>SDBT01011508.1_pt1 | contig 14229 bp, 9 predicted proteins | sample 2277101 | NCBI WGS metagenome assembly SDBT01 (sample SAMN10404973, study PRJNA504765) | marine sediment metagenome | isolation source: marine sediment core GS10_PC15, 103 cmbsf | place: Arctic Ocean: Southern Knipovich Ridge | collected 2010 | reverse complement strand
TATTTCAAGACTATATATTTAACATTAGCGAAACAAGGTTCTTGAGGAGCGAAGCGACAGGTTCTTATTTCAAGACTATATATTTAACATTAGCGAAACAAGGTTCTTGAGGAGCGAAGCGACGAGAGGTTCTTATTTTTTTCTGCAAAAAATGGAAAATAAAATTACAAAAGTTCAAAAAAGGAACGGCGAGATTGTGGCTTTTGATCAGTCCAAAATTACCGATGCTATTTTTAAAGCCATAACTGCAACTGACCAGGGTGATGGAAAAAAATCAAAGAAACTTTCAGAAAGAGTTGTTCAATTTTTAAACCGTCGTTTTAAAAAAGACGAACTTCCTCAAGTAGAGCAGATTCAGGATATTGTTGAGGAAGTTTTGATTTTAGAAAACCTGGTTGATACTGCCAAGGCATATATTTTATACAGGGAGCAGAGAAGAAAAATAAGAGAGGCAGGAGTAATAGTAGATGAATCAAGTGAAAGGATTGATAAATATTTAAAAGAGCTTGATTGGCAGGTTTACGAAAATGCTAATATGACTTTTTCTCTGCAGGGTTTGAATCAATACGCTATTGCAAATATTTCTAAAAAATATTGGTTGAATAAAATCTATCCTAAAGAAATAAGAGAAGCAGCTGCAAATGAGGATTTTCATATTCATAATTTAGAGACCATTGCCTGTTACTGTATGGGCTGGGACCTTTATGATTTATTAAAACGTGGTTTTAAAGGAGTGCCAGGGAAATTAGAGTGCCGGCCGGCAAAACATTTTAGAACGGCTTTGGGCCAGTTGGTAAACTTCTTCTTTACCGTCCAGGGTGAGAGCGCGGGAGCTCAAGCTGTTTCCAATTTTGATACGCTTTTGGCTCCTTTTATTCGTTATGATGGATTAAGTTATCCTCAGGTTAAACAGGCAATGCAGGAATTTTTGTATAACTGCATGGTGCCGACTCGGGTCGGATTTCAAACGCCATTTTTAAATGTAACTCTTGATATTAAACCACCTTCTTTTCTGGCTAAGCAGCCAGTCATTATCGGCGGCGAGCCCCAAAAAGAAATCTACGGCGAATTTCAAGAAGAAATGGATATGTTTATCCGGGCTTTCTACGAAGTATTAATGGAAGGCGATGCCGGAGGAAGACCTTTTACCTTTCCTATTCCAACAGTTTCCATAACTAAAGATTTTGATTGGGATAATTCTGCCTTAGATTCAATGTGGGAAGCGACAGCTAAATATGGCGTGAATTATTTTTCAAATTTTGTTCAATCAGATATGGATCCTGAAGATTTTCGTTCTATGTGCTGCCGGCTCAGATTATCAAATAAAGAACTTTACAAAAGAGGAGGGGGGTTATTTGGGTCAGCTCCGCTTACCGGTAGCATCGGAGTGGTAACTATAAATTTGCCTCGGATTGGCTATCTTTCTAAAACCAAAAAGGAGTTTTTCGAAAAATTAGGAAATTTAATGAATTTAGCTAAACAAAGCCTGGAGATTAAAAGAAAGGCCTTGGATAATTTTATGGAGAAAGGCCTTTACCCTTATTCAAAATTTTATTTGGCCTCGGTTAAAAAAATGCGAGATTCTTATTTTGGAAATCATTTTTCTACCATTGGTTTAATGGGAATGAATGAAGCTCTTTTAAACTTTATAGGAGAAGATATGGGTTCTCGGCGTGGAAAGAAGTTTGCTGTTGAGGTTTTAGATTTTATGCGGGAAAAATTAGTTGAATATCAAAAAGAAACAAGCTATCTATATAATCTTGAAGCCACCCCCGGTGAAGGAACAAGCTATCGGCAGGCCAAATCCGATAAGGAAAAATATCCGGATATTATTACTGCTGGCACCAAAGAAGCGCCTTATTATACAAACTCTTCCAATCTGCCAGTTAATTATACTGATGATGTTTTTGAGGCCCTAAAACTCCAAGATGAACTTCAAGGAAAATATACAGGCGGCACGGTTTTACATATATTTTTAGGTGAAAGAGTCCGCGATCCCCAGATGGCTAAAAATTTAGTCAAGAAAGTTTTTGAAAAATTCCATCTACCATATATTACTTTGACCCCGACCTTTTCAATTTGTCCAAGCCATGGTTATTTAAATGGAGAGCATTTTCATTGTCCAAAGTGTACAATTAAACAGCCCTGCGAGGTTTATTCCCGAGTTGTAGGTTATATCAGACCCGTACAGCAATGGCATGTTGGCAAAAAGCAGGAATTTAAAGAGAGAAAAGAGTTCAAAGTAAAAATTTAATCGTTTCCCAACATATCCCTGAGTTCGTTGACTTTAAAGGGTTTTTTTTATTTAATTAACTAATGACTATTGCTGGATTGCAAAAAACTACTTTAATTGACTATCCTGGCAAAATAGCTGCCACTGTTTTTTTAGCTGGCTGTAATTTTTGTTGTCCTTGGTGTTATTCCCGGGAGTTAGTTTTACCAGTAGAGATTAAAAAACAACCCAAAATTTTGGAAAAAGAATTTTTTGATTTTTTGAAAAAAAGAAAAGAGTTATTAGAAGGAGTGGTTTTGTGCGGAGGGGAGCCAACTATTAATAAAGATTTGCCAGAATTTATTAAAAAAATAAAAGAATTAGGATACGCAGTAAAAATTGATACCAATGGCTCTAATCCTAAAATGCTGGAAAAATTAATTGGTAATAATTTAATTGATTATGTGGCAATGGATGTTAAGCTGCCAAAAGAAAGATATCCAGAAATCTTTAAAGGAAAAATAGAAATTAAAGACATTGAAGAAAGTATTAAAATATTAAAACAAAATAAAATAGATTATGAATTCAGGACAACGGTGGTGCCCACAATTCATACAAAAGAAGATTTTTTAAAAATTGCCAAGTGGATAGGAGGTCCAAAGGTAAAATATTATCTTCAGAATTTCCGACCGGAAAAAACTCTTGATCCTAAATTTGAAAAAATAAAACCTTATCCTGAAAAATACCTTTTAGAGATTGTAAAAACAATTTCACCATTTTTTGAAATTTGCCAGGCAAGATAAAAAAACCCGACAAGTTATAACAACTCATCAGGCTTCGCCACAGGCGTTGATATGCTATTTAAAAGAACAAATTAGAAAGAGAGCATAGAAGACTGTAAAAGGAGCTTTGCGTTCTTGGTCAGTTACAAAGCAAGAGCCAACTACTGACACTGACCCCGGGGGTCAGGAAATATTAAGTTTTTAATTCTATACTCTCTTTCTTATTTTTATTATATATCCATTGCTTAGATATTGTCAATAAAAAAACCCTTTGATGTAATCGCAGGGTTTAAATAAGCAATTTGTGGCTTTAGGGTTTCTTCCAGATTATTAAAGTGCGTAGGCACTCAAGGAGGAGACCGACAAACAGTAGAGAAGAACCTGTTATCTCAACGGGACTCATTGGGTCTCCAAAAAGAGCATCAGAACAAACTACCAACCCAGCCATAAAAATCAAATTTCTAACAGCCTTAAGCCTTTTCATTTTAATATCTCCCTATTAAGAGTTTTAAAGAACAAACTTTATTTCAACTCACTATTTCTATTATACACCTATCGCTTATATTTGTCAATAGTAAAAGTCAAAAATATAAATGAGTAAGTCAAAAATAGTTTTATACTTTTGCCTTTCTTTTATTGCTGGAATTTTCCTAAACTCAATAATTCAAGTCCCCCAGCTCTTAATGCTGGGCTTTTTAATTTTGGGGATAATTTTAATTTCTGTTTTATGGAAGCGTAAGAAAATAGTTGTAATTGGTTTTTGTTTGATTTTTCTGGTTCTGGGAATTTGGCGGCACCAGCAAACTGAATTAAGAATTATGAATTATGAATCAATGGGGTATAACAATTTGGAAGAGAAAGTTACTTTAATTGGTACGGTTGTTAAGGAGCCGGATATAAGAGAAAGGAGCGTAAAATTAACTGTTGAGGTAGAAAATATTAATGGTAAGATTTTAGTAACTACTGGGAGATACCCTGGATATAAATATGGAGATAAGTTAAAGATTATTGGAGAATTAAAAACTCCGGTCGTTTTTGAGGATTTCAATTACAAAGATTATTTAAAAAAAGAGGGGATTTATTCTGTGATCTATTATCCAAAAATCGAACTTATCGCCGGAGGTCGGGCCTCTGTCGTTTATGCTAAGATTTTGAGTTTTAAAGATAAATTAAGACAAAGTATTTACAGTTCATTATCTCCTCCGCAAAGTTCAATTTTGGGAGCAATGATTTTGGGAGATAAAAGCAGAATGTCAAATGATTTGAAAGAAAAATTAAATATTGCCGGTGTCCGCCACGTTACCGCTGTTTCCGGCATGCACGTTGTTATATTGTCCGGCGTTTTAATGTCCTTGTTGCTTGCTCTCGGGCTTTGGCGGGGGCAGGCATTTTATTTTTCAATAATTATTATCTTTCTTTTTATTGCCATGACCGGTTTTCAAGCATCGGGAATCAGGGCGGGAATAATGGGCGGACTTTTTCTTTTGGGACAAAAAGTTGGCCGAAAATCTGTTAGTTCCAGGGTAATAGTAATGGCAGCAGCTCTAATGTTGGCGATAAACCCCTTGCTTTTATTGAATGATGTTGGCTTTCAGCTTTCTTTTCTGGCAGTGATGGGGATTATTTATTTGGCGCCCGTTTTTAAGAATTTGTTGAGATTCATTCCCAAAAGATTTAATAATTTGAAAGAAATTATTGCGATGACTTTTGCTGCCCAAATTTTTACCTTGCCGATTTTAATCTATAACTTTGGAAGAATATCTTTAGTAGCTCCCTTAACCAATGTTTTAATTATACCCGCTGTTTATTGGATTATGATCTCAGGTTTTATTTTTGGATTGACAGGAATAATCTGGCAGGCCCTTGGCTGGATTTTATCCTTTCCCTGTTTGTTTTTATTAACCTATCTGACAAAAATAGTAGATTTCTTTTCTCAATCATGGGCAGCTAAAACCATTGAAAACATCCACTGGTTTTGGCTGATAATCTTATATCTAATCTTAGGATTTGTTGCTTGGCAGCTAAACAAAAGAAAAAGGTTAAAGTTTTTAGAATATTAATGTATAATGAATAAACATGAATAATGAAAAGAAAATATGGTTAGTGACGGTTAATATGGGTTATGGCCACCAGAGGTCTGCCTATCCCTTAAAAAAACTTGCTTTTAAAGGAAAGATTGTTAACGCCAATAGTTATGAAGGGATTCCGGAAAAAGATGAAAGAATCTGGGAGTCAACCAGAGGGTTTTATGAATTTATTTCAAAATTTAAAAGAGTTCCCTTAATTGGTAATATAGCTTTTTCTCTCTTTGATAAGCTTCAGAGAATTTCTACCTTTTATCCCCACCGAGATTTATCTAAACCAACCCTTAGTTTAAAAAGCATTTTTTCCGCAATTAAAAAGGGATGGGGCAGAGATTTGATTTCAAAGCTTAAGAAAGAAAAGTTGCCATTAATAACTCCCTTTTTTACCCCAGCTTTTATGGCTGAGGCGTTTGATTATCCCGGAGATATTTTCTGCATTGTTTGTGACGCTGATGTTTCTCGGGCCTGGGCTTCTCTGGAACCAAGGAAAAGCAGAATAAAGTATTTTGCTCCTAACTCCTGGGTAGTTAATCGACTAAAGCTTTATGGAGTGAAGCAGGAGAATATCTTTTTAACTGGTTTCCCTTTGCCAATAGAAAATATCGGGACAGAAAAACAAGAGATTTTAAAGAAAGATTTGGGCTGCCGGCTTTTGAATTTAGACCCTTTGGGAAAATTTTATAAAAACTACAAACCATTAGTTGATAAATACATAGAAGCTCTTCCTGAAAAGTCAGATCACCTTTTAACAATGTTTTTTTCTATTGGAGGCGCTGGCGCTCAGAAGGAAATAGCGATTGAATATGTTAAAAGCTTGGCTGAAATAATTAAAAACAATGAGATAAGATTAATTTTATCAGCAGGTATCAGAAAGGAAGTTCAAGAGTATTTTTCAGAACAGGTAAAAAAGCTTGGCTTGGAAAATGAGCTTGGTAAAGGTATTGAAATAATTTTTGAAAAAGAAATAGAAAAATATTTTGAAATTTTTAATCAAAAGCTTAGAAAAACAGATCTTTTGTGGACAAAGCCGAGCGAACTTTCTTTTTATGCTGGCTTGGGGATTCCAATTATTATGGCTCCTTCTATTGGATCTCAGGAGGATTTTAACAAGAAGTGGCTGCGGAGCTTGGGAGCAGGCATACCGCAGGAGAATCCGAAATATGCTAATCAATGGATTTTTGATTATTTGGCAAGCGGTAGGTTTGCTGAGTCCGCAATACACGGTTTTATTGAAATAGAAAAGCTTGGGGTTTATAATATTGAAAAAATATGCTTTGGTTAATAATCATAATTGTAGCTTATTTTCTTTTTGCAATTGTTGCTTTGGGTGACAAATACCTTCTTGCCGGCGCCCCAAATCCTAAAAGTTATTCTTTTTATGTAGGAATTTTAGGAGGATTAGTTCTGATTTTGATTCCCTTTGTTGGTTTTTCAGTTCCCGCTTTTTATCAGATTCTTTTTTGTTTTTTAGCAGGGGCTATGTTTATTTTTGCCATTTTGGGAATGTTTGAAGGTCTGGAAAGATTTGAAGCTTCGCGGATAATTCCGGCTGTTGGAGGAATTCTACCTTTATTTACTTTTCTTTTAGTTTATTTTTTTTCTGGCAGAGAAGAAATTTTAGGAGCTTGGGAATTGTTAGCCTTTCTTCTTCTCCTTTTAGGAAGCGTTTTGGTTAGTATCAAATTTGGCAAAAGAATTTCTTTTGCCAGCCTCAAAATTTCAGCAGTTACTGCTTTTCTTTTTGCTCTTTTTTTCGTTTTAACCAAATACGTTTATATGATGCTTCCGTTTTGGAATGGTTTTATTTGGATAAGAATTGGAGCTTTTTTAACAGCGTTATTTTTTATATTTACTAAAGAAGTAAGAAGAGAAATTTTTGCTAGGAAATTTACTTTTAACAAAAAAACTGGAATATTTTTTGTTTTAAATCAAGGAATAGGAACTGGAGCTTTTATTTTACAAAATTGGGCTATTGCTTTGACAGGATTGGTTTACCTTTCTGTTATTAACGCTCTTCAGGGCGTTCAGTATGTTTTCTTGTTTATTTTTACAATTTTTCTTTCTCTAAAATTCCCAAAAATCTTAAAAGAAGAAATTTCCAAAAAAGTAATTTTCCAGAAAATTTTGGCAATTATATTTATTGGAGCAGGACTGGTAATTTTAGCTCTTAGGTAAGGCTACTAAAGATATGAAAAGAGTTTTTAAAATAGTTTTACTGTTAACTATTTTTATTTTAACCGGAAGCTTTATTATCTATAAAAGTTCTTTCAAAATTCCAGAAATTAATAGCCCGGCTAATTATCTCCCAAGCGAAGCTGAAAGGAAATTAAACCAGCTAACTTTGGAGCAAAAAATCGGACAATTGTTTATGATTGGTTTTGAAGGGAAAGTTTTGAATTCCGAGATTGAAAATTTAATTAAAAAATTACATCCTGGCGGAATTCTTTTACTAAAAAGGAATATTGAAAATGAAGCGCAGCTGAAAGAATTAATCAGTTCTCTTCAGGAAATTGCTTTGGAAGATACTGGATTGCCATTATTTATTGCTATTGACCAGGAAGGAGGGTTAATTTCCCGGATTGAATGGATAGAAAAAACTCCTCAATATAAGATTGAAACTATTGACCAAGCTTATTTAATCGGGCAAAATAAGGGAAAAGGACTTGGAAAATTGGGAGTTAATCTTAATTTGGCGCCACTTTTAGACATAACTGGACCTGGAGATTTTATTTTTGAGAGGTCTTTCCAAAAAAATCCCGAAATAACAGGAGATTTAGCCGAAACATTAATTCAAGGACAGAAAGAAGCTGGTATTTTTACAGCAGTAAAACATTTCCCCGGTTATGGGAAAATTTCTTTTAATCCCGAAGAAAAATTAGCAATTTTAGAGAAAATCCCTGAAATTTCTCAATTTCAAAAAGCAGCTAAATCTGCTCCTGAGATGATAATGGTCTCAAATGTTGTTTACGAAGAATTGAATACAAAGGCGCCATTTAGTTTTTCAGAAAAAGGGATTCAATTTTTAAAAAGTAATATTGAAGGAAGCTATCTGATCATCTCCGATGACTTGTCCCAAAATTCTTTATTAAATAAATTTTCTTTAGAGAAAATTGTTACTTTGCCGATTAAGGCCGGAGTGGATATTTTGATTTTTTCTGGTTGGCGAGTACCGGTGACTGAGGGCATTCTGGCTTTTCGGGAAGTAGTAAAAAACAATGGAATCTCTGAAGAAAGAATTAATCAATCAGTTTCAAAAATTATAAAATTAAAAGAAAAACTGCTAAAATAGATGAAGTTTAATTTAAAAAAAATTGTAAAAATGATTTTGATAATTTTACTATCTTTGTTTTTGATTTTCATTGTTTATTTTTTTATTGGTTTTCCAAAAGAAACAGAAGATATTACATGGGGAATTAATTTTTCTCAAAAACACGCCCAGAACTTGGGCTTAGATTGGAAAGAGACATATTTAGCTTTACTTGATGACTTGGGAGCAAAAAATATTAAAATAGCTGCGCATTGGGATTTTATTGAAGGAAAAGAAGGGGAGTATTATTTTGGAGATTTGGATTGGCAAATTGAAGAAGCAGAAAAAAGGGAAGCTGATATTATTCTGGTAATAGGGATGAAAACTCCTCGTTGGCCAGAGTGTCATATTCCCGAATGGGCGGTTGGTTTGGGCAAAGAACAACAGCAGGAAGCAGTGTTAAAATTGGTTAAAGAAATTGTTTTGCGCTACCAGAACTCAGATGCAATTAAATATTGGCAGGTGGAGAATGAGCCATTTTTTTCTTTTGGGAAGTGCCCTTCGTTTGATAGAAAAATGTTAAAGAAAGAAATTGACTTAGTTAAATCTCTTGATTCTCAAAAAAGGCCTGTGATAATTTCCGAAAGTGGAGAGTTTTCAACTTGGACTAAAGCGGCAAGGGTAGCAGATATAGTCGGGACGACAATGTATAGAAGGATCTGGTCTAAAGAATTTAAAATTTACCTCACCCATATTTTCCCGCCAACTTTTTACCACAGAAAAGCGCTTATTATTAATAAGATTTTTGGTAAAGAAGTAATTTGTATTGAGCTTCAAGCAGAACCATGGGGTCCTAAATTGCCCCATGATTTATCTCTTGAGGAGCAGGAAAAAAGTATGGATTTAAAACGGTTTCAGAAAAATATTAATTTTGCCAAAAAAACCGGCCTAAAAGAATTTTATTTATGGGGAGCCGAATGGTGGTATTGGATGAAAACCGTTCAGAATCAGCCGGAAATTTGGGAAGAGGCAAAAAATTTATTTTAAAAGGAAAAGAAATATAAAAAGAAAAACCCTTTGATAATGCCAAAGGGTTTTAATTAGTCCTAGGGAGCCATAAGAGTAAGCACAGACAATAATCCGATCGTGGTAACGAGAAAGATTATTAGAATCCAGATAATTTGCTTTTCTTTTTTTGTCAAAATTTTTTCTTCTTCACTCACCTTTTTCCTCCTTTTTGTCAAAATTTCCCGAAATTTATTATTTAACGAACTACTTAGATTATATAGCCACTACTTAAATTTGTCAACTCCGCAGAGCTCATTATCATTCATCACAAACTTTTCTTTTTCAAAAAAATAGAGTATAATTGGAGAATGCTTTCCATTATTATCCCCGTTTTAAACGAAGAAAAAGACCTTCCTTTGTTATTGGCATCAATCAAAAAACAGAATTTTAGGGATTACGAAATAATTATCGCTGATGCCAATTCAACAGATAGGACAGTTGAGATTGCCAAGAGTTATGGTTGCGCGGTTGTAGCCGGCGGTCTGCCAGCGAAAGGAAGAAACGAAGGCGCAAAAGTTGCTGAAGGCAACATCTTTTTATTTATAGACGCAGAAGCAGTATTTCAAGAACGCTTTCTCGAAAAAGCCTTATTAAAATTTAAGGAAAGAAAGCTTGACATAGCTAGTTGCGGCTTGGAGCCGATTACAGAAAATAAAGCTTACAAAATACTACATAACATTTTATATAATTTGCCGGCTCGTTTATTGGAAGATGTTTTTCCTTATGCCTCAAATTTTATTTTGGTTAAAAAAGAGATTCACCAGAGAATAGGAGGATTTGATGAAGAGATAATCCTTGGGGAAGACCACGCCTATGTTAGAAAAGGAGCAAAAATTGCTAAATTCGGTTTTTTGAAATCTATTAAATTAACCCTGCTGCCCAGGCGGTTTCAAAATGAGGGCTGGCTTACAATCAGCGCCAAATATTATTTTTGCAATCTTTATAATATTTTTTTTGGAAATGTAAGATCAAATATCTTTAAGTATAATCTCAAAACACGCAATGAAAAGAAAAAACCATCAAAAGCCCAGAGAATTATTTTTACAGTTTTAAAATCCCCCCTTTATATTATTTGGTTTTTAGTGGGTTTTGGAACTTGGCCGATAATTCTTTTAATTCTTAGCCTCCGAGGCTTTAAAAAAAGTAAGAAATAGGTATAATGATTTATATATGAACTTATACGATTTACCACAATTTAACTTCCGGAAGAAAATTAAAGTTTTTTCTAAATCCCGAAAAAGAACCCGTGGGCCAATTGCCTTAGTAATTTTTTTCTCTGTTCTTTTCGGTTTTTTGGCTGGAGCTATTTCAAGTGGTTTTTTCTACTTTCAAATTACAGATTATTTAGAAAAACTAAATATTTCACCCCAATTGGCCGGAGAACAAATAACTGGAAAAGGAACAGATAAAGAATATTTTTCTCAATCATCCCAAGAAGAGGCGGTTATTAGAGTGGTAAAAGAAGCTTCGCCTGCCGTGGTTACTATTATTATTTCAAAAGATTTGCCAGTTTTTGAAAAAATTGGGGGAGGAACTGGTTTTATTGTTTCTAAAGAAGGATTGGTTTTGACTAATAAGCATGTGGTTTTAAACGAGGATGCTGAATATACGGTTTTTACTAATGACGGCAGAAAATTTTCAGCAAAAGTTTTAGCCCGGGATCCTTTTCAGGATTTAGCAATAATGAAGATTGAACAGGAAAAAACAGTAAACGATGAAGGAGAAATTATTACAAAACCGTTTCCAGTGATAAAACTGGGAGACTCAGATCAATTACAAAGCGGCCAAACAGTAATTGCTATTGGCAATGCTCTGGGAGAATTCCAAAACACTGTTTCAGTCGGGGTAATTTCTGGATTGGGAAGAGAAATTACAGCTGCAGGCGGAGGGTTTGTTGAAACCTTGGAAGATGTTATTCAAACAGATGCGGCAATTAACAAAGGAAATTCTGGCGGTCCTCTTTTGAATTTGAAAGGAGAAGTAGTTGGAATAAATACAGCTATGGCTTCTGGGGCTCAAAGTATTGGTTTTGCCATCCCAATTAATAAAGCCGAGAAAGGTATTGAACAGGTTAAAACTTTAGGTAAAATCGTTTATCCTTTTTTGGGAATTCGTTATGTTTTAATAAATGAAGAGATTAAGAAAGAAAATAATTTATCAGTAGATTACGGTGTTTTAATTGTTAAAGGGAGCGAAGGGCAGTTGGCTGTTTGGCCAGATTCCGCTGCCGAGAAAGCAGGATTGCGAGAAGGGGATATACTTTTGGAGTTTAATAATGAAAAAATCACTATAGAGAATACTTTAGCAAAAGTTATTATGAAATATAATCCCGGAGATGAGGTGGTTTTGAAAATTTTGAGGTCTGCCTCGCCGGAAGGCGGGGATGAGGAAGAAATAATCTTTGAGGTTACCTTGGGAGAGAGAACAGAATGAATATTTGATAATCTTTTTTGGTTTTGTTAAAAAATATATAAAGCCTTTTCATAGGGGCTTTTTTTCTTGATTTTTTAAAGAAATTATGATAAAAAGAAAATGAATAATAAAACCATCCTTCGGCAAGTTTAGGACACTTCGCCTCTGCAAAGTATTAAAAAAGAGATAATATTCAAAAAGATACTTGCACTGAGCGAGTCCTGAACGAAGCGAAGGACGAGTCAAAGTATGAACGGTGCTAATTTTACTCGCAAAACGCAAGAAGCTTTGTTAAGCGCTCAATCTATTGCTCAGGAAAGAGGGCAGCAGCAGATAGATGCTTTGCACTTGCTTTTATCTCTGCTTTCTCAAGAAGAAAGCGTTGTTTTGACTTTGCTTAGAAAATTGGGGGCTGATATAGAAAATTTAAAAAAGAAAGCCCAGAATGCCTTAAGTAGAATTCCAACAATTGCTACTCCCAAAACCTTTGGCCAGTTTTATTTAACTCAGGATATGGCAAAGGTTTTAGAAAAAGCCCGCCAGGAAGCTATGAAAATGGGAGATGAATTTATTTCAGTAGAACATTTATTTTTAGCTTTGCTTGACTCTGAAACCAAAGCTAAGGAAATTTTAGATAAAGCTGTCTTTTTAAAATCTAGCTCGCCTCGCGGCGAAGCGGGCGGGGGTGCCAGCGCTTTAGAGTTTGGCAAATTAGATTATGATATAGTTTCGAAAACCTTATCCCAAATTCGCGGAGGAACAAGAATTACTGACCCTGAGCCAGAATCAAAATATCAGGTGGTGGAAAAATATGCCAGAAACCTTACTACTTTAGCCCGCCAGGGAAAGCTTGACCCGGTGATTGGCCGAGAAAATGAAATTCGCCGGCTTATGCAGGTTCTTTCCAGAAGAACAAAAAACAATCCGGTTTTAATTGGAGAAGCTGGAGTTGGAAAAACAGCTATTGTTGAGGGATTGGCGCAGAAAATTGTTAAGGGAGATGTTCCTGAAAGTTTGAAAGAAAAAGAAATTATTGCTTTAGATTTAGGGGCTTTGATAGCGGGAACAAAATATCGAGGGGAATTTGAAGATAGAATCAAGGCTTTACTTAAAGAAATTAACCGCGCAGCCGGCAAATATTTTCTTTTTATTGACGAGCTCCATACTTTAGTTGGGGCAGGAGCTGCAGAGGGAGCAATTGACGCTTCAAATCTTTTAAAGCCGGCTTTGGCCAGAGGCGAGCTAAGGGCAGTAGGGGCTACTACCTTAAAAGAGTACCAGAAATATATTGAAAAAGATGCGGCTTTGGAAAGAAGGTTCCAGCCGATTTATGTCCAGGAACCCTCGGTTGAAGATACTATTGCTATTTTAAGAGGGATTAAGGAAAAATATGAGGTTCATCATGGTCTTAGAATAAAAGATTCGGCTTTGGTGAATGCTGCTGAACTTGCTTCTCGCTATATAACCGACCGCTTTTTACCTGATAAAGCAGTAGATTTGATGGATGAGGCAATGTCAGCTCTCAGGTTGGAAATTGAATCTGAACCTGCTCAGTTGGATGAACTGAGAAAAGAAATTCAAAAATTGGAGATTGAAAAAGAGGCAATTAAAAAAGAAAAAGGAACCAAAAGAAGATTAACAGTTATTAACCGAACTTTGGCTGATTTAAACGAAAAAGCCAGGGCATTTGAGCTGAAATGGAAGTCTGAGAAAGAATTAATTCAAAAAATTAGAGGTCACAAAAAAGAGATGGATAATCTTACTTTTCAGGCAGAAATTGCCCAGAGAGAAGCTGATCTACAGAAAGTGGCCGAGATTAAATACAGCAAAATTCCCGAACTTCTAAAAGAGGTTCGGAAAGCAGAAAAAGAATTAGCTAAAATCCAACAAAATCACCGGATTTTGAAAGAAGAAATAGAAGAAGAGGACGTGGCTTCAGTTGTTTCCAAATGGACAGGAATTCCAGTGACAAACTTATTGGAAGAGGAAGCCAAGAAGCTGGAGAAAATGGAAGAAACTATTTCTCGTAGAGTTATTGGCCAGAAGGAGGCAATTGTAGCTATCTCTAATGCTGTTCGACGCTCCCGGGCAGGAATTTCTGAAGAAAACCGTCCTTTGGGTTCATTTATGTTTTTGGGTCCCACTGGCGTTGGGAAAACCGAAACTGCCCGCGCTTTAGCTAAATTTTTATTCAATAACGAGAATGCTCTGGTTAGATTGGATATGTCAGAGTATATGGAAAAGCATACTGTTTCCAAAATAATCGGTTCACCTCCCGGATATGTAGGTTATGAAGAAGGTGGACAATTAACCGATAAAATTCGGAGAAGGCCTTATAGTGTAATTTTACTTGATGAAATTGAAAAAGCTCATCCCGAAGTTTTTAATATTCTACTTCAGATTTTAGAAGACGGCAGATTAACC
>SDBT01011507.1_pt1 | contig 14229 bp, 12 predicted proteins | sample 2277101 | NCBI WGS metagenome assembly SDBT01 (sample SAMN10404973, study PRJNA504765) | marine sediment metagenome | isolation source: marine sediment core GS10_PC15, 103 cmbsf | place: Arctic Ocean: Southern Knipovich Ridge | collected 2010 | reverse complement strand
ATGAGAAGCCTAAGGAGGAGTCCGATGAGAAGCCTAAGGAGAAGCCCAAGGAGGAGCCCAAGGAGGAGCCCAAGGAGTCCGATGAGAGGCCTAAGGAGTCCGATGATAAGGAGGAGTCCGATGAGAGGCCTAAGGAGTCCGATGAGAGGCCTAAGGAGTCCGATGATAAGGAGGAGTCCGATGAGAAGCCTAAGGAGGAGTCCGATGAGAAGCCCAAGGAGCCCGAAGCGAAGCCTAAGGAGCCCGAAGCGAAGCCCAAGGAGGAGCCCAAGGAGGAATCTAAATCACTGGTACATAAAAAGCCAAGATCTGTATGGATCACACCTAAACGAATTGGGCAACCGAGAAGTATGAAACGCGGAGCGGGAAGAAATGTAAAACGCGGAATAAGAATAAGAACCGAAAGTAGAAAATAAAATTATTAGAGGAACTATATAAATTTGAATGGACATTACTTATCCAAAATTTTTAAAAATGACATATACCAATAATGAAAATACCAATCTTTATCATTGTTCATGATCGAGTAATGGTTTTAAAGCGATGTGTTGCGTCTATTGTAAATCAGATAACAACTCCAATTGAGATTATTTTTCATAATGTTGCATCTACTTTTCCTGAATGTTTAGAATACTTGAAAGAAATGGAGGAAATGGGATATAGAGTATATCATAGTAAAGTAAATAATCACAAGTCAGTAATATCTACTATAAACACATATTTAAAACAACATCCGAAATGTCTATATTATGTACTCACTGATCCAGATATTGAACTTGATAATGTTAGCGGAGATATTTTAGATTTTTATATATGGCTAAATCGAAAATATGGAAATGACCTCGTTGTAGGACCAATGTTGAGGATTGATGATATACCAAATTATTATCCAAAGAAAAAACTCGCCATACAAAAACATATGGCTCAATTTTGGCATAAGAAACCACAGCCAATAACATGGAAAGGCAAACAGTATAATATCCAACATTCACCAATAGATACAACTTTTCAGTTGGCTCATAGATCTAGCATCATTAAATTTCCCAGACTTGGAATACGCTGTTATACACCATATTCAGCACGACATTTAGATTGGTATATTGATCCAAATAATATGACTGACGATCAAAAATATTATTCTAAAAACGCATTAAAAACAGCTCATTGGGGAAAAATGTGATCAATCCAATATTTAACTGATTTACTTTACAAACCAGTTAAACTAACACGCGATCATTGCGTTTCACAATATTTCTAATGTTACTAAATGAATCGCGTTGTGTGATTATTGAAGGTTTAGTTATAAAAACTGCACTTGTTTTACCAAACGTGTGTTTGTAATATTTATCAATTTCAGTTTTTGATAATAAACAAGTATTTAATATTTTATCATATATACTTTGATGTACCGCATAAGCATGAGTGGTAAGTACCCCTGATATCTTTTCAATTTGAACATTTTTATTGGGAGAACGTCTACCACCAATATTACCCCCAAAATAAACCATATCCCAATCTTTCTCTGCAAAATTAAACTGGTTAGTAACTTGTGTCAATTTTTTTTGATAACCAGTGCGAAATTTGAAATCATCCTCCAAGATTAATACCGACCTATAATTACGTTCTTTTGCCAATTTTATAACTCTATAATGACTCATCTTACATCCATACGCACCTTCTATATATTTAGGATCACCTCTGAACCGTGGACAATAGTTTGTTATAAACTTTTTGTCTATATCCTTATATTTTACACAGGATGCTGATATACGTTCATAATTATAAATCTTGGCACTTTTTAATTCTTTCAAACATTCATTCCAACGATCTTTTCTGGAATCAAGGTTTATAATGAATATTTTATTGAAAAGAGTGTTTAAGATACTTCCTTGCGGTTTCTCAGGCTTCCCCTCGGGCTTCGCATCGGGTTCCACCTCAGGTTTCTCCTCGGGTTCCACCTCAGGTTTCTCCTCGGGTTCCGTCTCAGGTTTCTCCTCGGGTTCCGTCTCAGGTTTCTCATCGGGTTTCATAGGCTCCTCCTTAGAGCCAGGTTTGTTACGAGGTTTCCTATTCTGTTGGATTTTGGCTCTAGTTTTTTGAATTCGTGCTTTGGCTTTTTGAATTCGTGCTTTTTGAGCTTTGGCTCTCTGGGACTTACTATTCATTATATTAAAGCTATAAGATTATATAAATGCACATCTTTTGAAAACGGCAATCATGATATACCATTTTATAGTTTCGATATGTTTTAGTTAGCAAAAATCACCCAACCAATATTCTACACTACCTATTTAAAGATGTTCCATATATACCAGTCTCAATAAAAATTTATCCAGTAAATTTTCAGGGAGTTGCATTTAACTACATATTACTTTTTAAGTTGAAAACGTTGATAGAGTTCAAAATCCTCTTTGTATACATCATTAATAATGTTCAGTAAATTTGTGTTTGACAGTAATATTTTACGTAACATTGACTTATTTACCACAGGGGTTTTTCGTTGATTTTTAATGTCTAATGATATGTTGAGCTCTTTTGTTAATTGTTTCAATTCAGTAGTCATATTATTCATTAGAATATATTTGTCAATCTTGAAATATTCGTTCTTATCCCCCGTTAAAAACCACGTTTGGCGTTGCAGATGAGGTTCAAACAGATTTCCTTGTTTTAATTCAGTTCTTATAAAACTCTTAAAACGCTCCTTGGGATCTATGATCCTAAAAAATGGTTTTTGTGTAGCACCATAAATTTTATTGTCACCACATGCACGTTTAATCATTTCAAGATATTGAGACAAAAATCTGTCTACTGGGTTACGTATAATCGTGAATATAAAATATTCGCTACTATTTATTTTTTTTAAATTTCCCCATTTGAAACCATTTGCAAATAATTTCAACCGCATACTGGTACTAGCATTTTTGGGTATATTAATAAATATAATTTTACGACTAGTATTAACAATACACATACCATTATGTCCATCAGTTTTAGGAAGTTCATGAATAATCATTTAGTTAATGTAAATATTTATCTAGTCACACTTTAATATATGATTAAAATCAGGATATTTTCTTCGTTTGGAGTACAAGAGTCATTTCCACTCATATTTCAAAATGCATTCGATCTAACTGATTTCACTTATAAGGATCATTTTAAATTTGTTACTGATAATACATATACACATGCCATACTTCTCAATACAGCTCAGCAACGACTAAAGAAAATCCCACGACAGAATGTAATAGGGCTTGCATACGAACCTTATGAATTTTTACATTTTAATCCGCAGCGAATTAATTATATTAAAAATAATTGTTCAGCTTATTATATCGGATCAAAAAAGCAACTACCTAATGTTTTCAAAGCTCATTATGGATATATGACTCATATTAAAAATAAGAGAAATTATATCGATTCAAAAGATAAATGTATGTCGATTATATTTAGCGACAAGAAAATTCTTTTTGGGCATAAATATCGTCATATATTAGTTCATAAAATTTTAAGTACAAATTTACCGATAGATATATATGGGAGGGGGTGTTCAAAATTACAATCAAAAGATTCGCGAGTAAAGGGCAAGTTTATTGGGGATACACCATATAAAGGCTACAAATTTAGTATTGCCATAGAAAATGTTCAATCAACTGATTACATCAGTGAAAAATTTACTAACTGTATAGCAATAAGCGTGGTACCAATTTATTATGGTGCAAGTAATGTTGAAAAATATTTTGGTAAATGTTATTATAGATTAACTGGAAAACCTAATGTTGATATGAATCTCATAACGAATATTTGTAAAAATCCAGATGAACATTTATTTAATTTAGAATATGCCAGACATCAATTATATTATGGTGATGCTTATTTACCCGAATTTTTAGTAAAAATATGGTGTAATTAATCATATTTATTTTACAGGGAGGTTTAAGTATAACTGCCGATTATATTAAAAATAATGAATAGATTATTAACCAATAGAAATTTTTTCCCAATTAAACCGTACATAATTGGTTGACCACTTACCTGTACGTTTCTTTTCATTAAATAATTTTAAATTAACGCTTGTATCACGAGTAATATTGGCCTCCCCATCTAACAAATAGTCCAATACAATGTCTTTGCGAAAAACTCTATTAATTTTACCCTTAGCTTTGTACCAAAAACTTGGATCTGTTTGGCCATAGTGTCCGACCAAATCTTCTTCACATCCACCAACATTCCAATAATCAGCCTTTTTGATAAGACACACTGCTGGATGTCGTTGGCCATTTTTAGGGTGACCCTCGTCACCAATCACGCAACGATTAAACTGATAAGCTGTCTTAGTCGCGGGTGATTCTATTAATTCCAATAGTTGAGTAGCCATCTTACTTGTTACCACAGTATCCATATCTAAAACGAGCAACCACTCAGTGTTTGCTTCCTGAGATCCCAAATTACGAGCACCGGCAATATTACAATATAAATCATCACAAACTCTATAAAAGTCAATATTGAGACCATCAGTGTCTAATTCTCGTAGAGTATAAATTGCAGGGTTCTTTTTACTACAATCATCAATAATTTGAAAGGTTATTGATTGTTTTAATTTTACAGGATATTTTTTCCAAATTTTGATGTGATATTCTAAAGCTGTTTTTTGATTAAAGTAAGATAATAAAAAAGTTATCTTTTTCATTTTAATTATCTATTGAACATTTTAAATTAATTCGGTTCACAACCTTTCCAATTCCATCCTATTTGATTGAGATTTTTATTTATATATGGAAAATTACCAATAGTTCCATTTTTATTAAAATAAATGGTTAAGATATGTTTTATAATATTTATTTTGTATTTTTTAGTTATATAATTTTTAATTTCATCAGGGGGGTGAGGAAATAAATTATTGGAAAAAGTATTTCCAAGTTGATGTTTATAACTGTTTAAATATGTAAAATCACAATAATATTGCATTTGATTTTTATTACCTATAAAAAAAAATTGACATGGTTCAATATGTGTTACAACTGGCAAGTTTAAATTTGTATTTAATTTTGTAATTTTTGGAAATACTGTTTTATCTATTCTTATTCTAACAAATAAATCATATTTGACATTATGTGTTTTTTCATATTCTATCGCTAATTTGAAGGCATCTTTATTATTATTAAACTGATTATTTATGAAATATGCATAATACTCAGGAGTTCCAAAATTATCTGGTATATATTCTTTGTCACTTATAATATAGTCTTTTAAATATTTCCCATAATATTTATCTAATTCTAATTTAATACTATCTATACTATTTTCACTATGTAAATTAAATTTATATGTAAGAGGATTTGAGTTTCCACTTGTATACCAAAAATTTTTAGTTGATGTTTTTACAAAAACATCTGCATCATTTGGTTTAATAAAACAATTAAGATGGTTTAAATAATTAACATAACTATCTCGTATCTGTCCAGTAATCAATATAGCGATTTTCATATATATATATATATACATGATTTTTAAATTTTTATAAAACATCTTCAATACCACCTTCTAATAAAATTGAAAACTTGTAATTTATTAATTTTTTTGCTGGTTCTGGGTCTTGAAAAATATGCTTTTTATCTCCTGGGCGATCATCTATATACTCAATAGGACATTTAAAATATTTTGTTATGATTGTATTTAAATCAGTATTAATACCAGTGCATATATCCACACAACCTTTATAATTTGATTTAGATGCTAATAGATTAGCCCTCACTATATCATTTATGTGTGTGAAATCCCTACTTTGTTTTCCATCGCCAGTTACGAATATTTTGCCATATTCTTTTTTAGATTTTCGAAATGCCGCGAATACATTTGGTCCTTCAACATCTTCACGTTGTCCGAGTCCATATACATTTGAATATCTTATCACAATGATTGATTGATTATATAATTCATTATAAACTTTAGCATAATTTTCATTACATTGTTTAGAATATTTATATAATGTTTCGCCTGCCAACACTACATTAGATGATGATAATACAACTCTTTTTACATTATGAACACGAGAAGATTCTAATACATTTAGCGTCCCAGTAACATTTACATTATTTGCTAATAATGGATAATTTATACATATTGGGGTTCTTGCTTTGGCGGCAAAATGAAATACATAATTAATATCTTTAAAATAATTTACAATTTTACTATAGTTTGTAATATCAAGTTTGTAATAAAATAGCTGTTCACATCTAAATATAGTATTACCATCACTTAAATCATCTAACACTATTATTTTATTATATTTAATATTATCAATTAAATATTTAGTGAAATTACTCCCAATAAATCCACAGCCGCCTGTTATTAATATATTACTACCATTCATATATATATATAGTATTTATATATTTTAGTTTTTAAGAATATTGTCTAACAATGGTACTTTTAAATAACTTATTTAAATATATATAATATATATTTAAATGTCAAAAATTCTATATATTGATACGCGCGTCGGAGATAAAATTTATGAACATTATAACACTATATATCATGGTTTGACAAATAATAAAAATTACAAAGTAGCAAAAACAAATGTAATTAATACCAATGTCATAAATACATTTAATAATTATGATCTAATTATCATTGGATATGGTTATATGTCACAGGGATCTAAGAAAGTATACTCTCACAGATTTAAGACTAAAACACCAATCATTGGATTTTTATACAAAATCTCACAATGTACTGATGCTAAAATAGCATTTTTAAAAGAAAATAATATGATTATCATTGGCAGCTCGAGCCGTTTACCAGAGCTAGAAAAATTATATAATATAAATATTCATCCAGTATTGTATCCATTTAATCCCAGTATATTTAAAGATTATTGTCTGGAAAAAATTTATGATATTGGGATGACTGGAGCCTTGCACGATACAAAACATTATCCTAAATCTTCTTTTAGGCCAGAAGAACATGATATTCGGTCCCGTTTATGTAAATTGATCAAAAAAAGTAAACTAAAATATTATATTAAAATGTCTGATCAAAATGCCACTGCTGGTCGAATAATGAATTATACTGAATATGCAAAAACAATAAATAGAACAAAAATTTGGGTTGCGACAAATGCTGATACCGGTGATATAACTGCGCGGGCCAGTGAAATAGCCCCCTGCCGAACATTATTGTTTTATAATGAACAACAACATAACACATTTTCTAGCATATTAAAAGATGGAGTTACATGTGTATATTTTAAAAATAATTTGAGTGATTTTATGACTAAAGTGCTATATTATCTTCAGAATACAACTGAATATGATAAAATTGTAAACAATGCATATCATGAATTTCATGAAAAACATACAACGATTAAAAAAATTGACGAGTTGGCACAAATAGCTAAAAATTATGTTGCTAGTTTATAAATGTATATATCACATAAATATAGGGCAATTTTTGTTCATGTACCAAAAACCGCGGGCTAATGATAAATTTTTACTTGAACGGAAATTTTACTCCCGGAGCAAAATCCGTAATATAACGAAGCCCCCCCGGATCTATATATTCATTTTTTCCACCGGCCTGTTGTTTTTCTTTTTCTATAAGTAATACTGGGGTAGAATAATGAAGATTATGAAATAAACTGATAATTTCGTTATCACCCCAACGATATTTGTATATCCCATTGCTATTATTTACTATACCAATCCAATTTTTGTATTCTGCTGTTTTGAAAATTTCAAGTTTCGCTATGTTTGTATCATAACAAACCAAGTTTGTTTGAAAAAAATCCTCCGCCTTCTTTACATTAGTTATTTGTAGTAACTGCTGTAGATACTTATGTTTAGGAGTTATTTGGTATTTTTTACAATAATCTACTACTAATTTACATAGACCTACACGTACTGAACGACTGCGGTGATTTACAGGATAACGATAACAATTAAATGATAGCATAACTGAATTAGAATTAGCCAATCGTTCAAATGGATCGTAATCTAATTCTTTTATCCATAATGAATCGTCGTCAAAGTTGAAGGCGTAATCATAATTATGATACATGGTTTTTGGATGATGATAATAATTACTCCAAAAATTACACATATGCAAATAACCAATTCTAGAGGGGTTTTTTGCAAAAAATATCTCGGATCGTTTTAAATTTTTTGGTAATTCATAATCTATCTCTATAAAATGTATATTTTTACTGATGGAATTATGAATATCACTTTTAAAACTTTCAGAGTAGATATTATCAAAATGATATATAAATACCGGATAATCGTATTTACAATTAAAACATTTGTAAAAAGATTCTAAACTTTTTTCCAAAGTTTTTGTTCGTGATGAGATTATATGAATACAACGATTCATTGAGTATATACATTTATTTATTTAAGTTCCCTAAATTTTAATTCTACATATATCTACAAGCTCTTTCATTGTATTCAATTGTTCTGATAAGATGGTTATGGTATTTGTTAATACTCGCATATCTTCTTGGATTTTGTTAACTTGTTGCATCAAGTTTAATGGAATATCAATCATTTGCTCCCAATCTGTTTCTTCGCTGCCTTTGATTAGTTCACCAGTTATACGAATGTGATATTCTTTCATTTACATTTAAGACTGATATATGTTTAAATCTATATCGTAAAGTATATGATGTATAACTATACCAAAGTCCAAATCGGCTGCAACCATACCAGTACATAGTCTATCTAATTCAGTTTGTAACGGCATTACGTGATAACTTTTTGTATTGCCATTAACTAATGCCTTTTTAGTTCGATCATCATACCTAAAACTGTCTGTTTCACTAATCAAATTAAAGTTACTTTTCTTAACTGTATCAATCTGCGAACAATAGAAATGACATGTACAACTGCCAAATTCTAAAATACAGCGTATCTCATCTTTAGAACCCATAGTTTGTATAATAGTAGGATAAGTCTGAAATAGGTAATATGCTAATGCCAAGTCATGGCATAACAAATCGTAGAGAACATTGCAATCTTGTTGTATTATACCACCATTACTACGCTGAAAATCTGCACGCGTCCAAGATGTGTTTATTTGCTTCAAATCTTTTATACAATCGAGATATACAAGTACATAACCGATATTACAGTTAACTTTTGAGATATGATTTAAAGTTTTTAGTGTTTGTATATCCTCTATGCTACGAGTTCCTGGTTTCTCTATCAGAACATCTTTTTTATGCTCTATTAACTTTCTAGCCAAATCAAGATGGGTATTTATCGGGGTAACAATGACTGCTACATCAAACTGGTTATAATCAACATCAGTCATTGAGTTTCCAAGAACTGCGGGATCAATAATCATATAGAGTTTGTGTATAGAGTCCAAAATGGTTTTTTCCCAAATGCGACCCCAATTACCATAACCGACCAATAGTATATGTTTAGATGATTTTTTAGTTATTTTAAGTAGTATATCTTTTTCAATATAAATCCATTCAAATTTGGCAATAGTATTATTATTGCATAGTAAGCGTTCAATGTACTGTTTGTTCCAATGTTGGTAAAAGCAACCTCGTGTAAAACCACGTCGCCAAGCAGGATTCTCTTTTATACTTTTTGAACTATTCAATACTACTTTTTCCATTCGATCAACCACCTTATCATTTACATGAACATGACGACCAATTTTAAACGTTTCAGTTGAATTTTTTGGTGGTTTGAAGAAATTAATGTAAACGCTTCGCCTAGCGACGCGGAGCATTTCTAATAACCCGCTCTCAAAATCTTCCAAATGTTCAAAAACATCATATGCCATTACAGTATCATAATGATTATTTGTAAAGGGCATCTCGGTAATAGAACCTTTTGTTATGGGAATCTTTGCTCTCAGACATTCGTTTACCATGAAATCAGAGATTTCAATACCAGACCAAGATGCTTTATGTACATCCAGTATGTTTTTAAAGTAAAGGTAATCATAACCACACCCACATCCACAGTTTAAAATAGTTGATGGGTGATCTTGCAGTATTAATTGATATACTTGTTCCTTGGCAGTTAATTTTTGTTTCTCCCAACTGATAAAGGTTTTTAAAAAATCGGGATCAACATCATACTTATTTTGCCACCAAGAGTCCATTAATTATATAAATATTAATTCTAAAATACATTAAATAAATTATTTATATATTTAACAATGTTTTCACTCAAAACAAGCAGAAATATATAAAAAGTGCCGACATGCTTTAGAAAAGGTTTTGGATCATAGTTCGGCAATACTATGTCCAGAGGTTGATGAACTTGAAAAATATTTAAACAATTAGCAATATGTGAAAAATTATCACGATATCATGCTTGACATGTTGGACTATAATATGATTGATGATAATATAGTCAGAGTCAATTTCTGTAAAAAGAATAATTAAATAAACTGATATCTTTTTGATATATATTAGCAACAATACGTTTTGTGTCTTCATCATAATAATCATGATAATGCCCAGTAGTTGTGTTTATTTTAACATTTAGATTTTTTTGATTAAACGGTATATTGTTTATTGATAATACATGAGCCATATCACTCTCAAAAGTTTCTATATGTGCAATGTAATCAACGCAAATGTTATTTTTCTCATCACAAACTTGTTTATATTGATGTTCTAAATGCCATTTTAAATTATTATAGTTTTTATGTGGTGCATCAAGTATTATTGATATATGTTTAACAAAGTCTCCAAAAGTTGTGTTTTTTGGTAGAACTTTACCATTATATAAAGTTCTTCGACGGGGATGTTCCATTAACCATTTATATGCTGATACACAACGACTCCACGGGTTTCTAACAAATGTAAACGTAAAATAGTCAGCACTGTTTTTAACGAGTTTATAAAATAACATACATTCTAATGGTGTACTCGAATATATATTGAAAGTTTTATTAATTTTTTGGCGTACATTTGGAAAATCCTCAATAGTATATAGAGGGTGATTGTCTAATCGTAAATTACTGATAATTTTTTTTGTACTTGTTCCAGCATTTTTGGTATATGAAAAAATACAATACCTTTCATTTATTAAAATAAATTTATTTTTATAGATTTATTTAGAATTATTTAGATTTATTTAGAATTATTCAGATTTATTTAGAATTATTCAGATTTATTTAGAATTATTCAGATTTATTTAGAATTATTCAGATTTATTTAGAATTATTCAATTCCTACTTTTTAATAGTTAGATCTCCTCGCTAACAATTGCTTGTGGCACTAAAGCTTTTGGAGGTCGAATTTTCTTTGTCGGTGCTGTTGATGTCCTATCTCCTTTAGCATGTTCCCCGGTAGGGATAATTTTTAGCGGTATGCTGTGTAACTTTATGGTACCAGTACCAGCATTAATCTTCTTGCCCAACACGATATTTGAACTAATTCCATTGAGACCATCACTCTCAGAAAATATTGCCGAGGTGATGAGCTGTGTCATCACTTCTTCAAACGTGGCTCGAGAAATCGGACCGTACTGTGCAGTTTCAACACCAAACCGAGTAATAGCACGGATACTTCCAGTATAAGTCATTTTTCCAACCAACGTTTGAATATGTACTGGGTTAATGCTAATTCCAGCTCCACCTACAATATTCATGAATTCAATAAACAAATATGCTCTGGCAGCTTCAATGCCAAAGATTTTAGAAATCTCCCACATGTCATTAGACATTGTCCGATAACTGTCAACCCCAGGTTGGGTGATAACCTCTATCAAATTTGTACCATCTGTTTCAACTGCCCACTCTTCAGAATTCTTTACACGGGCAGCAATCGCTGGTTTCAATGAAAAACCGCCAAAGGTTTCATTTGATTTGACTTTACGACGATAAATCTGTGTGATTCCTCGAATACCACAAATTATTTGTCCGCGAAGCTTTGGAGATACGATTTTATTCATATAAAATTCACATGCTTTCAGATCGTCTTCAATATCTGCAAGCTCTGGTGATCTGATGCCATCGATACTGATTTCAGTGCAATTAACAATGACATCTATAATCCCAAGGTTCAGAGGTGAATAAATACATCTAATGTCGGAATAGTTATCCTGGAGACGTTTTGTGATCTCCTTAATAGTAACATCAAACTCATACAATTTACCAACATCAAATTCCAAGCGTAAACACCACTCGTTCTCAGCGAGATCTTCAAAATCAGAATGTATTTTAAACCACGCTGTGTGCCAATAATCAAGTTCATAATCATTTGGCTTATAGACCTGCCAACCTTTCAAGAGGTTGTCAATTGTCGACTCTGGAAACTTGCCCACCACTTTGTGCAATGCTGCAGGGGATTCATTATCTCGTGTAAAGTAAATTGTACACGTGGGGTTTGATGGTGACTTGGTGGCATTAAATAATTCCCGCGCTCGTGGAAAACCAAGTGTTACATTTTTCGCTGAGATTCCGGCCGAGTGAAAAGTGTCGCGGCAAAGTAGCCCATTCCAGAGAGAGAAATTTTTCGTTGTTGGAACTGTCAGGTCATAGACAAATTCAGTGGGGGTAATAAATTCAATAGAAACAATAGGATCGAGAATTGCTGAGTTTTCCTTGAACCAATATTGTCCATAGGGATACTTAAATGTTGTAGTTTTTAATTGATCCATTAATTTTTGTTTGGCAGGGTGACATGAACCGATCTCCTCTGCCCATATTCTCGCAAACTGATTGCAGATAGAATAAATGTGAGTATATTTTATATTTTTTGACCCAATATTGTTTTTAAAGGATTGATGACCAGATTTTCTCCCAAAGATTCCTAAACGTGTGCATAGTACGCCAAAACCAATAATAAGATTCTCCGATACTGAAGATATACAGAGCTGCAGATCACTTTTGCTAACACAACCATCGCCAGCAAAATACCCATCAAGCAAGCCTCTGACAAAGTCTTTATTTGCTGCAAATAATTCTACAGGGATCTTCTTATTTGCACTGCCTGTTCCTATCCACATTTTAAACCACCTTGCGAGTAATACAGAATGAATTTTGAGATCCGTACTCTTGCTATTCTCAAAACGTTTACTTTGGGTTACAACGACGTGAAAAGTGATAGAATATCTATCACACCATTCTTTGGCTATATTCAATACTGTCGGATCATTATTGCTGATTCCTACGAAAGTGTCTGTTGCCCATCCTTCTGCTAAATATAAACCTACAAATTGTCCAAAGTGATGATCAAGCGGGAATTGTTCAGGAATCATACTTTGAACTTTTGTGATATTTTTCTTTGGATATACGAATCCCTCCTTAACAACTCCTAATCTCGCAGCCTCAATAGCAGAATCTCCGCGACTATAAGGTAATGTAGAAAGTCTGTCTGTTGTCCAAAATTTTGACTGTTTTTGTCTTTTGGACCATTTCATATAAAGGTCTAATAGTTCTGAGCCATATACCCATTCTTTTGGGGATAAAATTTTGCGGAGATCCAGTTCATAAAGTACTATGGGTGGTTCTGGAAAATCACAAATCACAGGAATACGATCTCCTACATTTACGTTAGCACCACCTTTTTCAACTAATGAACCATTCTCCCAGATTAATAAAGACTTACTTTGAGTAACAGTCACAGCGCGACCACTGCGGCTAGTTACACGCACCAGATCCCCAACTGGCAAATGTTTAGTGACTGCAGTAACTTTTTCCCATGAAACTGTCCCATCCATTGAGGGACTTGGGATCCATACCGGTTTTTCAAGTTCAAGGTATTGTGTTCGGTTTTCCTCAATATGTGTTATTTTTTTCTCACCATGAATTAATAGTTCATCAATCCATGGACCAATATCAACAATGCGAGATTCACCATTCTCTTGAATAAGAAGTTGTTCATCTGGAGCTACAGAGTTTAGCGTATTATGTACAAACACCCCTGCGTTAACCATAAAAGTATGATTTCCTCTTACACCAAGATCATAGACTAATTCCTTTGGATCATCAAGAATCTGAATATCTGCAACCTCATCCCAAATTACATCCGAGTCGACGGCTTGTTTGATTAATTTTAAATTTGATCGTAATTTTTGAAAGAGACCAAGCTCTTTAGCGCGAGAAACAAATAGTGTATGGTAACCACGAAGAGTTTCCCGACCAATTGCAACCTTTTTGGTCCAACGCTTGTAATTACGAGAATAGCCTGGTAATTTTAGTGGAAATGCGGTATCAGCAATGAGCTGACCACACATTGGAATGCGATCAATGTCTTCT
>SDBT01011506.1_pt1 | contig 14231 bp, 9 predicted proteins | sample 2277101 | NCBI WGS metagenome assembly SDBT01 (sample SAMN10404973, study PRJNA504765) | marine sediment metagenome | isolation source: marine sediment core GS10_PC15, 103 cmbsf | place: Arctic Ocean: Southern Knipovich Ridge | collected 2010 | reverse complement strand
AATATATTTTTAGCCCAATCTTTTGATACTGTGCAGCAGCAGCGGATTCAAGATATTCAAATTCAATAATTGCACGCTTACTGAATGGCATGGGATACCAGCAGTAGGAGATATCGCCGGAGGTCCCCGCGAGCAGGGAACGCATGCTTTTTACTCCAAAATGATACCCGAAAAAGTCTTTTATGGGGGCATTGATGGCCCACTCCTTTTCCCCATCCCACCTGGCTTTCATAATTAAGCAATTGTCGTCCTCATCAAGACTGCTGATCCCTGTTATCTCCAATCCTAAGATCCTTCCACCCCCACTCAAATCAAAAACCCTCTGATTCTCCCCGGGTTTAATCTGAACAGGGATCTCTCTGGTTTCGATATGCGTATACAGTTCTCTCAGGAAATTGGTCCCGCAGCTACCCCATATCCCTGACACTTTACCCAGCTCTTCTTTCTCTGCATCAGAAAACAGCAGCGAAAATGAGTTAATATCTGTTTGTTCAGGGAAGGAGCTGTACTGAATCTGGTAGAAGCGCATCTTCCCACGCAAAACAACCCTGCAGGATCTTTGATAGGGTATGGGAAGATAACAGAAATAACCACCCACCTCGTTCCCGCAGAGGGGAGCTGTAAATGGGAAATGGTTGCCGCTAAACAGATCGATAAAGGGCATGCTGATTCGGGGATGATCTTCCCCGTCAAAGTAGAATTGTATTGTATCATCAGTGGGAGTGGGGGTCCATATCCTGTGGATGACACCCGGACCTTTCATTTCCGCGATCACAAGATCGTTTCCCTCTTTTCTGATATACGAATAGGTGCCATTGAAACCATCATCATTCCCCCCGGTTCGGTCATAGCTGGAAAACTGCCCCATGCTGGAGTTTTCTGTGTAGATGGGAATCCTGTCGATCCTATAAAGGTCCAGGAGCTGATCAGAAATCCCCTGGGATACCACAAGTCGCATTGTCATGAACAGTATGGTTGAAAAGAGGTATTTCATGGAAGTGACAGTTTACTGAATTCAAGATAATCGATACCCAGATCAGTCTTCCCCGGTGCATCATAGAGAATAAGTCTCAGTTCGTTCTTCCCCTCCAGTAGTTCAACCTTGTGGATATCCAGCAGCCGGTCAAAGGATATATGCTCACCTTTGACTGTAGTGATCAATACCTCCTTACCATTGATCACTAAACCAAGCCTGGTCCTGTCTCCACGTGAAATGAAGCTGGTGGTGATATTGTATTTTCCGGGATCATTGCAAATGAACTCAAATGCAATGACATCTCCGGAGGAGCCACCGGTCCACATCCTCGCTGATCTTTTCCAGCGCGGATTATCCGGAACGGGGACGGGCCTGATCCTTACAGATCCATCTCCCGAAAATGAAGTAAGGATTAGGTCTTCCCCCTCAATGATGTGGTCTTCGTTCATAACCGGCGGAAAGATCTGTTCTCTCATTTGCACAACCTCTTCCTTGACTCCGCTCAGATCCCATGGTATCTCACACTTTCCTCCCGGTTTAAAATACCAGTATGTAATCGGGGCATGGTTCATCACTGTGGATCCCCAGTGCCACATTTCCATATCAAACTGGAGGCGTTCAGAGAAGGGGATTGCATCAAGACTCCTGTAACGCATATTCAGAGTGTATCCCACCCCCAGGTTTCCCGACCCATCGGGTTGAGATATAAAGGGATGAATAAATGACTCGGGGCGGCACCAGGCATATCCGTAATAATCTTCAGTGCCAGTTCCGAAGTGGGAAGGAAATTTTTCATTGTCCACAAAGATTTTCTCATCACCCTCTCCCCACCAGGCGGGAGAACAGTTGAAAAGCGTTACCCCGTCTCCAACGTAAACTCCCTGACCATTCAGGGCTGTATACCTGATATCATACATGTCCCCGCGTCCATCCTTCTCTTTAAATAGTCCCGTGTTGATCCTGGTATTTTGATACCACGATGATCCAAAATGCATGCTCCTTTCATCCCATTTCCACCTGGATGTGGACACCTGCGCGTCAACAATCTCTACATCCTGGGTGCCATAATTGATGATGGTTACTTTGCATGACTTTTTGAAGGGCATTACCCAGAAAACCTGCATGGTGCTGTCAGCATCGATGCTTTGGTACCATGTATCGGTGGGGATGATCTTATAGCCAGCACCGAAAAAATCCCCCACAGGTGCCCAGATAGTCTCTTCCCCGTCAAAGGCAATCCGGAGTACTGTGGACCTCAAAGCTTGCGCGATGTTTTCGGCATCCAGCCTTATTTTGATTCTTCTGATGGCACGGCTCCCGTCTAAGGTGATCAGTTTTAACTCCTCGGGTGCCAGTATTCCTGAAAAAGCCGTAGATCTCAATTCCGGCTGATCAAGTCCCCTGTCCCTGTGGATCAGCTTCTCCTGTGTATCTTTAATTATGCGGCCATATTCCGAAAGATGCTCCGTCTTGAAAGTTTCCAGCTTTATTCCCTGTTCATATGTACGGTAATTGACCTGGTAATAGAACATCTCCTGACCCGGTTTTACGGTTTCGTCCACCCCATCCCTGGCTTCAGGAATCCCGTCAGATTCATAGGTTATTTTCAGATGCCGGGCATAGGGGAGCGGAAGATAAAGATTGTGTCCCCTCCTGGAGTATTCGGACTCCCCGGAAACCGAAAAGGAGAGCGGTTGCCCAACCAGTCCCCCTCCACTTAATATTTCCATGGCTTCTCCTTTAATCCGGGGTGTATCCTCGTTGTCAAAATAGAATCGAAGGCTGCCCTCATTGTCATACCTGGCGAATGTGGCCCAGAAACGGACAACACTTCCCGGACCATCTGCATCGAAAAGCACGAATTCACGTCTTCCATGATTGGTTTCCGTTCGAAGAAAATAGTTGTTGTCCAGGTTGGCAAACCATGAGTAATGGCCTGGCGTGTTTGAAGTGATGTTATAACTGCTGAATTGCCGGCAGGTATAGGAAGGATCAGGAAAACGTGCAAGGCTTTCACGATCTGTCATCTCCTGAAGAAGGGTTCCCAGGGTTATCTCCCCGGATGAATTTTTGCATCCTGATTGCAGGGCAAGAATTGGAAGTGTAAACAGGATGATCAGAAACTTGTTTTTTGTCAATATCATTTCATCTCATGTTGGAATCGGAAAAGGGGATGTCCTCTCCCGAGATTAAACAGTGTTTCACATCGAGACTTCCACTGGCCATTTGAACAAAAGGGATCCCTTTTTCAAGTCCAATGTTTCCATACCCTGAATGGCAGGAAAAAAAGCTTGTAAAATTCCCGCCGATTTGTGAATCGAAATAGAGTGTCTTTGAGACTGCATCATAGCGGATTCCGGTCAGTCCCTGAATCATCCCGTAACTGGCCATGGCCCTGGCATACCAATGCCCGCATTCATATTCATTGAAAGGATTCCGGATGGTGCCGTCATATCTTTCCCTACAGGTCCTGACAATCTCCAGTGCTTCATTCTTTTTACCGAAAAACATCAAATGTGAAGCAACCTGGTATTCGATCCCGGTCCAGACCTCATTGCTGTACACAAAAGGCAGGGAAAGCTTTCCTCCCTTGGGCCACGAACAAAGTAACAAACCACCATCATCCCGCATGGCAAAAGTTGGCCTTTGCGGATTGGGGTGATCCCTCAGATCGGTTTTGTAATTGTATTTGTGCACAGATAGGAGGTGACTCAGTACCTTCTCATCATCCACTATCGTCTCATCGATCCCGCAGACCCTGGCAATCCACATGCCAAGGATCCCGTCAGACAAACAGCCCGTCCCGTACTGATACTTCGGGCCCTCTTTTTCAAGCAGCACCCTGGCCTCATCAGAATAGGTGGACCTCAGGGATTTGGCAGCCATCTCCAGCGGAGTTGGCGCATCCAACCCATCCACACGAATGTCATGGATAAAATATTCACCATCAAAAAGTTCTTCTTCCATTATCCTCACTCCTTTATCCAGAAGCCCTTCATACCTGCTCATATCTTCTCCCAGGTGGTTCCCCATCAGGGTGATAGCTTTCAGAGCACCCAGGTAAAAACTTGTACACATCCCGTTGGGGCCCCAGAATTCAATATCATAGGTATTGTGATGTGGTTCTTCCAGCGTACCTGTACCGCGGGGATCCCATTCCTGGATGCAGTAATCGAGACTCATTTTGGCCAGGGGGTACATCTTCTTGAGCCACTGTTCATCCCCTGATATTCTCCATTCACGGTGCAGTTTCATGATGCCTCCCAGCTGACCATCGGCTGCAGCATGAAAACCATGTCCAAGTTCTCTGATGGGAAGGGCGGAGCGGAAGGTCTGATGTCCCGATTCATTCTGACTGAACATAAACTCGGTTTCACGAAGCGACCTTTCCAGGGAAGGGAAAAGGTGGGGGATGGCCTGGGCATAATTCCAGACATGCGTGCAGGAACCTGCACAACATCCACTTGCGTCATTGCACCCCTCCCAGCACCAGAGCTTCCCGTCATACTGCCGTAATACGGTGGGCGATTTCAGGATGGTCAGGTTGGCTGCCACCGCCTCCGTGACCTCGGCCGGCAAGGTGGAATTATAGAATGTCTCCGTGAACAGTTCTGTTTGTTTTTTCAGGTTGTCATAGTTCGACAGCCAGTAAGAGGTAACATCCTGGATATTCTCAAAGCGGCTGGTGTACCATGGCACGTAATTTGGGGAAGGACAGCACCCTGAGGCAGGGTCACATTGCAGATCACCCGCTTCAGCCCTTTCTCCGGTCCTGATTGAAGATTTTGGCGTGTACCAGGCCATCATAAGACGGATAATCTTCTCTTCACCGGGCTTCAGTTTCACCGGAACGTATATCGATGCGCCAGGGGCATTCACCTCTACCGGATCGGTTACCCGGGGCTCCGCGCTCTCAATATGTTTCCAGGTGATGGACATGGGATCGTACCAGGTCCCCCGGAACCAGCAATGATCCACCTCGGTGGCATTATCGATGTTGAAGATGGCAAAGTCTCCCTGCAGATGCGGCTCCTTCTCCGTGCCTTCATTGGAAAGGATAAAGCCGTTCGACATGGGCCTGACAGCATTCTTGCAACCGGGCATGCCCATGAAATTTACCGTATTGTAAGAGAAGACTGCATCAACTTCACTATTGCCGGTATTGACAAACCTGTATTCCAGTGCCCCGCAGGGCAAGCTTGAATTGTCCTTATCCAGCGGTATAAACGGGCTCCACCCCGTGATGCTGATCTCCATCGGAATATCTGCATCTTTCAGACTAACGGTTCCGAATGGGAACCGGGCATCAAACTCCGCTTCATCAAACCTGGGGAATCCGAAACTGGTCCCTGGTGCTCCCCTTGCGGACCTCGGGCGACCGAAAACCTTCCAGTCAGGAATGGGTCCTTCCAGTATTTTTGCCCCATTCTCCAGTCCTTTTACTGAGATCGCCGCGAACATGGTAGGCTCGTTGAACATATCCGGTTTATTGAATACCGATACATGAGAGATGGCGCCACTGCCTTCCAGGCAGATCATTCCTGTGCCCGTGCCGCAAATGGGAAACGCGACACGGTTCAGGTATTGTGCTTTGTAAGTGTCATTAAAGGCTCTTTTATCTGCAGAATCATGAGATATTCTCTCCCCGGAGCAGGACAAAAAAGTGATCGACAGTACACAACTGATAAAATAAATGGATGTTTTCATATTGTGATATATTTAGTGTGGCTAATGCCTCAGTTTGAACAAACCCTACTACCATTTATTGACCCTGCTGGGAGACCTGTTTTCCTTTCCATCAATTCCTGAACTACTGTCTCCTAATGTTAAACGCATTTGAGCCGCCAGCCCCTCAAGTTCCGAAACCATCCCGGGATGTTCCCGGCTTATGTCGTATCTTTCACCGGGATCCCGGCGCAGGTTGTAGAGTCCCCCTTCATATTTGCTTTTGATGGTACTTCCCGGCCAACCATCCTTACCCACCTCAGATCCTACATTGGAATTGTAGGTATGTGGAAATACCAGTTTCCAGTTTCCCTTCCTGACTGCTTTGAGGTTCGTGCCCGAATAGCAATAAAATACCTCCCTCACAGCATCCTTACCATTTCCTTTAAGCAAAGGCCAAAGGCTGGACCACAGAAACAATTTTATAAATATCCTTTGAATCATCATATAGACCAACACATTTTAATTAATTTCAAGTCCGTCTTTATCGGGTAAAGCCGGGAATTTGGAATGGGGTTCGGTCTGGTACCAGAAAGCCACCGAGGAGATATCGTCCTGTAGTGGCAGGTAGCGGCCACCGCTCCTCCACCCAAGGGCCTGAATGGTGATCTTCAGTTCTTTCTCAAATCTGACAGGATCAAGAATATGCCAGCGATAAAGTCCGAACCTCATTTGGGACCGATACTGCCCGTCGGGTTTGATCACCTGGGGTAAACCTGCGTATGCCGTCGTAAATTCCCGGTAACCGTATTCATCCCCCTGGTTGGTTGCAGGATCCCTGACGTGAAAATTATACGATCCGCAGAAATAGTCCTCCGTCCCCGTTCCACAGATGGTAGGGAAGTCTTTGTCCCCGTCCAGGAAGAACTTGATCTCTCCTTCTCCCCACCAGCCGTTGTTGTTCACACCCCAGGCCATATAAGTGCCTACATAATGTCCTTTTCCCCTGACACTTTCGATGATGGTATAGTCCTCCTTGAAAGGCAAGGGGTTGACCCTCCTGAACTGTGCATGGAAATGGGCGGCGTCCTGAGGTACATCGGTTAGGGTATAATCGATCTGGTAATAGAGCCTCATGGGCTTGTTGTCGATGTTGGTCATTGTGATCCTGCATTTCCTGTGGAAAGGCATGACCCAATAACAATTAAAAGCACTGCCCGGGTTGACACAAACTGCCTGGGAGTTGACATGTGCATATTCCCCCCAGCCATTGGCAAAAAAATCCCCGATGGGACATTCCACAGAGGGTGTTTGCTCATCATCCCAATAAATTCTGATAATACTGAACCTGCGGTCACCCGTGGGTGTCATCCAGATGTGCTGGATGGCACCGGGTCCCTCAATCTCTGCCATTACGAAAGTGGTACCGGCATCGATGTTCACATAGGGATTTACCTTCCAGCCCTGTCCCAGGTCCCGGGCAGCCCTGGCAGCACTACCTTCCTCCAGGGTGGCCATTCCTCCTTTGCCTTTTCCACCTGTAAAATTCTCAGGGCTAATGGACCGAGTTTTGGCATCGGATAGCCTGTAAAGGTTTCCCATATGCAGGTGAAGGCCGTTGAAATCAGATTGAGCCTTCGAGCCCGCCGCCATCAGGGTGGTCACCAAAAAAATCAAAAAAATCTTCTTCATCGTGTTATATTTAATGGGCTTAACTAAACTTAAAGTAGGTCCTGGGACCCGATTCCCAGGTCCCGGTCTGGTAAAATGGAACAAGTATAATCCCAGAACCCTTTATCTTAAATACCGTCTGAGAACCATTCTCTGATTTTTCAAGTAAGGCAAGTATCTTCTCAGGTTCGTTCAGGTTGATTTCGAGTTCTGCAAAAGGCTCATCATCAGTCATTTTCGAAATCTTCTGAGCAAGGGTTACCGGGCCATATGAGAAAGCTATCCATTTCTGTCCTTCTTCCCCCTCCTGGACATGCATTTGTAGCCTATAATCCATGTTTATGGCAAGCACATCTCCCTTGTTCCACTTGCGGGTGAGTTCAAGAAAACCCCTTGAATTCTCGCTCGCTTCAGCTGTTTTTCCATTTATAGTTAACTGGTTCAGGTCGGTCCCCATGGGCAGCCTGAATTCAACAGTATATTCCTTCGACTTTTTCATTTCAAATACAATTTCAGCCGAAGAACCCATAGGAAAGTCACTTTCAATCTTCAGTACTCCTCCACCAAATTGTTTCTTAAGTTCAATGCTTGCAGGGGCCAGGCTGTTGATCGCCAGATTATTTCCCATGATACCTGCCAGGTTGTTCGAAAACATTTCCAACCCCCGGGGACCACTTGATGCACAACAGGAGAATCTATCCTCATATGGAGGTTTTGCTTCGTTGGGCGTTGTAAAATAGCACCAGTTTATACCGTCTTCGTGCTGGTGCGCGTAAAGGTCATTCAACAGGGACACTTCTGCCTCGTTGAAATACCTGGCCTGACCGGTTAGCTCAAAGAGATGAATATTCAGCTGCATCCATGTGGCCGTACAACAACCTTCAACATGGCTAATTTCCGGATTGAAATCCTCAGTAAAAGCGAAGCACTCACTATTTCCGTTATAGGCCATATGCCTTGTCCAGGGTCCTCCGGTGACAAGTATATGCTTATCATGAATTTCATCCCATGCATTCAACACTGTTTGAAGGTATTTCTCCTTCCCGGTTGCCCGGTATAGTCTCAGATACCCTAATAAATTAGCCATCAGCTGGTATCCTTTTCCTTCACCAGGGTAAACCACTGTTTCTTTTTTCAACATGGCATCCATCAGGCGAAGCCCTGGATTGTTATCGCTCACTTCAACAATATGTTCTGCAAAATCAAGGTATTTTTTCTCGCCTGTTCTTTCATAGAGCATAACGATGGATTCCAGCAGGGTTGTCGCTGATATACCTCTCCTGGTACCATACTTTGACAGGTCGTTTTCCCCTTCACCATATATTTCAATTAAGAGGTCTCCCATTTTCTTACATGCCGCTACAACACTTTCGTCGGGAAAGTATTTTTCATAGGTCAGCAATCCATATAAATTGTACCTGAACGTCCAGGTATCCCATCCGCCTCTTACCCTGTTCCATAATCCAATAGCAGCTTTCTGTTCATCCTCTGTATATGTATCATCCGCAAGATCTCTGGGGTCGGTTACTTCTGGAACTGCTACAAAAGTGTTTTCATCAGCATAGGTCCCCAGATAACCATTTGGTTCCTGTACTGCAATGAGCCGTTCTACCAGGGATTCCATCTGTTGTTTTAGTTTTTCATCCCCTGTTACCTGGTACGCAAGGCTTGCTGCATGAAGCCATTTGCCAAGATGTTCACCCTGCCAGGGATGAACACCCGGCCTGTTCTCGAAACCATCAATCAGATATTCTGACTCCGCCATAAACCAGAGCCGGTTGTTACGCCAAGCATCAACCCGCTCCCCCATCAGGCCATCCTCATCAATGGTTTTCAAAGGAGTCCATGTGTTTTCAATAATGCCATCGGCTCCAGTAGATCCAGGGGGCTTATCCTGGCAGGCCGGAAGTTGGAATACAAGAAAGGAGATCAGTAAGATTTTGAGAAATTTTGTTGCTTTCATAACAATCTATATTGTGTTAGTATAGTTGAAAATGATTCCATTTTGTATTAAATAGCCGGCTATTTCTTTTCGTGGTTCTCTTGCCACCGTTTATAACCGCGAATACCACCGGAGTACTTATTGGGATCTGGATCATAATCGGAATTAGTTAATGCATATTGTGCATGGGCGTCTTCCAGTAAACGATCCAGCTTCTTCATCAATTTTTCTGTTTTTTCCGGATAATTTGCAGCCAGATCATTTGTCTCCATGGGGTCATCCTTCAGCTTGTAAAGTTCAACTTTGCCATCATCGGCATAACGGATTATTTTCCAGTCACCTACAATAACCGAACTGTAAGGAGTTGTCTCGTCGTAGTGCGGATAATGCCAATACATTGGGCGATCTTTGAGTTTTTCGCTGCCACTGAATAATGAAGAAATATCAACTCCATCCACATGTTCTTTAGGTTTTAAAGGAGCCCCGATGTAAGACAGAATCGTAGGATATAAATCCATACCAATGGTTGGTACGTTACAGATCCCTTTCTTAATACGCGGACCGGTGACAATTAAAGGCACCCGGGTCCCACCTTCATATGCCGTACCTTTATTGCCGCGATAATGAACAACAAACTCATCACCCTGGCTGCCATTGTCTCCCGTAAATACAATCAACGTGTTTTCGAGTTGGCCTATCTCCTTTAGTTTGGCAACTACCCTTCCTACACTTTCGTCAAGACTTTGAATCATTGCTGCTTTCCCGGGACTTCTCATATAATATCCGGCATCCGGATTATCGGCCAGTTTCTGCTTGTATTTTTCGACGTATTCCTGCTTGCCAGTGATTGGAGAATGTACGGTATAATAGGAAAGATAGAGGAAGAATGGTTCATCCTTTTCCCGTTCCATAAAATCGACAGCACAATCAGTCAGGACATCAGTGATACAATCGTCTTCTTGCCCTTTGTCTTCGAGCCCTGGAAAACTCCTGAAGGCGGGGTAAAAGAAACGCCTGCCCTGATTGGCAGAATGGTTACCACCAAAGTTTTCATCAAATCCGTTATTCTCAGGCATATGCTCAGCGTACATCTTTGCAATTTCACTGACGCGTTCGGGATCGTCCCTTTCCTTGGGTGTGGCCCTAGGTATGAGATGCCATTTGCCGAGAAAACAGGTGGCATATCCCTGCTCAATCATCGCCTCAGGAAGCAGAACCCTGGAGCAATCGATAAAGGTTTGCCATTCGGGCACAACAGATTTTCTGTTGATCTGTTGTTGACCTGGAATCCAGTCAGTCAGGTGCATACGTGCAGGAGAGCAACCGGTCAGGATAGCCGCCCGGCTGGGCGAACAAAGCGTAGCTGCTGAATAGGCGTGAGTAAATCTCATACCTTCCGCTGCCAGGGCGTCGATGTTTGGCGTTTCGTGAAATTTGCTGGCATAGCAAACAAGTTCACCCGAGCCAAGGTCGTCGACGAGAAAGACTACCACATTGGGCTTTCCCTGGGCTCCGGCCTGAACATAGGTCATGCTCACCCAGAATATACTTAAGATGAGGACGAATGTTGTGGTTAATTTCATTTTTAATGGATTTAAGCTGAATCTGTTCCTGAATTACCATCTTTGAAGTTAAATACCCACTTACGTTTATTCTTCTGTCAAATCGGTTTCTATATCAGTAGCGTTTACCCAGGTTGGGTGAAAATCTTCCTTATTGATAACCACCCTTTCGTAGTAATTCATAACCTTTTTATTGACCGATTCATAATTCTGAAAGACCTCGCCATTGCCAAACATCCGGGGATCTTCCTCTGCTTTCAGGTTGTTCTCCATTTTCGTTTTAAGTTTTGACAGAATCCCGGAGTATGATTTTTCTTCGGCCAGATTAACAATACAATAAGGATCTTCATTCAGGTTGTATAATTCTTCTCTATCTCTTTTCCCGAAAGAGAGTTCCCATAAATAGCTGGTATTCAGGTTATGTCGGGACTTCAATACCTCACTCTTTGTCGGACTTCCGCCGATATCTGCATATCCTGCTTCAGGATTCCCAACGGGCCAGAGATCATTCCTGTAGTTCATGATATAGAGCCAATCATCCATGAAAATGCCTCTGATGGGATAGCCATAATCTCCGGGCCTCCCAACCCCATGTTTTTCTTTCCCGACCAGAACATGGTCCCTGAAAGGCTCATTCATTCCAGGATTCCGGAATACTGTATTCAGGCTCTTTCCCGGTGAAGGCTGCATTCCGCTGTCCTCCCAGTCCACTCCAGCCACATCCAGAAATGTGGGGGCCAGGTCGATGAAACTGACATAGTCATCCACAATCCTCCCGGGATTTTTAATCCCATCTTTCCACATAATGGTCATGGGAACCTGATTGGAGTATATATAAGCATCGGTCTTTGCACGCGGGAAAGGCATCCCATGGTCAGACGTAACAACAATGAGGGTATTTTCCAATTCTCCAATCTCTTCAAGATAAGTCAGCATACGCAATATATGCATATCAAAATGTTCTATTTCAATGCCATAGTCCAGCATATCTGTACGGACTACTTCATTATCAGGGAAGAAAGCAGGGACCTCATCGATCTCGCTTATATCACGACCTGACCTTAATGAAGAGGCATATTCATAGCTTCTATGCGGTTCAATCGCGCCATACCAGAAACAGAAAGGTTCTCCGGTTGGTTTTTGCTCATAGAATTCCTTAAAATTCGCCGCATAATCTATATTTGAAATCCCAGTGGTGGGAGGAGGCGTTCTTACATGATTCCAGGCCCTTCCAGTTAACTTCCTGGGCATACCTTCAATGATACCTGCTTCTCCGGGGCCCCAGCCTTTGGCGGTATGACCCACGTAATAGCTGTTTTCTTCCAGGGCTTCAACAAAAGTTTTAAATTCTGGCGGGAAGTAGCACCACATATTCGCAGCTTCTTTTAGCTGCCATGAGTTTCTCCCGGTCAGCAGGCATGCCCTTGATGGGGCACACTTTGCATTGGGTGTAAAAGCATTGGAAAAAAAAATCCCTTCTTCTGCAATCCTGTTAAAAGCAGGAGTGTTTATCCAACTGCAATCCTTACCCATATGAGGGTATGAGGCGTCATCAGCTATACAGATTAAAATGTTCGGGGGATTGTTGGTAGCGGGGCAACATGAAACAACAATCAGGCAAACCAGCATGATTCTCAATGATCCGAAAAGTATTCTTATCCACATTTCTAAAACGGAGGGAAATGGAGTTTTCGCGAAACAAGATATGGATAAATACACAAAAGAACAAACGTTTGCGCAAACGTTTGTCATTTTTAAATCTTCAGCCTAATCTGGACAGGTTGGTCTAAAAATTAAGAGATAGAATTCTTTGTTTCCTTCACTTGAAAACCATACCACTATTTCACTTAAAAAGTTGTTTTAGCCCCTATTGGGTCTGTCCAATTGCCCACCCCTGCCCTTCGGAATTTTGACTCCTTTCTAAGTTTCTATTTTTTTAACAATGTTTTTAACGCCGGAGTAGACTGATACCACCACTCGGTTCTCGTGGAGACCCAGCTACCGGGAACACCAGGGCAAGCTTTTACAGGAAGAGTATGGAGAAAAGAAGAAGGGCAAGGCTAAAAAGCAAGAAACGGGATAACTTCAATCCCGAAATTCACAAAAAACAAAAGGCACTCACAATCGTTGGTGCCTTTTGCTTTTGCTGCAAACCGCATAGTATTAGAGAAATAGATAGTGAACTATAGTCAAATACCTACAATGAAAACAGTTCAGAAGCAGTTGCTTGTTTTAGATCAAATAATGAAATCGGAAATATCCACCGGAATGAAGAAAAAACACCCCTCCGGAATCCCACGGCTGATCAACAACATAAAAGGGAGGTATCAAAGTGTTCCGTTTACTGGTAACGTTTTACTCCGTGGTTAAAACCTTATGCAAAGCCAATAGCACCAAGGCATTTGGATGGTCAATTGAAATCGGCCTGGCGTGGTCAGGTTGTTCGTTTTTTCCACACATTTCATGGCAATCCCCATGAAAATTTGCCAGTCTTTCGTTGTTTTTATATATTTATTGATCAGATAGCGAAAGTCACCTACCAAGCGATCCATGACATACCTGATCAAACGACCATCAAACTGGATCTTGTATACTCTACCCGGTGTGGCAATCATCCTGGGAGGATGCATATACCTATTTCTGCGCCCTGAGGAAGTTCTCTACCTGCACTGGGCCCGTTCGGCCGGACTGGATGCAGTGGTCTCCCTGCTGCGACCTGAAAATCCAGATGCGCTCAGTTCCCTCCCAACATGGACTTTGTATTCTCTGCCAGGTGCATTGTGGGCCTTTGCCTATGCCCTGATCATGACCAGGTTATGGGTTAGTAAAAGGCATTGGATAAGGTATTTATGGCTTTCAACCATCCCTCTACTTGTCCTTGTTTTCGAGGTTCTCCAGTACCCCGGGATCCTTCCAGGAACCTTCAGTATTCCCGACCTAATTGCCAGCCTGTTTGGATCGGCGGTCGGGATCTTTATAGGAATCACATCAAAAGAAATAAATCATGAATACGAGAAGTACTAAGTATATGTTACGATATAACTTGACTGTTTAAGATTTTTGTCGTATCTTAGATGAATGGAAGATGACAAAAGACTAACAGAAAAGATCAACTCCCTTTTACCCTTATTAAACGAAGAGCAGAAGCGAATGTATTTGGCAACCGAAACAATTTATTTAGGCAGAGGTGGCAAGGCAAAACTGGAGAAATTGATCGGTGTATCCCACAATACGATAAACAAAGGTTTAATAGAGCTAAAGGCTGGAGTGCCAATCATTCCCAGGGGCAAGATAAGGAAAGAAGGGGGAGGGAGAAAGAAGAAAATAACAACAGGGTTGTGGAAAAAAATAGAAGCCTTCATCGAACCCCATACCAGAGGCGAGCCGGAATCACCTTTACAGTGGGTCAGCAAGA
>SDBT01011505.1_pt1 | contig 14234 bp, 34 predicted proteins | sample 2277101 | NCBI WGS metagenome assembly SDBT01 (sample SAMN10404973, study PRJNA504765) | marine sediment metagenome | isolation source: marine sediment core GS10_PC15, 103 cmbsf | place: Arctic Ocean: Southern Knipovich Ridge | collected 2010 | reverse complement strand
GTAACCTTTATTATACCCATACTGCACGATATTAGAGACTGTAGCTCCTTTTTCTGTAGGTATTGTAGATGTTACATGAAGTTCAGCCCAATCTTGTAATACAGTAACATTGTCTATAACTACGGTTTCATAACCATTAAAAAGATCCATTTGCTGTAAAGCTGCTCGCACATCAGAGAAGCTTCTTAGATCGGGGATGTGATCAATCTTTTTTCCAGTAACCGGATGGTGTAATTCAAAGCCACCTTCATCCAAATCAAGGAATACAGGTTTTGGAGCAAGCAAGGCTAATGAAGTTTTGCCCATGCCGGTGTCACCACCAATAATTATTTTTTCACCGCGTTTAACATCAGCATAGGACTGTACTGTAAACTTTTTAACAGCGGCCTTTGTTTTTGGTACTGTCGGGGCAATCATTTTTGGTTTTTGTATTTTTGATTTAGGTTTTGATTTTGATTCTGGGATAGCCATATTATTTTACTCCCTTCTTGTGGTTTTGCCATTCCATATTCATTCTGCGGTCACGGTAAAATGGACAATTATTATCATCACACTTTCTTATTTCTTCTTTAACGCCACCAACACAGTACATGCAGAAATCATTCATGCTATTCTCCTGTTCCAAGCCCAATTACAAGCTTCTTTGCAATATTGCATACAATTAGTTTTTGACTGCTTCCATAGACGATAAAGAAAACAAGTTTCTGGGTGATTCTCAAAATCCCTTTCTTTACTGCCACAAAACGGACACGGTTTTAATTTATTACTTATTTTCTTTATCCTCATAAACAACAACTATTTTTTCGTAAGGTTTTCCTTCCCCAAACTTAACTACAACAGCAACTATGTGTTTACATCCAGGACAATAAATAGTTTTAGGGAGTTTCATTTTCTTTGTCCTTAAAAATTGATTTAAATCCATCCGGTGTGCGGCCATCACTTAGATCCACGTTATTGTAACACAAACTCGTATATGGACATCGGAATGTAGCCTCGCATTGTGACTCATCAGGCCACCAACCATCTATTTTATCTATGAATCTCACTGATTTATAAATACTATAAATCTCTCGTTCAAACTTTGCCATATCAGCATCTGTTCGTGATATTTCCCTACGGGCAAAATAAAATTCAGGACGTTCACCAATATCTATTAGTAACCTTGCTCCAAACATATCAGGAGTTTCTTTGATAGTGAAGATTCCTTCTTTTTTGCCGGGTTCTGTTTCTGCTATTTCCCCATTAACTTCCCAAAATTCATTATCCATAGTTCGCTTAACTTCAAACTTATCCCCCATGTATTCACCAGTTTCTACAAACTTTTTACTGTCGGCTTGGGTGAGTTTCTTTGGTCTGATCCCTGGCTTGTGCCACACATCGTAGCGTACACCAGAAATCAGGGGATCATCTGGTTTTATACCATGCACTTCTAAAGCTCCGGTTAATTGTAACTGCCGGGCAGCATAAACATATAACCGTGTCTGAGTATCTAAATTAAGCTTGCTCCAATATGTAGAATCAGAATCTACTGAACTTCCGGTTGATTTGTGCTCGTCTACGTAGTAGATCCCCTGGGGACTTCTTACAATTTTATCTATTTTACCTTTAAGAACTACATTGGGCAGTGCTCGACCTGATTCCGGGTTCCGCAAAGGTAAGCTAAATTCAAGTTCCTCGGCTACGACCTCGAAATCATCATCTACATAACGCCAATTATACCCGGCGATACTATATAATAGGATTGCACGTTCTGTCAACCACTCCTGTTTGGTTTTTGACATGGGTACAGTTTCATAAGATTTGTTGAGTTGCCTGACCACAGCATCCATCATTTCCGCTGCTAAAATATCTGTACCTTCACAAAGTGGACATTCTGGGTTGTTTTTTGCTTTTGAACATTCAGGACACACAGTTCCAGGCTTCATTCCCATAATTTCAAGGAGCCTGTGCCAGTTTGTGCCAGTTCGTAGAGCATCAGTGTCCTCTATTGGAACCAGACCTAAAACATATTTCAGTTTACAACGCATTGGGCAAGCTTTAAAAGAACTGATAAAGCTCGTCGACATGTGCCATGATTTTTTCATTATAATAAACCCTCAAAATAATATTCCAATTCTTCAAGCCCATGTACTACAAAGTACAACCCGTTATTCTCTCTAATCTGCCGCATACGCTTTTGTTGACCCAGAGATAACCGCCCCCTGGAACCTCTTTTTACTTCTATCTCAAAATGTTGTCCAGTCGGAAGCAGGCCAATTATATCCCCGGCTCCTTTTATACCGTAAGTTCCCCATTGTCCGCGAGTATTTTGGAAAGTCCCGGCATCGTGTTGATTACATAGAATGTTGTGTTTCTTTAGCCATTTGAGACAATCAGCAAGAATCATGTGTTCAAATTTATGGGGGCTTACAGGTACAACCGGGTGTGTAGCAATTGATCCATCTTTAGTACCTTGTCGTTTCACTGGTTTACCCTCTTTAATACATTTAAAAGCATCATAACAATCAGCAAGTTTTTGAGCTTTAGTGCGTTTTCTTACCACTTAAATTTTACTCCCAGGTTTTCTAAATCTGATCTATCATCAGTATCAAAGACGTCTAAGGCATTATGACATTTCCAATCTTTAGATGAATTGTTTTTTATGAGGGAAATAAAAAATCTATTCCACCAATCTATAAATCCGCCTGAACCAAAAATAGAATAGTACCCGCCATAATCAAATACGATTATATCTGATCTTTCTACTTCACCCGGCAAATTTTCAACAGCCCATTTTTGTCCTACTTTATACAGTTCTATTTTTGTAGTTTTGATTTTACAATTATATTCTTCCTCGAGCAATTCAATAGTTGCTTCCAATACCATTTTATTAATGTTAGAATCTTCTATATATAATAATTTTTTAGTTCGTTTTTTCATAAATCTATTTGAAGTATTCTATAACATTTTCTGCAATGGAACTGGCAACAATTAATAACTTCTGTACCAAATTCATCGCGAATCCAAGCAACAAAATCTAAAGTCCCACAGCAACCCTCATCAAAATGGCTATCTAAAGCGTCAAGTAACAATTCTTCTTCCTGTGATAATTCTCTTGATTGATCACCTTGCATTTTACTTCCAAGTAAAACACTTGCTCCATTGTTCTTTTTCACAGGCTTTAAACACTATTACTTCACCACAATTAATGCACTTAAACTTATAAACTCCAGGTGGTTTGGTGAGGGGGTAAATATTGTCAGTAAATTCATGTAACTGCCAATCGTGGCCTTTAGTTAAACCACAAAATATTTTGTCAATATCAAAAAGTTTACGATCTATTGCTAAGGCCATACTTGATAAATCTTGTTTTAAAGAAGCTAATTGTTTTAAAGCATATCCTTTGTCACTATGACTGTGTATATTATCACTGAATTTGTCCATTTTTATCTCCTATTTCTTATAACACCCACTAAGTTCACCTTCCGCGTCCAATGGCAGCCCATCTGCCCAAGCCGGGCCGCGTTTTATAATCTCAAGCATAGATTGTAGACCTGACATAGCTTCATCTTTATGTAGTAAACATATTATTTCGTCATGGATGTGAATAATAACAGGCAATGGATCAGCAACATAACCAATCCCACTACGATTTTCCATTTCTAAAATCCACCATGCCAGCAAATCCCTCGCGACAGCTTGAACTATGTTCTCGGTAATAGATCCCCCCCATAGATGTCCCCAATGCCACCTAATACTATCACCTTTAGTGGTTTTTTTAATGGCACAGTGGCGATAGGTGAGTTCGCGTCCTGATGGAAGCTGAAGGTGGACAGTGCCATTTTTATTATAGAATAACAACCGAAATCCAGCGGCATTATCATTTTCATCATACATCTTTGACACTTGAGCTTGTTCATGTGGATATTTTATTACCCATTTAAACGCTTTTTCTACTGAAGTCCAGAACTCAGGTATTTTACTATAAGTAGTACGATAGGTATTAATCAACCGGGAAATGAAGCTAAAATTATACTCACCACTATCAAAAAAAGGCCGAAGATCAGAATTAGCAAGACAGTTCTGATGAAACTTGTTCGCACCCATACCGTACCCACATCCAAGCACAGCGTCTTTACCAAAACCACGCCTGATTTTAAGTAGCCGTCTTATAGGTTCTGGATCACTTTCTGTTGGTTTATACACACAGCTGTTAAAAAGCTGAGAGGCAAACACACTATAAATATCTTCGCCATTTTTAAATCCAGTTACTAAATCGTCCTGTCCGGCTAACCAGGCTAAAATCCTCGCTTCTATTTGAGCCGAATCAGCTATTCCTAAAATATATCCATCGGGGGCACATAATAAACTCCGCATTTCTCCGATCAAAGGATGAATCCCGGCCCCGGCTCTACCACGCCCACCAAGATTCTGTAAATTGATTTTCTCACCACCAGACCAGCGACCTGTATGTCCCCCATAGTAGTGAAGTGGAACCCCTAGTTTTCCACCAGAAGCATCAGCCTGATTCGTCATATTGTTTATTCTTTTAATGTGAAGTGGCCAGCTTTTCACAGCCTGTCTTGCTTTACACAGGCTGCTGATTTCTTGATTGGAGTGAACCAGTAAACTCTGGAACCCTTCATCATCTTTCGCCAAAGCAGGTATCATACCATGTTGATTAAGGAGTTTTATCATATTCTTTGTTGGCTTCCCACCTTTAATCGGGATGTGCTCACCTTGTGGTAGAAGTCCAATTAATGTTTCTGCAAAGTAAAGATTACTACTTAATTGCTTTTTTGTTAAATTGGTGGTTCTTATAAACTGTTCCAGTTCAACCGCCATTTGTAACTTAAGTGATCTTGCTTTCTTGAAGTCAAAGCTGAAATTGGGTTGTAAATACATGCCCAGAGTGTGACGGGCAACAGGTATTTCAATTTCCGGGTTAGATAATAAAGGCAGCAATATACGAAACAGATTCGCTTCAATATCAATGTCATTTTTACAATATTCTTCCAAAGCAATTTTAGTTTCAGCATCCATATCCTCATAATGTAGCCCCTTAAATTGACTTGTATCTCCTTTTGGTTGTAGTCCGAACATAGGTGCTACATCTTTCATCTTGTGTGACATACGTGCATCATAGCTCCGAAGTAGATCCAGAGTGTCTATTACATAGGGTGGGTTTATGCCGAATTTTTCAACCAGAATAGTAATATCAAACTTGCAGTTTTGTGCTACGACTGTAACTTTTTCAAAGTTCTGACCGAACTGATTTTGAAACAATCTGATAGTATCTTCCACAGAATGTTCCCCGAAAAAACATGGTTCAGATAATTCATTTGAAAGTGGTGCAATAACATCTAATAACCACCACCCTATCCCGGTGAACTCAAACCTGTCGTCCATAATAAATTCTATTGTGGACATTTTACCAAGACTGTATTCCTGATCGAAATAAGTCTCAAAATCAATGACCAGAACATCTGTGGGCCAGGAAATAGATTCTAATATTTGTTGGTAGTTTTTCATATTAGCAACTAAAAGTCACAGGATCACCATAATTTAATAAGTGGTTCTTATCAGACTCCGTGTCCCAATGATTAGTGATTTCTCCTCTTGCTATATCTATTGCTACAATTTTATGGCCCTCTGGTAAATTAAGATGTTCTTTAGTCATTGCATCTTCTAAATTAAATTTAATAATCAACCTATCATTTTTTGTAATAAAACTGCCGACCCTCATAACAGGAATTTCTCTAATTTCAATAGCTTTCTTAACATTCTCAAATGTTTCTGTGCTGATAGTAGATAAATCCACTTCTTTGCCATTAACTTTTACTGTGATTTCTACATTTTCCATCATTTTCTCTCCAAAAAGTACCCAGGCCATTTTTTTCCACTTATTTTATACGCGTCCAAACCATTTTTAATATATTCTTCAAGTGTCTGTAAATTCTTTTTCAACGGTTCGGCTAATTCTGTTTTACCCTTATAAAATTCCCAATATAACTGGATAATATAAGAGACTTTACTTAGAACGCAATTGATTTTTCTCTGTGCGGGTGACAACCCAACAGCAGAATAGACCGGCAATCTGGTTGTATTAAATGTTTTATCAGGTTTTATACAATCACGGAACTTCTGGCACGCTTCCCTATAATACTGATTCTGATGAAGATATTGGATTGTCGTTAAAGTTTTCCTAAACTGCTTTTCAAAATCCCTTTTGAATATAATCAGGTCTACATTGCCAAAAGAGTACGTTGACATATTATTTTACCTCAATCCCACTACGTTTTATTTTACCTTGCTTCTTTAGCAATTTATATTTTATCTCGAAGTGCTTAAATGTAATTCTTCTCTCGGCCAAAAGCCACCTTAGATTTTCTTCCTCTTTAGTAATCAAACATCGTCTGCGTGTATGGCCTTTACCCATTATTTTGCTCTCGAATATCCACTACTGGTATCTTTACGCAACCCCTTCATCAATTTATGCCGGGTACATTTCCGCTGATAACGGGCCTGTTTATCAACCTTGTGCCTGTGTATTTTAGCTGGTTTGTGGCTCATTGTGTCACTATTATCTCATCGACACGCCCAAGAACTTCTGCAACAGGGTGTAATAAATACATGTCAGCTAACGCAAACCATTCACTGCCAAGCCAGGTTAATAAAACTACCCCACCGTTTTCGAGTTTTAAACCTGTTACTCCATCAGTGAATTTAAATACTGTCCCCGGTACAAGCGATTTAATAGAAATCTGTTTTACTACTTCTTTTCCTGGTTTCACTGTAATTTTCATTTTATCTCCTTAAAACTTTAATTGCTCCACTAAAACATTACAATACACAAGTCTTACTATTGCACTAAGAGTTCTATGTGTAATTGTATTAGTTGCCAAATTTAAAATGAACATTTTGGAGTTCTGATAGCACATTTGCTTTGGTCTACAATAACCTTGTGTGTTTATCACTAAAAATGGGCCAGTGTCCAAGTCATAATCAACGAACATAAATGTGTTCCCAGCTTTTAAGTTACCTAATGATTCATGCTCATTTTTTTCATTGTGTTCCCATTCAATTTTCATATTATTTTCCTTTAAAATTACTCTTGTGGTATTTCTCTCCACGCCCGCACGGCATAATTTCAGAATGTGGTATGCTATCAATTACAACTGCTGCTGATAAAATGGGGCGTTCATCTATATGTTTACCATAGGCAAACTGAAACGCAACAACATCAATTCCACAGCCCACATCAACACTAAAAATTCTACGTAAAGGATTGGCTCTCCATTTTACACCCGACCTGGCATGACAGTGCCCCATCACTACAGACATTAACTTTTTGCCTGCTGTAGTCCAAGCAGGGTGGATTCCACCGCGTTTACTGCCATGAAGATAGCAAGCATCATCAATAATAAATTCATATCCCCATTCCCATTTAGGTGTTTTCCATATTTCAGCATAATTACGTAAGAATTTTGATGGTATGTTTACAGATTCAGCTAGCCTGATTACACGCTCATCGTGGTTGCCAATACAGACCTTTGCACTCGGAAATGCCTTGTACCATTTTTGAATTTTCTGTTTAGCTATAATATACTCATCATCTGGCCCCGGACATTGGGGGTTATTAGCATGAAAGCTAATAGCTTGAAAATCAGCCACATCCCCGATAAATACAACTGTATCACAATCCCACTCGTAATATAAATCTTGACAAAACGCTAAATATCCGGGGTGTGAAACAGGTTCATGTATGTCACCAATGACTAATATTTTTGACATTTCAGTTCCTTATTAATGAATGTGCAAAGATTTTATTAAATGGTTACACACAAAATGTAAACACCATGCCTGACCCCAGCTTATTGTGCCTAAATTAAATAAGTAAGGCATAGTATAATTCCAAGTCCATTTAATCGGAAATGCAAGCAACAAACCAAACCCCATTATAAACATAATTGTTCCGATAGTAGTACCAACTACTGTTGTTGAAGTTTTTATAACATCTGCCATTTTAGTTCCTTATTAAATAATCACTAAGATAATGTACCGTGTCCCAAGCAGAGCAGAAAACATAAACTGGCTTGTTGGTTTTTTCCGCATAATTATATTCAATCAAACGACCACCCTGTATTTCACTATCATCAGCCGGAGCAAAAATAAGCACACCTTCACACTTATCAATGATGGCACAATCAACATCAAGGATTTGTTTCTCTGTAAGGTAGCCTTTTTTGTAAGCTATTTGGACAAATGCTTCATGCTCGCCAGGGATATATAGTTCCACTGAAGGGAACGCCTTGCGTATAAAATTGCCTACCAGAATTGCCCTGTCACAATTCTTTTCCATGTCTGTGTTAGTGGCTGCGTTTCCTTCTGGGCCGCGAATAGAATGGGATAAGTACCACATCATAATTATTCCCCCCTTGCATACAAGTATGTATCTAAATAGGATTCTGCTTCTAATTTTGATTTATAATAACCTGGAGCTTCCCCATATTTATAATCAACACCGTCTAAAAAATATGTGTGCTCATGAAATTGAAGGTCTTTGCGAAGATATTTGCCGCAATCATTAACAATATAATACCCCATACATGCTCCCTCTATGCGGAATTTTACCGTTTTTATCTCACACACTCTATACCTCGGCATATCATCGAGTTCTTTGGGGAGTAAACCATTCTTAATGCGTAGTTTTGTAGCCAAATAAACTATCGCGTTCCAAGCGATTGCTCTATCGTGTGATTCATCAGTTAGGCCCATTTTTTCTTCTTGGATGTGTCTTTCAAGACTGTTCAAAATCTCCTGCAATGGGATTCCAGCTTCCCAATTTCGACTGCCGTGAATAACTGCCCCTCCTTCAAAGTGTTTGGCTAAATCAAGTAAAGCATCACCCGGAATTAAAACTGGTGTCCCTTTACCTTCCGCTGCTTGCTTCTTAGCCCCGGTACTAAACTCTCGTTTTTCACCCAATTCTTCTTTTATCATTTCTACACCCTCCAAAAATAAAAGCCAATTAGCAACAACCATTTATAAAATATGTAAGGTGTGCTTTTGTTGTGCTAATTGGCTGACTAAAATGTTCGTACAACTTTACCATCCATCCAACTCTCGTAATTTAATGTCTTTTTAGGATATTCAATGTAAGCACCCTTTTGTCGTATAGTCCTGATTATTTTATGCAGGGTACTTTTCCTTATTCCCAGCATGTCTGCAATTTGCTGGTGTGTAAAACCACTTTTATTTATACACAGCTGGATAAATTCTTGTTCTTCTGTTAAAACAGGGAAAAGCTGTGGGGCCTTTTTTCTAATCCGGGTTAAAGTTTTGCTTATCGTGCTTTGAGAACATCCCAGCTTAATAGCAATTGCCCCTTGTGGCTGATATTCAAAAGCATACATCCGGTAAACTTTTTCCTCATTAACTGTTATTCTACGTTTTTCCATTATTTACCTCTCTATAAATACAGCCCGATAGGTACGGTTTACTCATATTTATGCAGTAAAAATTAAATAAATTAGTCAAATTCAACAATTTAGACTCCCAATTATAGTGGTTGTGTGGGTTATGACTATTCTTCTTCCACCTGCACAAAATAGTCACGACTAAATGCTTCTTCTATCAACATCCCGCATTTATTGCATTTATATTGATAGGTTATATCAGCCGAGCCAGACGGATAGTCTACATTAACCGTGTCCCAATCCCATATTTCCGCACCACATTTAGGACATTCTTCACCTTCCCACGCATCTTTTGGCATATATACATATCTTATTTTTACTGAGTCTAACTTTTCAAATGCTTCAATGCCTTTTTGGATTATCCCTATTGTTTGTTCTGCACTGCTATTATAATCATCAGGCAATTTTTCAACTACGCGTCTTAAGTAACTGTCTAAATATTCTGCTAAAGTTTTCATTTTCTATTCTCCAATCAGCATACTGCTATAAACACCCATATTGCTAACACCAGTATATTACGTTTAATCCCGGCTATTTTTGTCATCAAGGTTATCATTTATCGACAATGGCTAAGGTTTTTTCAAACACTAATTTATAGGTTTCAATAATCATGGCTCCACAATTTTCACAATGACCTTCATATCTTACACAGTCACAATCTATTTGCTCTCTGTTGTCCCACATAAGTTTTTCTGAACCACAATTAGGACAAACACCTTCTTTATTCCCTTCATAGGTTTTATCTTTGTCCGTTTCTTCAATTAGTTTTTTTTCACACATAATTTATCCCTTTATAAATTATTAATGTTTTCTTGCATTTTATCTCGAATAGCTATTACTTCTTCCTCTGGCATAATTAGTGCATAAGGGCCAAAAGATAAAACTAAAACCTTACGAAAATTTTCAATTTGTTCTTTGGTCATTTATACACACTCCTTCATTTACACACACCCCGTCATCAATCAACATATGAGCTGTGCGTCCGAACCAGCCCTGCAATGTCCATGCCAATCCGGTATCAATCAAATGCTGCCACGCTTCAATATGTTCTTCTTCTGTTCCTTCTTCAAAACCTTCTGCTATTGCTATTGCCATATAGTTAGTCATAGTCATAGTTTATCTCCAATTATTTTCTTCTGTGCCCTGATTTTCTCAAGTATTAATTGAGCTAATCGTTCAGCTTTTTCAATACTATAAGACGCAATAAATACTGTACTGTGATAATCAGCAAGCTGGCTAACACCTAACACTATTGCTTTCTTCGTTTTGTTTTTACTTCCCGGCGGTCGTCCCATTTTCTTTTACCCCATTAACTTATAAAACCATTAGTCTTGACATAATAGTCACGCTGTAAATCTTTATGCCGCATACCATCTGGTTGTTTATGCTTATAAGCATTAAAACCACTCCCCCGACCCTGTTCTTCATATTGAGTCCAAGCACACCTGTCAGTTGATTCTCTTATTGCAATTTTACCTGCTGTCATTAGTTCACCTTAAATAATGTCCCGCTTCATTTATTTCTATTACAAGTGTAGCATCCTGTTTATTTAGTTTTTTAATAGCATCAGCCAAACCAAAAACACCGCCACCAAAAAGCTGAAATGTTTCAATAATCAAACTCTGTTCCCATTGTCCCTGCCACAACCCTTCTGCCTTGATTATTGTCGCACCTTGTAGATACTGTGTGACCAGTTTTTTTACCTGTTCATAATTTTTATTCTCTGTGTATATTCTGTAAAGCATCTTAATTCCTTTCTACATAAAGTATAACACATTAAAATCATTTGTCAAGTAAAAAATAAAATTTATTTTGTAGTGCCTACTTCATATATCCTAAATTCAGCAAACGTATTATCTTTTTGCTGCTGTTTGATATACTTCTCAGCTTCTTTTCGAGTATTAAAATATTCTTTATGCTCGGCTGTGCTTATTACTTTATAGACAATTTTACTCATCGCTGTTTAACCCCGAACATTCACCAAAATCAATCATTATGTATTTGCCGTCTTTAATGCCAATATTATAAACGTGTAAATCGGCTTGATACTTATCTATATCAAAAATTTCCGCAATTGTGTCAATTAGTATGTCATAACCAGAAGTATCACAACACCTCCGCATACTCACCTGTTTGCAATTCAAACCTTTACATTCCCCACAATTAAAAACATCAGCAAAAATGCCTACTATTTCCGTTTCATACCCATAATCATTCCTGTCATAAACTGCCGGGCCTATACCAGCATTAAAAGCCATTATAGCATTTTTATAAGCACAATCGGCAACAATATTACTGTCGTAATATTTATAACATATTCCGTTGCCTATGTTGTAAACATTACACTCTACACCATAACCAATCATACCATAGTCAACAGTTATCATTTATTCCCCGCTAAATAACCAGCTTAAAAGCATACACACAAAACCAATTGCTGCTATTGTGTATAGGATAATCATATTATCTCATCTAATTTGAATTGCTTGTAATCTCCGCAATTACTGCAACAGACAACAACAGTGTTTTTAGCTTTACAATAACCTACTTCTCCATTGTGTAATACTTGTCCCACTCTGCCAGTATAAAAACTTCTATGGTATTCAAGCTGTTTTTTTGTTAGTTTGTTCATTTTACCCTCCACAAGCTTTAATAAATTTCGCTCGACTGAATAGTGGGTTATCCAGTTCAAGGCAATTTGCTAATTTCCACTCCATAACTTCCAGCAAGTATTTCGCAGGTGTGCCGTTTCGATAGCCGTCATTAGCTGTTTTCATTATCCTTGCTAATTTTGCAGAGTCTATTTTAGCGATTAGCATCCTATCCCCCTTTAGTTTTCTCGATTAGTTTATCCAGTTCCCGGCCCATTAAACCCCCGGCACAATCTACACATACCGGGGAATAATTGTCTACAATATTCTCAGCTATACCTGCCGGTAAATCCCATCTGTCATTCACCTGTTCTACTGTGGTTATTAGCTCATCGTTGTCGTCCCCCACATACTCACCACAATAAGAACAGCTTTTCATATAAGAACATTCATAGCAAAATAATTCACTGTCGCGTAAGATAATATCGTCTGGGTTTTCAAACTTGCTCCTACAATCTTCGCATATTGCATACGGCTGGACATTCGGGATATTATATTCATTAAACCATTCGATTAGCATTTTAAGCAATTGGACATTTAATTCTCTTGCCAATTCAGCAAGTTCATTTTCGTTATCAAGATGATAAATATAAATTTTACTTGAAAAATCACTACCGTTGTTTTCCACTAAATTCTCAGCATCCTTTTGGTTTTCTATGCCGCCGCAGCCAGATGAGAAAATGTTTTCAAACTTGCCGTCTTTGTCAATGTAAAAAAAGTTCCATTCCCAAACACAGCCGCTATACCCACCACCATCGTATTGTACTAAAATGTTTGTGTCCATAATTTTGTTTTCCCTAAGAGATAAGATTAACAATCCAAACAATAATCATAATTATTATTCCGACAGGCAGTGCTAATACCATAACTGCAACAACTAAATAGCTTAAAAAATCGAGAACATTATCTATTATCATTCCCCACTTCATATTACTTCAATCCCCCCTGTATCCATAACCAGTAAAATCTCCAAAACCAATTTTCCAGACAACCTCTACCCGTTCACCTGTTTCATAATATCGGGTAAACCTGCTGTCAAGGTCGGAGTTATCAATTTTCATAATTCAATCCCCTTGTAATTTTTTATCTATGACTACTTTAATGCCATATTTTTCTAACGTTTTTAATTCTTCAGCAGTCATTTTCTCTTGATTGTATGCTGGCGTTAATTGTACCCGAACTATTGTTTTATACATTTCTATGTTCCCCAAACTGGCCATAAATGCTGCAAATCGTCTGGCAAATAGTCACCAACACATGCACAAAGTTCGTCACTGTCAATATCAGCAGGCTGTCCGTCAAGCATAAAATCATAAAGACCATTATCGTCAACGCTTACTTTGATTCTATGGCCTGATAACTGTGAGCAAGGCCATTTAGCATTAATCCTGTTAGCCCATTTATGTGTGTCATTAGTAGATAACCAGAGTGTATACCCTTGATTTTCGTGGTCTTTTGCAATTTGCATTTTATTGTCCCCTTTTCTATAAACTATACTACATACCGGGGCCTATGCCAAGAACTAAATCCGGGTAATCCAGATAAACTCAAAATTAACCTGCTGATTGTATCACTTGGGCCGGTTATATGAATATTGGCAGTTACGACAATAAACTGATAATCCGCCTGGCCGGGATGCGTTCCGGTAGAAGTGTTTGGCTGTAGCCGGATAAACCCGTTTACATTTAGGACATAGCTTCACTAAATCTTTAGGCTCAGTCGGTGTTTCACCGTGTTCGTCCGGGTATGTCCCGGTAAAATCCTGACAATTGTCACACTGTTTCAGCCGGTATGCTACGCATTTTTTACAAATTTCCATAATCTTATTCCCTTTATTTGTCTAATCTGTCTAAAACTCTGCAAAGTCCTTAAAATCGTTATAACCTATGCAATCGTTACAACCCATACACACTGAAGACAACAATTGTCCACAACTGCTTATTTCTGCCAGCAAGTGTCTAAATATACCGGGGATAGGTACGAATTATCGCGGTGGGTATAGTATTTAGACATTTAGAACGTGGATATTTTCTTATAAGTTCTTATTGGTGCGTGATTTATAGCTGTTTGGGTATAGTCCATAGTTTATTTATTATATATTACGAAGTAAAGTATAAATATGTAT
>SDBT01011504.1_pt1 | contig 14234 bp, 10 predicted proteins | sample 2277101 | NCBI WGS metagenome assembly SDBT01 (sample SAMN10404973, study PRJNA504765) | marine sediment metagenome | isolation source: marine sediment core GS10_PC15, 103 cmbsf | place: Arctic Ocean: Southern Knipovich Ridge | collected 2010 | reverse complement strand
AATGTTCCCGACCCGGAGCAGGACCCGGACGAAGCCGCCGGCGACGAAAGCGGTCCGGAGCCCAGTGAAACCATTCCCGATGGGATTGACATGCGCCGCCCTGCGGACGGGCAGCCGCTGAAAATCGCCGAACCGGTGGAACCGGGGCCGGCATTAAGACCGCTGGCAAAGCCGAGACCGCCCAAAAAAGCGGAGCCAGCCAGGGCGTTTACGGTCAAACGGCTGGATGAGGTCATGCGAGAATCGGCGGTGGCTGGAACTGCCGGCGCTCAGGCGCCGGAACCGGAAGAAGAACCGCTGGATGAGGACGATTTCGTGGGTGAAGACGAACTGCTGGATGAGGACGAACTGCTGAGAATGGCTGAGGATTTTGACGGCGAAGAAGTCGAGCCCACGCCCGGGGAAGAGGCCGAAGAAACGGCGCTTGACGCGGTGGTGCTGGGGCCGGCGCAAATCGGTATCTTCACTGTGTGCTTGGTTTTGGGTGTGCTGTTGGGCATGATTTTGAGTTGGCGTACGGTGCTTCCCGCCGCCATTATAGCGCTGATGTTCAGTACGGCCTTGCAGCGGGTGGTGGTCTCGCTCAAGGCTTCCCGCTGGCTGGTGACCGCCTGGCTGCTCGGCATTGCCGCGGTCATGTACTTCTTAATACTGTTCGCGGCCCAGCCTCTCTGGCAAAAGAACCAGAAGCAGTTCACCAACGGAATAAAGGTTCTCACCGCCTGGTTTGACAAATCCTTCGATAGCGAGGAAGAGAAAGCTGAAAACGGTGAAAAAGAAGCCGGGGACCAGGCGGCGCCGGCGGCCGAGGGCGGGATCACCAAGTTTGCCGGCAACCTGATGCAGGGCTTCGGAGAGTTTACCGAGATGACCCGGGGTTTCCGGATTTTCCTGCAGCTTATCTGCTTCAGCGCCGCCCTCTTGTATCTGCCGATATTGGTGGTGAGCGTCTGCCCGGGGCTGGGCAAGAGCGCCGAGGGCAAGCTCGAGGGCTTCTATGCCTGGCTTGGCGCCGGGTGTCTGAAGGTCCTGAACCGCAGCGGCCAGTTCTCGCTCGTGCGCCTGGTCAAAGCCCTGCTGATCGGGTTCTTGACCGCCATTGGGTTGCAACTCGCCGGTATCACTGCCTGGTGGTTCATTGCCGGATGCGTCGCCGTGGTGGCGTTGATCTGCAACCTCTCGCCGTTGCTGGCGGCTTTCCTCGGCGCCTTGATGCTACTGGCGGCCCCGAACTCCACCCGGGGCATTGTCGGTCTGGCCCTGACCACGATCGTGCTGGTCTTGGCCGAACGCCGGCTGCATTGGTATCTCTACCTGATGCCGATGGCCAAGCGCTATAAGCTGCCGCCGGAAATGCTCGGCCAGAAACGCGCCGGGGCCTCGGGCCGCTTGGTAGCCATGCTGCCTTCGCTCATGTCCATTCTGGTGGTGGTGGCGATTGGGTACGTGGTCTACGAATTCATCCAGGTACAGCACGCCGGGGTCAAGCGCGCCGAACAGATGCGCGTTGCCAGGCAGCACTTGGCGAATGCCAATATCGAGGAGGCTGTGGCCAGTTATCAGGGACTCCTCGAAAAAAATCCTGATGACCAGGAAGCCGCGCTCGGTTTGCTCCGGGCCTACCTGGAAGCCGACAAATCCGCCGAGGCGATGGAACAGGCCGACCGGATTGCCAAGTGGCAGCCAGCGGTCATCTCCTCGCCGCTGGCGCGCCTCCGGGTCTACATGGCCGATTTGATGGAACAACGCAGCCCAAGGAGCGTTGACAAGCTCAAGGGCTACAAAGAAATTCTCCAGGACATCGAGAACGAAAACAAGTCCGAACTCCAGCGGCAGCTTGGCGACAAGATTCTGGCGGCCAAACCGAAGAGCCCGTGGGGCTACTATGCCAAGGCTCAGGCCAGCTATCACGAGGGGGACTATACGGACAGCTTGACGGAGGCCGAGCGCGGCCTCGAGCAAAACAGCGAGATGCTTCGGCTGCTCTTGGTTAAGGCACGCTCGCACAATGAGCTGAAGCAGTATGATGAGTGCGTCGAGGTTTGCGATCAGATCCTGGGTATAGACCCGGAACTTTCCGAGGCCAGATCTTTGAAGAGATTAGCCAGAAGATCCAAGGAAGAGACAAATACCGGGGATGAGCCTGAAGCGGCGCCCGAACTCGAGTAGGAATTAAAACCGTAATAAGCAAGGCATCACGATGAAACGACTGCTAAGTGTATTGCTTCCGTTCCTGATCCTGCTTGGGGGCTGTGGCAAGGGAAAGCCGGTCCCGGGCAAAATCTGGAAACACACGGAGAAAGACAAGAACGGCAAGACGTTCCGCGAAAGCGAGTTTTATCTGGACAAGCGGGGCCGGAAAATCGGCCACGGCCAGGCGACGCAATATTACGACAACGCTAAGGTGCAATTCCAGGGACAGATGCAGCACGGCAAGCGCGAAGGCGAGTGGCAGGAATTTTACCCGAATGCCGCCAAGAAAGCCGTCTTCGGCTACAAGAACGGGTTGCTCGACGGCAAGTTTACGGTCTGGTACAAGACCGGCCAGCTTAAGGTGAGCGGCCAGAATGTCGAGGGCCTGCAGGACGGCAAGTGGCTGTACTATGATGAAAACGGCAAGGTTACCAGAGAAGAATTCTGGGACGAAGGCGAAAAGCAGGACAAATAGCCGGGAACCTGAAGCCTTTTTCGTCGTCCATACAGAAAACCAATAACACACGGCGCCCGTTGCTAATGAGAGAATTATTGCGGAGCGTCCACTTACTGCCGGCAGTGTTGCTGCTGCTGGTAACGGTACGCGCCGCCGAGCTCAAGCCGCCGGAAAAAAACGCCGCGGCAAAGAAAGAGCAGAGAAAGCTGCCGGAACTGAAAAAGGCCGGCCCGGCCAACGTCAAGGTGCTGCAACTCATCCAGGTGAATTCGCGTCAGCGCAACTACCCTTACGGATTGAGCACGCTGCTGCGCTATATAAGCGATAAGACCAGTATCAAGCTCGACTCCGAGCCGGACATCGTCAACTCATTCGCGGACCCGGCAATCTTCAACTACCCGTTTATTTACGTCAACGGCGCCGACCGTCCGGACTGGAACTTCACCCGCAAGGAAAAGAAAAACATCCGCAAGTATCTGATGCGCGGGGGCTTCGTTTATATTGACGCCGGCATCAGCGCGTCCTTCCTGCGCCAGGACTCGCGCTACGGCCAGCATCACAGCTTCGCTGAATGGGAGGAAAGACCCGTCATCCGGGACGCCTTCAAGAGCGTCTTTCCCACCCGAAAATTCCGGCCGCTCAAGCGCAGCCATCCCATCTACCGCAGCTTCTACAAGGGACTGCCGGACCCGGCCACGTTGCCGGACACCGTCCGTAACTTCGTGGTCAAGGAGAAATGGCCGCAGGGCTCCTACTCGGCCGTGGCGTTGACCCTCAACCAGCGCGTGGCCGTGCTCTGCACCCCGATCATCGCCATGGGCTGGGGCCGGAATTACCTGGGCAACTGGGCCACAACCATTGGCTTCCGTATCCGCGAAAGCGCCAAGGACCTCGGCGCTTATCTCGACACCGCCGCTTACTCCGGACAACGCTTCGAGACCCGCCGCGAAGACGGCGCTAAAGACATCGTCTATTGTCAGGAACGGGCGGTCCCAGCCTGGGTGCACGAGCCCGGCGACCGCTGGCGCGTATTCCGCTACTACCACAGCCGCGAGATCAGCGAGTTCGCCCACGTCTTCTACACCCAGCTTGGGGTCAACTTCATGGTCTATGCCCTGACCCATTAACCAGCGAAAAAACGCCGTAAAGGAGTGCCGATGCCGAAAACCACCAAATCCCGGAGTGAGGGTGAGGCCATAGTCGCCAGAATCACTGAAGCGCGGGACAAAATCACTGCCGAACTGAAAAAAGTAATTGTCGGCCAGGAACAAGTCATCGAGGAAATCATCATTTCCCTGCTCGCCCGCGGCCACTGCCTGATGACGGGCGTCCCCGGCCTCGGCAAGACCCTCTTGGTCAAGAGCATTGCCCAAATCTTCTCACTCAGCTTCAAACGCATCCAGTTCACCCCGGACCTGATGCCGGCGGACATCTACGGCACCGAGGTCGTGGACGAAGACCCCGCGACCGGCAAACATCTGTTCAGCTTTGTCAAAGGCCCGGTCTTCGCCAACATCCTGTTGGCCGACGAGATCAACCGTACCCCGCCCAAGACGCAGGCGGCTCTGCTCGAGGCCATGGAGGAGCGCCAGGTTACCGCCGGCGGCAACACCATGCCGCTCGACCAGCCGTTCTTTGTCCTTGCCACCCAAAATCCCATCGAACTCGAGGGCACTTACCCGCTGCCGGAGGCCCAGCTTGACCGTTTTATCTTCAACATCGTCATGGATTATCTGACGCCGGCGCAGGAGGAAGAAATGGTGCTGCGCACCACCGACCCGGAACAGCCTGGACTGGCCAAGGTCTTCGCCGGCAAGGAAATCCTGAATATCCAGAAGCTCGTGCGCGAGGTGCCCGCTTCCTCGAACGTGGTCAGTTACGCCGTACGCCTGGTTACCAGCACCCGCGGCGCCGAGGACGCCCCGGAATACGTCCGGGACATGGTCAAATGGGGCGCCGGCAGCCGCGCCTCGCAGGCCCTAATCCTCGCCGGCAAGGCCCGCGCCCTGCTCAACGGCCGCTACAACGTCGCCATCGAGGACGTCCGCGCCCTCGCTCCCCCCGTACTCCGCCACCGCATTATCACCAACTTCCACGCCGACGCCGAAGGCGTTACCCCCGAAGACATCATTACCCGCCTACTCGCCGACATCCCCGAAGCATAACATCAGCGTAACTCTCTCTAATGTGGGAGCGAAACGGGAAAAACCATGCCGCGATTCCTGGTTTTCAATGTGGGAGCGAAACGGGAAAAACCATGCCGCGATTCCTGCCCCTGATAATGTGGGAGCGAAACGGGAAAAACCACCCCGCGATTCCTGCTCTTGGTAATGTGGGAGCGAAACGGGAAAAACCACCCCGCAATTCCTCCTCAATGTGGGAGCGGCTACCATGCCGCGATTCCTGCTCTTGGTAATGTGGGAGCGAAACGGGAAAAACCATGCCGCGATTCCTGCTCGATTCCTGATGCTGAATTTTAGGTTCAAGGAAATCTTCAAAGATGTCCCAGGATAAGGACCCCCGCCCGCACAGTAAAGACTTACGTACTCACCGGCGTAAAGAAGCGCCAGGTATTTTTTTTATCACCAAAGGCCTTATTCCACGAAAGCCCATATTGACCTCAAGCATAATTGCCGATGAAATTATCAACAGCTTTCGGTTTTCCGTTGAACAGCAACGGATCATGCTCGCGGCCTTTATGGTGATGCCCGACCATTGGCACGGACTATTCTATGTGAAGCCGCCCTTTACGTTGCCAAAGCTAATGCACGGGTTTGACACATGGATAGGAAGCAAGAGCACATCCCTTGTTAAGGAGCATAAAACAATCTGGCAGGAAAGCTATTATGATACACGGGTCCGCTCTGCTAAACAGTTCGCCTATGTGCTGCATTACATTGAGCGAAATCCTGTGGACAAGGGATTGATCGCCAACCGTGAGGATTGGCCTTGGTCGTCGGCCAATCCCAAACATCAAGATATGCTCACCCGGCCTTGGCCCTGGCAATTTGAACAGGACCTCGGCAAATATTGAAACCAAAATGGGAATCGCGGGGTGGTACCCGCTCCCACATTATCAGGAGGAGGAATCGCGGGGTGGTTTTTCCCGTTTCGCTCCCACATTAAGAACTAGGAATCGCGGGGTGGTTGCCGCTTCGCTCTCGCCTGCGGCTCGCATAGGCCCTTCGGGCCGTCTGCCGCTCCCACATTATCAGGAGCAGGAATCGCGGGGTGGTTTTTCCCGTTTCGCTACCACATTGAAGGCTTAGGAATTGCGGCTCAGCTACTGACCTCGGCTGTCTTTGATTCTTTGACTCTTCGACTTTTATTCAAGGAATTGGCAAAGCCGCGGGGCGGGCTTACGGTACGATGTTTCGGGACCTTTTGCGCGGGACCTCACCACGCTGTACAGTGCCAATCAGCTTCAACCTGGTTCTCAAGGTGCGCCGGCTGATTGGCTGCGGCTTGGCTGAAGACGAAGTTTGAACTACAAACGCAGGAGCAAGTAATTATGACGACCAGTAACCCTCCCTTTGAGCCTGCGGCCATGGCCGCGCGCCGGCAGCAGTACTTTGCCTTTGTGCGCAGTCAGGCCCCTCTGTGTTTTCAGGCGGACGGAAGCTATCGCGAGACTACCGAGCCGGATGGGCGCATTGCCTACTGGATTCTCCCGGCGTTTCTTTCGGCCCCGGACGCCGCGGACCGGGAGTTGGGCCTGCGCATCTACGAGCAGGGCGCCGGCTGGAACGGTTACGGCGTGTTCATGAGCTCTTGTGTCGCGGCCAACTACATCCGGCATTCCGAGGTGTTGACCCCGGAACTGCGGCAGCGCTCGGAGGAACACCTCGCCAGGTTCACCGTGGACGAGGACGGCCGCAAAGCCAGCGCGGGCATTTATGACTACATGTTTCACGGGTACAACGACAACATGCCCTCGATGGCGACGCGCACGATGATTCTGGCCGGGGACATCCTCGACCGAAAGGATTTCACGGATATGGGCTTGTTTAATCTCGAAGGGTTGGGCGCCCATTTCGAGCGGCGGGGTCTGCTTTCCGAATACACCAGCGCGACCTATACCCCGATCTCGCTGTGCGCCCTGCTCGACATCGCCGAGTGCTCGCGGTGCGCCGAAGCGCGGGAACTGGCAGCGGCCTGTACCAATCGGATACTCCTGGACCTCGTTGGTCATTGGCACTGGGATACCGGCACCACCGGCGGGCCGATGTCCCGGGCCTACACCACGGACGTTACCGAGACCCTCAGCAACCTGAACGCGTATATGTGGTACGTGTCCGGCCATCCGTTGACCATAGACCCACGCGACGCTCTCCGGGACGACAGCTTTCCCGGGCCCATGCACCATGCCCGCAACCACGCCTTCTGCATGGCGCAGTTCGTCGAGCTGATGAATGCGTCCCATGAAACGATCTCTAAGGAGATCAAAGCGTTCGCCCGCAAGCCCAAGCCGTACCCCTATGAAATCCGCGGCACCACCGACTGGGGCGCGTCCGGCTCCGAGGGCGGCTCGGTCGGCTATCAGACGCGGTCGTTCCAGCGGAAGCTGTGGTGGCTGGGCACGGCGGCCGATACCGCCACCGGTTCGATGGCCGGCCAGCACCTGTTGTTCCACGGCGTGTGCGCAACGGCGCCCGAGCCGCAGGACTGGCGCGACCGCGTGCCGTTCTGGCACCGCCTCATCGCCGACAGCCCCGATCAGGGCGAGGAAGTCGAGACTTCGTGGACCAAACCCGGGCCGCATAAGGGCGCCTTCGGTACGGAGAAGAAGATCCCGGACACAGTCATACGGTCGGAAGCCGATCATGTCACCGACGTCGGTCGCTATGTGACCGCGCAGAAAGGTGGCTCCGCGCTGGTCCTGGGGTCGGTCAGCCCGGACCTCGAGGGCAAGGAAGTCGCCTACCTGCGCTACAGTGTGTTCTTTGGGACCTTCCTGCGGATGCCCGACGAGATCTTTGAGAATAACACGCCGTTGGCACGCTGGGACGGTGAGGCCGCCCTGCAATCCTGGCAGTTTCTGCGCTTTGGCGACGTGTACGTCGGGGTGCGGCTGTCGGCGATGGTCAGTGGTGAACGGGCGCCTGTCCGCCGGGTCATCAGACACCGATACCTGCGGGTCGAGACGCCGCTGATTGACCATTCGCCGCGGGTTCTCGATTCGGCATTCGGCAACCTGGCCGATTTTGCTTGTGTGTTCGAGATCGCTGATAAGGATGAAGTCGGCGACTTCGCCACGTTCCGCCGCGAAGTGATGGCCGCGACCTGGGAGCTCTACCACAGTTTCAATCGTAACAGCCGCTATGTGGGCCGGCACGGCGAACTGCAGATCAATGATTCGCCGACGCGCAATACGGCTCGCTTTATCGCGGTTGACGGCAAGGTTGAGGAACCGGCATTCTTTACGGCAACCGGTCTGGACCCCAAGCTGGTCCAGCTCTTTCCTGACGGTCGCCGGGTGGTGCAGCGCCGCATTTGCTACCGCCCGGATTTCGTCGGCTCACCCTACTACGACAAGCCCTGGCAGGTGCTCGAGGCGGATATTCCCGGGCCTGACCGTTCCTGCTGTCCTTGAACAAGTCCCGACATGTCGGGGCAACGCCATGAACACTGCACTCACAATTGACGCGAACTTTCCCGGCGGCGACATCCTGGTGGACAGGATTGACGGCAACCAGGTCTACTTGCAGCAAGACCTGCGTGACACCGCTATTGACTGGTGGTTCTACTGGTGTTTCCGGGTCCGGGGCGCCGCCGGGCGGACCCTTAGTTTTAACTTTACTAACCGGAACGTCTTCACCGTCGGCGGCGCCGCCAGGAGCCTGGACGCGGGCTGCACTTGGTCGTGGCTGGCCCCCGATTGCGTACACGGAGACAGCCTCACCTACCCGTTTGGCGATGGGGAAGACGATGTGCGTTTCAGTCTGGCCATGCCGTACCAGCGTGAGCGGCTGGATCGCTTTCTCGAGGTTCACAAGGACAATCCCCGGCTTCGTGTCGAAGCTCATGCCAGCACCCGGGAAGGGCGCGATAACGTGCGCCTGCATCTCGGGGGACACGCCGGCGACCCCCGGCACCGGGTGCTCGTTACCTGCCGACATCATTGCTGTGAGATGATGGCCGACTACACGCTTGAAGGCATCGCCGAAGCCGTTCTAACCCAAACGCCGATTGGCAATTGGCTGGCGGAGAACGTGGAGCTTCTGGCCATTCCGATGGTGGACCTTGACGGGGTCGAAGCCGGGGATCAGGGCAAGTGCCGCAACCCGCGCGACCACAATCGCGACTATGACCAGAACAGCATCTATCCGACGGTCCAGGAGACCAGGCGCTATATACCGGAATGGTCGCAAGGCAGACTCCGGATTGCTCTGGACCTGCATTGCTCCTGGATCCGCGGCGGCCGCAACGAGATGATCTACCAGGTCGGTCAGGAAAGTCCCGCCCACTGGCGCGAACAGCGGCGCTTCGGCGAGTTCCTCGAGTCTTGCCGCCAGGGGCCGCTGCCCTATTTCGCCAGGGACAGCCTGCCGTTCGGCGAGGAGTGGAACACCCGCCGCAGCTACACCGATGGCAAGTCCAGCATGAAATGGGCCGGAGAACTCCCCGGCATCAAGGTCGTTTCCACGTTCGAGATACCCTACGCCAAGGCCCATGACATCGAGGTGAATCAGGCGTCGGCAAAGGCTTTGGGGCACGATCTCGCGGCGGCACTGAGGTCGTATCTATTGTATCTGGAACAATTGTAGCATCACCATCGCTTATTCGCCGGAGATGGTGACGGTGATCTTGCGGCCGGGGACGTTGTCGCGGTGCTCTCCCAGGTAGATGCCTTGCCAGACGCCCAGGTAAAACCTGCCGTCACGCACCGGCACCGTGACCGAACTGCCTAAGAGCGAAGCCTTCAGGTGCGCGGGCATATCGTCCGGTCCTTCGAAGGTGTGGGCGAAGTACGGGGCGTTTTCGGGTGCCATAACGTTGAAATGCCGCTCGAAATCACCCCGCACAGTCGGGTCGGCGTTCTCGTTCAAGGTCAGGCTGGCCGAGCTGTGCATGATGAAGATATGGGCAATGCCGACCTTGAAATCTTTCAACGCCGGCACGTGCTGTTCGATCTCGCGGGTTACCAGGTGAAAGCCCCGTTTGCGGGGTGGCAGGCGAAACGTTTCCTGGACCCAGCGGCTCATTGGCTCTTTCCCGGGGGATTGCGCGGGCGAAATCAGCTTAACCGGCCACCGGCGGTCGGGCCGGGAGTCCGGTGCGGGCGGACTCGTAAACCGCATCCATAAGCTGGCTGTGGAACACGCCGTGGCGCGGGCCGGTGCGCGGCTCGTCCCGGCCCTGGATCGAGTCAATGAAATTATCGAACGGGGTGGAATCGGGGCCGAGCATTTCAGGTTCGACCTCACCGTCGACGCTCAGCACCTTCAAAAAGCCGCCGCTCCAGGGATCGGTCTCGACCCGGGCGTTCTCGAAGAGATAGGCGCCGTGCGAGCCGTTGGGCATCTCGCCGCCGACAGCGATGGTCGCGAGTACGCCGTTGGCGAACCTGACGTTGATGGTGCCGTTGATGTCCACGAGTCCGTCAAGGTTGTCAACCCAGGCGTGGACTTCGGCCACGTCGGCCTCGACGCTCCAGACCAGGCTATTGAGCACGTGCGCGCCGGAATCATAGATCATGCCGCCGCCGGAGAGCTCCGGCTGGGTGCGCCACGAGCCTTTCGTCCCCTGATACCAGCGCTGGCTGATGTCGAAATTGACAACCTTCAGTTTGCCATAGGTTTGTTGCCGCACGTACTCGCGGATGGTATAGAAGATGGCCGAGCAGGAGGTGTTATAGGCCACGCAGAAGACCTTGCCCAGTTCATTGACCTTGCGTTCAATTTCGAGGGCGTGGGCCAGGCTGGTGACCATCGGCTTTTCCATCAGTATGTGGCAGCCGGCCTCGAGGGCCTGCAAAGATTGTTCGTAGTGCAAGGTGTGCGGCGTGCAGATGACCACGGCGTCGGGCTGGGTTTCGCCGTACATCGCCGCCGCGTCCGTGTAAACCTTCGGATCGAAGCTGGATTCGCCGAACTCCTTCTTGGCAAAAGCGTTTACCCGCCCGGGATCAATGTCGCTGAGACCCACCACTTCCACGTCATCGCGTTCATTTGCGGCGCGTGAATGTTTCGGGGCGATGCCGCCGGTGCCGAGAAAAGCGACTTTGACCTTGCTCATGGTCTTCTCCTCTGATTAGGTTAATTATCCGCCATACCATGTACCCTCGGTTTTCGGGAACACAATCGGCATACGGGAAAAATCCAGACAAATCACGAAGCGGGCCGGGCCTTGGCCTGATCGAGAACGCGGCGGACGGTCGTTGCGAGTTCCTCGAGGGAGTAGGGTTTCTTGAGAAAATCGTCGCAGCCGCGGGCGATAAGCCCGGCAATGCGGGGGTCGCGCTTGTGACCGCTGACCAGGAGCACGGAGATATCGGGCTTAAGCTGCTTCATTTTATCGAAGAGTTCGTCGCCGGCAACGCCGGGCAGGATAAGGTCAAGCAGCACCAACTCGAGCTTATCACAATGTTCCTTAAGGGTTTCGAGGGCGCTTTTGCCGTCGCCGGCGGTCAGGACCTCGTAACCGAGCCGGCTGAGGATGGTTTCGGTGGTTTGCCGCATGAACTCATCATCCTCGATTACCAGGATGGTCTCTTGGCCTTCAGCGCCCGGAACCGCCTTGTCCTTGTCCCCGGTTGTGGCGCCGCCGGATTCTTCTGCGGGCAGAACACCCGCGGACCGGGGCAGGAAAATGTGAAACCGCGTGCCGCTGCCGACTTCGCTCTGGATCTCGACCCAGCCGTTATGGTCGTGAATGATCTTGTAGACCATCGCCAGCCCGAGGCCGGTGCCGCTTTTCTTCGTGGTGTAGAACGGCTCGAGCGCCTTTGCCAGGGTGTCCTGGTCCATGCCGCAGCCGCTATCCTCGATGAGCAAAGAGTAACAGGCGTGTTTGCCGGGCGCATGCTCGAGATCATGTGGGGCTCGCTCAACTTCTTCGATCTTCATCAGCAGTTCGCCGCCGCCGCTCATGGCGTCCCGGGCATTAATGCAGACGTTCAGGATGGCCTGTTCGAGCAGCCCGCGGTCGGCCCTGATCACGGCTTGCCGGCTGAACGGTTCGATCTTCACGCTGATCTGCTTGTCGAAGGAGTGCCCGCAGATTTCCTCGACGTTCCGGACAATTCGGTTGAGGTCCACAAGTTGTTTCTGCGCCTCGGATTTGCGGGAGAAGGCCAGAAGTTGTTCCACGGTTTCCTTGCCGCGCTCGGCGCAGTCGCGGCCAATGCGCACGGTGTTCTCGATGAGTTCCATGTCAGGGGTTTGTTTATTGGCGGGAGACTCTATTTCCTGGGCCATTAAATCCAGCCCGCTCATAATGCCGCCGAGGACGTTATTGAAATCATGGGCGATACCGCTGGCCAGGACGCCGATCATTTCCATTTTTTGGGCCTGGCGGAATTGGGCTTCGAGGGTGCGCTGCATCCGCAGATCGCCGGCGAGCTTGTCAATGGTGGTTGCCAGAATGCCGATTTCGTCCTGGCTGTGGTCGTCTATCAGCATGTCATAGTTTCCGGCGGCGATAAGCCTGGCATGCTCGACCACGGTGTCACAGCGTTTCCACAGCCGGCTGTAGAAAATATGGAACAACATGTAAAAAACCAGGATCACGATGGCCAGCAGCAACAGCAGGCTGGTGCCGATCCAATTCGCCGCATAGTACAGGTCTTCGTCATTTACGCTGATGCAGATGAAGTAGCCGGTCCCAGGCAAATGCGAGACGAACAGGGTCTTCTTGATAATGTCCTGGCGCTCATTGACTTCTTTGAGGGAAAACTGCCGCACCAACCTGGGGATCTGGTCCTTGCTGGTGATCTCAGCCAGCAGTTTATTCCGCTGGCCGTCATCGTAAATCCACATATTGTTGACGGTCCGGCCGTTCTTGGTGGGGTCGGAGGAGACCGCGACTTTGCCTTGCGCGTCGATCACAAAGAGCCGGCCGCTGTTATGGAAGTAAAACTTGGTAAATCGTTCGTTCAGCCTCACAAACAGCGTTTGCCGCGCTTCCTCGAGGGCGGCCCCGGTCAATCCCTGTTTTGTCACCCGCTGCAATTCCAGCCGGGTGTCCGAGGCCTTGTCTTCAAGGAAGCTCTTGGCATAATCAATCTCCCGCTTTTCCAATGAACGCTGGAGATATGGGATGCCGAAAAAGCCGAACCCGGCCCCGAGCAACACAGTTACCGCCAGGAAAATCAGCGCCAGTTTCGTAGTCAATTTCATTGAAAGCCACTCCCGCCTTGCTATTATCAAGGTACTATTCTCCGATACAATAGAACATGAGCATGTGCCGAATGCAATCGGCGCCGTTCAAATTCTAGTTTGCCGAGTCAGCATGGACCTCTATGAACTGCAAAAGACCGACGGCCGCGCCCGGGCCGGCCAGTTGCGAACCGCCCACGGCTTGGTCCAGACCCCGGCATTCATGCCCGTCGGCACCCGTGGCGCCGTCAAGGCCGTGCCGCCACGGGACCTGCTGACCCTGGATACGGAAATTATTCTCGCCAACACCTACCACCTGCTTCTGCGCCCGGGCCTCGAGATTATCCGCGCTGCCGGCGGCCTGCACAAGTTCATGGGCTGGGACCGGCCCATCCTCACCGACAGCGGCGGCTACCAGGTATTCTCCCTGGCTGACCTGTGCCGCGTCACGCCCGAAGGCGTCGAGTTTCAGTCGCACATTGACGGCCAGCGGGTCTTCCTCGGCCCTCGCGAAGCCATGAGCGCCCAGCGTGACCTGGCCGCGGACATTGCCATGGTCTTCGACCATTGTCCGCCCTGGCCCTGCAGTCCCGAGGCCGCTGCTGAGTCGCTCGAGCTTACGCTCCGCTGGGCTGCTGAGTGCCGCCGTCAGGAACGTGCCCCGGCCCAGCTTGTTTTCGGCATCGTCCAGGGATCGGTCTATGCGGACCTGCGCCGGCGCGCGGTGGCGGAACTGCTGAAGCTGGACTTCGATGGTTATGCCCTCGGCGGCGTAAGCGTGGGAGAGCCGCCCGAACAGATGTTCGAGATGATTGATCTATGCGAGCCGCTGCTGCCGCCGGACCGGCCCCGCTACCTGATGGGCGTCGGCACGCCACCGCAGATTGTCGAGGCCGTGGCCCGCGGCATTGACCTGTTCGACTGCGTGCTGCCCACCCGGGTCGGCCGCAACGGCAGCGCCTATACCCCCGCCGGCATGATCCAGGTCAAGGCCGGCCGCTATAAACGCGATCTCGCGCCAATAGACGAAAGTTGCCAGTGTTACGCCTGCAAGAACTTCAGCAAAGCCTATCTCAGGCATCTGCTGAACGTCGGGGAGATACTGGGCTTACAGCTCTTATCCGTTCACAACCTGCATTTTTATCTCACCCTGATGCGCCAACTCCGCGCGGCGATTGTCCAGGGCCGCTTCGCCGAATTTCGCCAGGACTTTCACGCCAACTACAAGCTCCCCCAGAAACAGAACTAACCCTCCGCCCCTACCC
>SDBT01011503.1_pt1 | contig 14235 bp, 14 predicted proteins | sample 2277101 | NCBI WGS metagenome assembly SDBT01 (sample SAMN10404973, study PRJNA504765) | marine sediment metagenome | isolation source: marine sediment core GS10_PC15, 103 cmbsf | place: Arctic Ocean: Southern Knipovich Ridge | collected 2010 | reverse complement strand
GATTGATATCACAAAAAGCGGAACCATTCTAATGGGTAACAACACCACTTTTGTGGATACATTTATTCGCTTCAATGGTTCGATAACAAAAGGATCTGCCATAGCTTTTGTGAAACCTGCGTTAAGGGGCGATATAAAGGTAACTGTCGATAATACATCTAAGTTAGTTATCGGTCAGACATACAGCCTTTATATAAGGGACGATGACAATGGAACGTTGGTCGATTACCTTTATCAAGGTAAGTCCGGCGATACGTCAGGATTAACCAATATTAGCCGTAGCGTAAAGTTTCAGATAATGTCCATACACGGTAAAGAAATTACGATGAATAAAGCTCTCCCTTTTGATGCACGGGACGAATGGGATACTCGTATTCGTAAGTTTGAACCTACCCTAACTCACGTAGGTGTTCAGAACTTGAGATTCGAATTTACGTCAACTTCTGCACCTAAACACCTTGATGGTGAATATAGGTCCGCTCTAACATTCAACAACACTGTGTATTCTTACGCCTCGTTTATCGAGATTCATAACGCAAACAACGGTTTGTCAATATCATCGTTTTTTGGAGTTTATGATAATATTACTATCACGTCGGATGTTTACCCAAACAATAATGGTCATTTTGGGCATCATGGCGTGACGTTGATGAACTCTGATAATCTTTTGACAAAATATAGGATTGAAACAAAATATAGACATGATGTTACATTTGCAGGTAGTAGTATGGGAAACACCATTAGTTTTATCTACGGAGAAGACCTGAGCATTGATTTCCATTGTAAGGCTCCGTTCGATAACGCTATTCGTAACGTTGATGCTGGATACGGGACACGTCTATGGTATTCTGGTGGAAAGGATAATTGCGGTAGTCACGCCGGAGCATTTAACACAACGAAAAATATTTACCCTTACACAGCACCGCCTAGCGATTTTGGTGCGCCAATAGAGAAGTTAGACCAATGATATATTTTTTAGCTTACCCGGGAACTTGCTATTTAGCTCAAAATATTTACATTGTTTTAAAAGCTAAATATGACCTGAAAAAGAGTATGACCCATAACGTTTGAGTTAAAGTCACGGGTTTTATCATAGTTGACCATGGGTTCCTGTCGATGTATACTCACAGAATAATCATAGGAGCGACCCCATGGACAAAGCATTTATACAAGGTAGGATTGCTGTCATACAGACTCAAATCATAGCCTATGATGAAGCTCTATTTCAATTAGCTGCTGGGGTTGAAACCTATTCGCTAGACACAGGTCAAACTAGGACAACCGTCACCAAACTAGACATAGATAAAATAAATAAAATCATCGATTCGTTAGAAAATAGATGCTTAATGTTATCTATCCGCATAAACGGCGGTGGCTCAACTCAAGTGAGGCCAGCTTTTTGAAAATATTTGGATTACAAATAGGTAAACCCTCTCTCGCGCTCACACCAGCTGTGATTGACGTAAATACTCTTGCGTCGCAAGGGCAACAATTTCAATCGCCGTTTCAAGATTCTATCTACGACGGAGGTAAGTTTGATGGTGGTTTTGGCGAAACACAACTGTTCGATGTGGATTATTGGACATTACGCAAACGGTCAAGTCAATTATTTACCGAAAACCCATATGCAAACGGTATACTAAAGCGTCTAATAACAAACGAGATTAACACCGGGTTAACACCGGAAGCCAGCCCAGACGATAACATATTAGGATTGGACGCAGATGAGTTAAACGACTGGACCGAAATGGTTGAGACTAGATTTGACATATGGGCGCAGGATAAAAATTTGTGCGACTGGAAACAAGAGTCGGATTTCGGTGAGATACAACGTATTGCCCGTATGGAGGCGTTAATAGGTGGTGATGTGCTTGTCGTTATTAGGCGATCAGAATCAACCAAATTACCCATGATACAGCTAATACGAGGTGAACACGTACAAACCCCCGTAGGTGGCGAACAAAACATACGAAAAGGTCATAAAGTCATTGATGGCGTTGAATTCGATAGGTCGGGAAGAGCTGTAGCGCATTGGATAATGCAGGAATTTGGGACTAGTAAGCGGATACCTGCGTTAGGTGCAAAATCAGGAAGACGGTTGTCTTGGTTAGTTTATGGTCTTGATAAGCGCGTGGACGAGGTGCGAGGAACACCACTATTGTCATTAGTCTTACAATCTTTAAAAGAGATTGATAGGTATAGAGATTCGGTGCAACGGAAAGCGACAATAAACAGCATTATTGCAATGTTTATTAAAAAAACTGTGGATAAACCGGGTTCAAAACCTATATCCGGCTCAGCTACGCGAAACGATTCAATCCAGGTGTCCGACAGTGACGGAACACAACGAGCTTTCAAAGTGTCTAAAATGTTACCCGGTACGGTCATAGAGGACTTACAGGTAGGTGAAGAACCTGTACCTATGAACTCCCAAGGTACAGATTTGAATTTTGGTGAGTTTGAGTCCACAATAATACATACAATAGCTTGGTATTGCGAAATGCCCCCAGAAATTGCCCAACTTGCCTTTAGCAATAATTATTCGGCATCGCAAGCTGCGATAAACGAATTTAAAATTTATCTTAATAAAATATGGTCGTCTTTTGGGAAAGGCATGTGTTCACCAATTTACATGGATTGGTTGATATCTGAGACTCTATCGCAAAAAATAAAAGCTCCAGGGCTACTAGAAGCTTGGAGAAATCCTTTAGAATACGATAAATTTGGAGCATGGATGACTGTCGAATGGTTTGGTTCGATCAAACCTAGCACTGACATGCTCAAGCAAGCTAAGTCTAGTCAGTTGTTGGTTGAACTCGGATTATCCACGCGAGCAAGAGAAGCGCGTATCACAACTGGAATGAAATTTTCTAAAAACATGAAAAAGCAAAAAAGAGAGAATGAATTGTGGACAGAGGCCAATCGACCTCTAAGAGAGTTTGAAGAAGAGTTCGGAGGGCGACCCGAGGAAGAAGTTGAACCTAAAAAAGAGGGGAGTCCTGATAATGGCTAAAGCAAAGTTTACAGTGACCCAATCGTGGGTCCAGGTTGCAGTGGGTGAATGTGCAATAACCATAGAGCAAGTAGGGGATGGGGCTATATATTTTGACGAAGCCTCCAATGATGTTACCGCATATAAAACAGTAGCACCTGCTATCGAAGACCAATTCCAACAAACCGATGCTGTACCAACGTTTGTACGTGCGACGGGAGATGGTTGGGCAGTAATAGTCGATGGAGTACTGGTCTAATGTTTATCGCGCTTAGTAAGGTACGCACGTTAGGGGGTAAAGGGTTGTCTGGGGGTGGGGGAGGTGATTTTGGTATACCTAACTTAATTGATGAGAGGCTAATACTATTTGACACAGCATCCCAAAAATTCATTAACGCCACGCCCGCCATTGATGAGGACGCCAAGGTAGTTGACCATAGGACGTTTGATCTAAAAACGGGTACTTACATACAGCTACTAGAGGCGCACCTTATAACGTCAGCAGGAGAGAGGCTAGGCCTATTAAACATACCCACTAGTCGTTCATATAATTTTGTACAGCAGGAAAATACCGAGTTGGCCAATGATGTTCCGGGGGTGTTTTATAATGGTGGTACAACCCCTACATTTGTAGAGGACACTGAATCATCAGATAAAGCGATAATACTACAAGACCCTTCATTTACCATAAATTTAGATCCTCTACAGCGTATTTTTAGAGTTAAATTTCAAGTCGCGGATAACGTGGTCGGGGGCACAATACGCATTCAGCAAGTAGGTGGTAACGTGTCGTTTCTAGGGCCTGTCAACGCGCTAATGGATGATGAGGTCGATTTAGCGCTACTGGTGCCATCGGACATTGTTGTGTCTACTGATTTTGATATAAATCTACAGGCCGATACAGGTACGTTTGATGTGTACGGGGGCGTGGAAAATGGTGGATTTCCATTTATCGAATATTATACGGCACCCATAGTAAGTACGTCTGTTGGGATATTTAACCCTTTGGTATTTTCAGATGGCGAGATACTACAATACGATGCATCAACAGGTACATTAACACCAACAAACATGATAGTTACAGATGACGAATTTGACATCGGAAACAGAACATTAGTGGCGGGGGTATAGCATGGCTATCGGTGGAATAGGATTAGGCAAGTCAAAACTTATAAAAGATGGCGTTGAATCCACTTTTATACGGGATTTAATAACAGACCAATCATACGCGATTGTACTGCACCACTATCTAGCTAAACGAGCTTTTGACTTAGAAGTTGGCACGTCAGATGTTAACGAGACACCACAGCCAGTAAAAACCTTCCAAAATATCGACCCACCAGCTTGGCTTTATAACCCTATAAAGGATTTTCGGGTTATAGGAATTACATTCCAAGCATGGACGGGAACAAGCGTCCCTGACGCTGTATTAGTGGTGCGTAAATCGGGAGAGCCGTCATTTTTAATCGAGTTAGGCGTTATAAATGACACGGAAACCGCATTTGATATATCCATCCCGTTTGATTTTATAAGTACTTCCGCGTACACGTTTTCGGTTGTTAGTGCATCAGGTCAGCAAGTAGAGCTAGCGGGGGATTTTCCAAACCTCCCATTTTTTGCCATAAAATATAGGGATTTAACGCAACAATTTTTTGCCTACGTGGATGACTTAGGCTCTCTATCCAATACATTTTTTGTAGATAAAAACACAACATCAACATCAAGAGATGGGTCTATAGCCAATCCGTTTAACGGGATGATCGAAGCTAAGGCAGCTGTGGATACTCCCACAGCCACGCTCAAACATGCGTTTAAAATTGTGTCAGGAGATTACACTACCGAGTCGTTTACGCTAGGGCCGTATGAGGCCATGATAGGTGACGTGCCTGGGTGTAAATTTGGCACGATAACAATAGATGGTAGGGGGTCGTACTCTATGCTCAATATCAGTGCCGATAATATGGTGTATGACACAACGGGAGCGGGTGCAGGTACTACCACGTTTACCGCGGATTGCTGCTCATTCCCAGGGAACTTCAACCCTGTAGGAGGGGGCGCTGGTGGAGATAATATTATTGTCAAAAATTTCATTGATTTGGACGACATAAATGCGAATGATTGTCACGTAATAATACGTGACTGTAATCCAGTTAATTTTATTGGTACGTTAACCGTAAATAGTACATCTATAGCTAGTCCAGTCACAGAAAATGGATTTACAAGCATCCTTGAAATAATAGATTGTGACTTTAGTAATGGTAGCATAACGGGGGCATCGGGTGATGCTACTAATACAACTCTGTACAGGGTTACTAACTCCTTAGCACCAATTGTGTTAGTACAGTCAGGCGACACCGTAACCATAGAGCACGATGCAAACTCGTTTGATAATGGGTTTAACGCCATAACAGGGACACCGACTATAACGCCTCTAGATAAATTACAGTTTGTTGAGTATGACAATGCAACAAGTGGGTACGCAGCCACTAACGGACAAGACGCCATCGATGAAATAATTGACAATTTGGGTATGACATCTCTAGCAAGTTTGAAAAACGGTACTGTGGGTGCGGTTGTGCCGACTTTATCAATACCAGGCGTGGGTACTACTTTTAACCTTAGTGACGGCCCAGTTTTAAATATAGATAGGTCTGACCCAGCACACGTAGTGGTCGAGGTAAAAGATTACTTAGGGGATACATCCGTACCTTGTACGTTACTCGGCCAACAGCGTACTATTTATATCTATCTAGACCCGACAACGACTCCATCAACCATTGTGCAATCGCTAACGACACCTGCAAATAAGCCCCCCAATTTAATATACATGGGTAACTTGGACGCTCAACCGGATGGCTTGTTCACAGAGATTTTTCGGCCAAACGCTTTCCCTGAGACCTCGTACAATGTCGTCGAAACATCTGCTTACCTCCACTATAGCCGTGGAGAATATAATGTCAGCGGGAATGTATTTGGCCCTGACTTAGTAAGTGGCATCCTCACAACGACAAAGACCGCTGGTGAGATAACGCGGATTGGAGTTAACACGGTTAACAACCATGTGGTACCCGATAGGATTGTGTCGGCAGTTGACGCTATATCAGTCGTTGTTACTCAGTATATTGACTTAGCTGGTAGCACTATCACATCCAATAGACCTAACTTTGATTATGACCCGTCCAATTGGCGTGATGACTCAGGTAATCTCGTAGCAGTGTCACCAGCTAACGATTTTACTATCCAATATATATTCTTTTTTGCAGGTAGTAATTCCATGCGTGTACAGTATGGTGACGTTTTATATACGACAAAAAATGAGGCTGTACATGCGGTGACAAGAAACCCTAGAGTCACCTCACCAGCTATGGCCGAGACTGTTTTAACTACAGCTCTTGTTATACAGGGTAATATAGTGGATTGGACAGATACGGCAAAATTCGAATTCATCCCGTTGCAAGACTTTAGGTAGTGCCACCTTGCGCGTCAGTATATGTTTACATTACTGAGTTAATTACAGCTTAATTTGCCAAAATTAGACAACTTAAGTGAACTGTTGTAATATGTATAAATACTTGAAAATGGACTAAACTATGTGGCTACTCGAATCGGAAACAAGAAGTAGAATAGAATCAGCAAGGCTTAGCGGATATGTTCCGTCTGCATCGGAAAATGATAAATATGAAGCGTCTGCGGGTTCTGTTTTGTCAGTCAAAGGGCAGACAGCAATCATAAACGTTAAAGGGGTTTTAACTAAAAACCCGGATATAATGGCTATGATTTTCGGTGGTGGAAATACCACTTACGCCCAGATAATCTCATCCGTAGAGCAAGCTAACGCCGACCATCGTATAAAAGATATCGTGATGAATGTGGACAGTGGGGGTGGACAGGTTGACGGGCTTTTTGACGCTGTTGCGACACTCCAATCGTCTAAAAAACCAATCAAGGCTATCGTAGGTGGAATGGCAGCTTCTGCGGCTTACGCTTTGGTCGCGTCTGCGGACACAATCGTAGCGTCAAGCAAAGCGTCTATTGTCGGCAGTATCGGCATCGTAGCTAGTTTTCGCACCGACGACGATATTGTTTCAGTCACAAGTACTAACGCGCCAAAAAAAAGACCTGACGTAAAAACCGAAGAAGGTGTTGCGATTGTCAGGGAAGAATTAGACGCTCTACATGAATTATTTGTGGGAGCAATAGCGGACGGTAGGGGTATATCCGCTAAAAAGATTAACGCAGATTTTGGACAAGGCGGGGTATTGCTGGCTGAGGAAGCGTTAAAACGGGGAATGATTGATAGCATTCATTCTGGTACTACAACACCCGCCACAAGCGGAATTAAACATAAGGCGACCATTATGGACCTTACTGAACTAAAGGCTACACACCCCGCTACATACGCGGCGGCTGTTGATGCTGGAATTAACCAAGAACGCGACAGAGTATCTGCTCATCTCATGTTGGGCGAAGCTTCTGGCGACACTAAAACTGCATCCGAAGCTATTAAAAATGGTTCCGAGATGACAGCCACTTTGCAAGCTACCTATATGGCGGCTAACATGAGAAACCGTGATATCAACGCGAGCGTTCAAGATGACGCGCAGGCTAATGCGGGCGATACCACTCCTGATGATGAAGTTAAGCCTAAAGCGGATTCGGTTATGGATTTAATCGAAGCTAGTATGGGCATTGAGGCGGGAGTATAATCATGTTAACTATCACAAATTTAGATTTAGGTAGTGTCATCTTAAAAGATGGACAATTCCGTGACGACTTATTGACGTTTACGGGTGCGGATACTTACGTTGAGGGAACAATCTTAGCGAGAGATTCAGTTTCGTTGAAGCTAATAGCCTTTGTTAAAGGCGGCTCAACCAATGGAAACGGGATTCCAAAGGCCGTACTTACGTATGACGTAACAGCGACAGGCTCAGGCGATATCACCATCCGAGATATGGTTTCAGGCACTGTCAGTGCTTCACGTCTAGTAATCGACTTAGACGGAGATGCGAGTAATGTCGATAACGCGGTAATCGATCAGTTGCGCGATTATTCTTTAATTTCAATCGATGTTACGGAATTGAACTTCCTAGACAATCAGTAAGGGATATTTATCATGAGTGATGAAATCACAAGACGTATGCTCGCAGCATACGAAAGCAACGCGCAACCAACGTTGTTTATATCGGGGTTCTTTTCGTCCCCACAAGCGAACTTTCACACTACCGAAGAGGTCGAATTTGACATTATCCGTAGTGATGAGGACGTGGCAGTAGCTGTACAAGACTTAAGTGTCGGATACAGAGAAAATAGCGACGATTTGTACACAAATAAATCACTTGCTCCACCTATTTTCAAAGAATCTGTATCCCTTAATGCGTTTGATTTATTAAAACGTATGCCAGGGGACGACCCATTCAAAAGCCCTAATTTTCGTGCAAACATCGTAACTAGAATGTTCTCGAAAATGCAAAAAATAGAGCGTAAGATTCGCCGTGCTATGGAATTGCAAGCGTCTCAAGTTTTACAAACGGGTATTGCGGATTTGGTGGATGCTAACGGAAATACTATATTCACAGTCGATTACAAACCTAAAGCTACGCATTTTGTAACTGCGGGTACAGCCTGGAACGCAGGTGGAGCGACTATCTCTGAAAACATCAATGACCTTGCCGAAGTTATCCGAAACGACGGTCTCGAAGACCCTGATCAGTTAATAATGGGTGTTGACGCTTTTGAGGCATTTATAAAAGACCCTGCAATTCAAACGCGTTACGATAACAGACGTATCGACCTCGGGACCATCTCACCTATGCAAATGCGTGGGAAGGGTGGGAACTTTCGTGGCATCGTTGAGATCGGAAATTATCGATACGATATATGGACATATGGTGGACGATATAAGCCTGCTGACGGTAGCGCAAAGGTCCAGTTCCTAACACCAGCTAGTTGTATTGTTCGGGCTAGTGGTGCCAGGTTAGATGCTACATTTGGTGCTATTCCTAACTTCTCTCGCCTTATGGGTGGAGCACGGAATTTGATACCTGAATTACCTCGTCGTCTAACTTCCACAAGTGGTGGTATGGATTTATTTACAAACGTGTGGATGTCTAACGATGGTGAGCAATTGTTCGGCGGTGTCGGCGCAAGACCTCTCATGATCCCAACAGCGATTGATACTTTCGGAAATATCGCAACAGGAACATAAACTTCTACAACTTACGAGTAAATACAAACCTATCATCTTTCGGGATGATAGGTTTTAGAGGGCAAAATTATGGCTAGTAACAAAAAATTGAATGAAAAAATAAACGCAATAGACGAAAGTATTGACACGGAAGGGATGACTAACTCACAATTAGCAAAACTTTTATCCGAACTCAAGTCTAAACCTGTCGAAGAAGTCGAAGAAGTCGTAGAAGTCGAAGAAGTCGCAGAAGTCGTAGAAGTCGTAGAAGTCGTAGAAGTCGTAGAAGTCGTAGAAGTCGTAGAAGTCGTAGAAGTCGCAGAAGTCGCAGAAGTCGCAGAAGTCGAAGAAGTCGTAGAAGTCGCAGAAGTCGTAGAAGTCGAAGAAGTCGTAGAAGTCGTAGAAGTCGCAGAAGTCGTAGAAGTCGCAGAAGTCGCAGAAGTCGCAGAAGTCGCAGAAGTCGTAGAAGTCGCAGAAGTCGTAGAAGTCGCAGAAGTCGTAGAAGTTTCATCACCTTACACAATCGCACCGGGTAAGTCTATCGCAACTAAGCGCGGCATACTTGGTCCAAATGAAGAGATATTTCCTTCTGATTTGCCAGGTGGTGTCGAAGTGTTAGAAAGTTTCGTTAAAACAAAACATATAGTTAAATCATGAGTTTGCGGATATTGGCCGAGCAAGACCTGAGTTTCATTTTAGAGGACGCAGTTACGGGTTTTGGTTTCCCTATAACCGTAACGTCTCCCAGCGGCACTATGAGCACATTAACAGGTTTTTCCAATGACATAGGTCAATTGATAGACCCGGACACAGGCCAGGCCGTTAGCGGACGCTCAGCAAGCATAACGCTTAGGATTTCATCATTAACAACGGCAAGTCTCGGATTACCCCAAGGTATAGAGGACGAAAGTATAAAACCGTGGCTCATATCTTTCGATGACATTAACGGAAACCCTTTTACTTTTAAAGTTTCCGCATCAATGCCAGATAGGGCGCTGGGCGTTGTAACTTGCTTATTGGAATTTTACGAATGACAATCGCAACGCTTATAGACAAATTTGATACTTTTGAATTAGTGAGAGACCAAATCTCACTAATTTTAGTCACGGAAGTCGCAAGTCAAATGGCACTCGCAATAACGGCGGGGAAAGACCCTGATTTGTGGAAGTTGCGCGTATTCGTCGAACGTAGTAATCCGTTTGAACAATGGTTAAATAGCCAAACTGATAGAAGCCCAGTGGTAAATATATGGTACGACACATCCACGTTTGACCCATCGGCTAGTAGTGTTATAAATAAACAGCAGACAGAAGGTTTATTCATTATAGATTGTTACGGGTTCGGCATAAGTCAGGACGTACCAGGAGGCGGTCATGTTGCAGGAGACAAAGCCGCCGCGATTAATGTTCAACGTGCGATACGATTAGTACGTAATATATTGATGGCCTCTGAGTACACATATTTAGCACTGCGAGGTACCGTAGGTCAAAGATGGCCCCAATCTATATCCGTGTTTCAACCCCAATTAGACGACAGTTCTGCCCATAAAATAACTGGCGCACGTATTACATTGCGTGTTATATTTAATGAGTTCTCACCACAAACAGTGCCTGAGATATTAGAATTAGTAACAGTCGATGTGTTGCGTACTGAGGACGGGGAAATTGTCCTAGAGGCCGATTACCCATCATCATAATAGGAGATTAAAAATTATGGCACTATCAAGCGCGGTCGATGCCTCAGCAGTTGCAAGAGTATTAGGCATCAAAACAGATTTTAAGGATTTGCGAGCGGGGTCTATTTTACTACTTCCCCAACGTATCGCAATTGTAGGACAAGGTGCGTCATTGGCAGTTTATGCGACTACAAAACTACAAGTTACTAGCGCACAACAAGCCGCGTCAGTTTATGGATTCGGTTCTCCAATCCATTTGGCCGTAAAACAACTATTCCCTGTAAATGGCGATGGCGTGGGTACAATTCCCGTAACCGTCTATCCATTGGTTGATGACGGTAGTGGGGTTGCGTCTGCTGGTGATATCACCCCAAGTGGTTCTCAGACTGTGGCAGCATCCTATATAATTCGAGTCAACAATATAGATTCGGCTACTTTCGTTATAAGCGTTGGAGATACAGTCGCTACCGTCGTTACAGCCGTTACAGATGCGATTAACGCCAATCTAGATATACCCATCATCGCAGTAGACGGTACGACCGTTGTTGATTTTACAAGCAAATGGGAAGGCACGAGCGCTAATGATATTTTTGTAGAGGTTATCGGCTCGACAACCGCAGGAACGTCTTTTGCTATCACACAACCTGTCGGCGGTTTGGTCAATCCAGACATTGACGTAGCTCTCGCTCAAGTTGGAGATGTGTGGGAAAGCATGATGTTAAATTGCTTAGACCTTGCGGATACGACCACATTAGACAAGTATGCTGTGTTTGGAGAAGGGCGATGGGGTGCGTTAACCAGGAAACCCACAGTGGTTTTTACGGGTAACCCTGAAACTGACGTAACAACCGCCATAGTCATTCCAGATGGGCGTAAGACAGACCGAACTAATTCCTCACCACCTGCACCAGGCTCTAATGATTTACCCTTTGTGGTTGCTGCACGTCAATTAGCTAGAATCGCTAAAACAGCAAACAACAATCCTGCCCGTGATTACGGAAGCCAGGACGCAACAGGGTTAACGCCAGGAACGGACGGAGAACAGTGGGATAATGCAGAAAGAGACCAAGCTGTAAAAGCTGGTAGTTCTACAATCCAGGTTAAGGATGGTGTTATAAACGTATCAGATACAGTCACGTTCTACCACCCGTCCGGCGACCCTACTCCGGCGTATCGATACGTTGTTGATATCGTTAAACTTCAAAATATCATATTCAATCTCGATTTGATATTTGCAACTGCGGAATGGGATGGGGCCCCATTAGTTTCAGACGACCAACCCATTACAAACCCAGATGCCAAAAAGCCTCGTTCTGCGGTTGCTGCGGTTGCGGCCATGATAGACAGTCTTGGTTTACATGCCATTATAAGTAACCCAGAAGCGGCAAAAGCTACTATTCAGGCGGCGATTAGCGAAACTAATCCTAAACGCCTAGATTTGACAGTTACTGTTCAATTGAGCGGAAATACAAATATAATTTCCGTTGACTTGAATTTCGGGTTTCTATTTGGCACGGCAACTGTCGTAGCGTAACATAAGGAAATTTATCATGAGTATAGGCGGCAGTGTAGAGAGTATGGAATTTAGCGGGAGAGGTTTCACAGTTAGCGCGGATTCAGATGTTAAAGTCAAATTGGGCGGGTTTGAAAATGAAAGTTTGGCTAACGGCGACGGAACAGCTCGTCAGCAGAAAATGAGGGTTTTGCCTTCGGTAAAAGGTGCATCAATCGGCATGGACGATGCTAGAGGAGACCAAGAATTTCTACAAGAATTGGCGAATGGAAACGGATATTTTCCATTCTCAATCACATACACATCGGGCACAACGTACCAAGGGTCAATGCAACTTGAGGGTGAGATGGAATTTTCAACACAATCCACATCTATGGACGTGGATTTGGTAGGAACAGGTAAGTTGACCAAGCAATAATAGGAAATAATAGGGCATATGTCGCGCGGTCGCCCTATACCTAACCCGTTTGAATACGGGGCGCGACACCTCAATATAGGGCAAATATTATTATGAAAGAACCAAAAATAATTCTCGAAATGGCAGAACAGGAATTTGAAAGATTCGTGGATTCTATGGACCTTGAACTTGAATCGTCGGAAATGGATGCGGAAGATAAGGGCGAATTTGGAAAGCATAAGGGGAATATGATTAAAGCTATCCAGGACGGACGCCTTACCATAAACGACCAAGGGGAGCCCGAGTACACCCCTAAACGCGGCGATGACCACACACCTATAACTTTTCACGAACCTACGGGAGCGTGTCTAATGGCTATGGATTCTCGCAAAGAAGGTCAAAACGTTGCTAAAATGTATGCGACAATGGCCTCAATGTCTAAGCAAAATAGTAAGCGGTTTTCGAACATGAAAAACGTTGATTTAAAAGTTTGCTTATCAATAGTGACACTTTTTTTGGCATAGTGCGGTCAAGCGTAGTCCGATACGGGGAGGATTGTAAACTCCCCAAAAACGGGAATACTCGAAGAAATGTTTATACAGAAATGTTATACCAGATAACCCGTGATTATCCAGGACTACCGGACGTAAGGACACTAAGCTCACACGAAATAAGATTTTTTTACAATGGCCTCCGTGCGGAACTAAAACGGCACACAAAATCGAGGGATTAATCATGGCAAAACGGTTTAGTGTTGCGGCAGTTTTCAAAGCAGTGGATAACATAACAGCCCCCGTCACACGTATGCAAAACAGAATAAGCAAGTTCACCCGTGTCACTGGTCGGGGATTTGAGAAACTTAATCGTTCTGTTACCAAATTCACACGAGGAATCAAACGCGGTGCAGTAGCCACAGGCGCAGCCTTAGCTTTAACAGGCGCAGCCTTAGTAAATGTAATCAAAACGGGTGCTCAATTCGAACAAACTCTCGTTTCCGCAGCGACCAAGTTCCCCGGTGAGATACGGCGGGGGACGGAAGCGTTTAAAGTCCTCGAAGATGCTGCACGAAGCGTCGGTAGAACAACCGAGTTTACAGCGGGTCAGGCCGCAGAAGCTGTAAATTTTTTAGCCATGGCAGGATTTAACGCCGAGTCGGCAATCGCAGCTCTCCCCGGTGTCGTAGACTTAGCTACTGTAGCGCAAATCGACCTAGCTACTGCGACGGATGTAGCCACCGACTCTCTAGGGTCATTTGGACTTATAACTAAGGACGCGTCGCAGCTGGGACTAAACCTGGCGAGGGTTAACGACGTTATAGCTAAAACAACAACCAGCGCGAACCTTAGTGTTGGCGAAATGTTTGAAAGTATAAAAGACGGTGGACCCGTCGCCACCGGAGCAGGGCAGTCTCTAGAAACTTTTTCGGCATTAGTGGGCGCGCTTGCAGACGCAGGAACAAAAGGTACTAGAG
>SDBT01011502.1_pt1 | contig 14235 bp, 8 predicted proteins | sample 2277101 | NCBI WGS metagenome assembly SDBT01 (sample SAMN10404973, study PRJNA504765) | marine sediment metagenome | isolation source: marine sediment core GS10_PC15, 103 cmbsf | place: Arctic Ocean: Southern Knipovich Ridge | collected 2010 | reverse complement strand
TAAATAATAATCCCATTCACAACTTCAACGGCAGGATATTTACGAATTAACTTGTAATTTAATTAGTAAGATTTACTCTCGTATTACATTGGAAATTTCCCCTTCCCATCATTACACAAAAAGGAGTTGTTTCATTCCCCCAAAACTAGTAGAAGCTAGATTTTTATTGGGATGCTATCACAATACCCCCCCGTTCGTTCATGCTCCCCAATCTACTCGCTTAGTCAAAGCAAATATAATCTCTTTCTTATAATCAGGGTCTACCTATATTTCAACTTATTCCAGTAATATTGCTCCTATATTCCGCATTCACCCCCCGTGCTCCATAAAATCGATTGGCAGGCCTGAAGGGATCCCGCACCCCCTCCCCTTCACGTCCCAGCGGGAACTATTCCCCACCAATATTATCGATTTTACTCCGCACTTCCCAACCCATTATAGCAATTATACCCACTTCCCTACACTACGAATCAAATGTTTAAAAAACAAACAATAGATTCTCCGTTCCCCCCAGAACGGTAGAACTCGCTAATATTTTGAGAAGCAAATAATAGCTATGACTTTTGGTAGTTGCCTTTACCTAAGGTGCTCTCTATGCGGAATTGCAGATTCTTTTGAAAAGCCGATCCTTTTGTTCGCTCCCAAAAGAGAAAACTATAATGATTCTGATCAAAATGGACTCCAGGTTTATCAAAGAATCGTTTCTCACAAGTACAGATTACTGGAATTTTGAGGCCACGGGCGAATCCAGCCTCATAGTAAACACCTGCACTGTTTTTAGTATAATCAGCTATTATGAATCTGCTAGTTCGTATAAGTGAGACAATTTCGTCATCTATCAAATTATTATGCTGATAATCGTTTGCCCGTTCTGGTTTATAACCAGCACTTTCTATTGCTGGATAGAAATACTTGTCAACATATTTCAATAGAGGCTCAGCAAACTTCATAGCTATGAAAGCAGTCGGAATTTCTGAAGTCTTTCTACTAATTTCATCCAAATAAGACCAGCCATTAGGCGTTATTTTTATTGGATTAATATCATAAATATACTGATGGTGTTCATGTAAGTATTTACTTATTAAGTACATAAATTCTTTAGGGCTGCTTGACCAAGACGCTGAGACCAGTGGAAGAATTTGCTTTGCATTGTGGATGTCAAGTTCAGGAAGAGTTTTATCATCGCCAATCATTTTCATCCATCGAGAAAAGCTACTTTGATTTAATGTAAATTCTTGACCAGCAATTGGGATTGCCTTTGAAATAGCTATCAACAGTTTTGTTGCCTTTTCATGAACGGTAGGAGTCTTTAGTTTCGAAAGCCGTTCTAATTCTTCTGAGTTGATAAGCCGATTTTGATTTTCCTTTAACCAGCCTGAGAGGTTTGCAGATTTCACCGCATTATCAAAATAGGAAGATACATCATCACCTGCATTGCTTGTAATTCTGTAATCTCCACACTTCATACACGTGACTGAATAAATGCTGTCAGGAGACATATGATTATACAATAACGGAGATTTACAGACAGAGCACTTTTTGTCATACATATTAGCACCTCAATATTATGCATACTTTTGTAAATATAACATTCTCAAGAATTGTCTTTTAATATATCGAAGTTGCCCATCTTTAATAAGCTTAAACTTAAAACCAAACATGCAAATTGTCAAGTAAATCCCAGCATAATTCTCCTGCCTCTTACTTATTTCCCACCATTTTATCTATACCGCACTATCTCTAAATTCACACTTAACACCTTGTATATTATATAGTTAAAATACTAGTAAAATGATCTATTTACTCTTGCCTACCTATATTACACTTGTTGGAGTGCTATACATGATAATTTCTATATGCTGTTATTTATTATGTTAGCAAATGAAGAAGTGGTACTTCATCTGTTGAGGAATAATATTAAGTACCATATTAAGAACGAAGTATAACTTCTACTTGCAATTACTTATTTCATAGCTTAAATTTCATATTATAGCCTTCATAAAATTAATCAGTGAAAGTTTATTACAGTAAGAAGTTTTGAAGAGGAAAAATAATGAGTAATAATAATCCATCTATTGATCATGATCCATTAATTACGTATTTGTATCATGATATTGACAATTTACTCCCATGGTTTCAACGCAAAGAGATTGCTGCATGGTCTGCGATTTTATTCTATATTGCTATTTTAGGGACATACATGAAGTTAATCTTTGAATTTATTGATAAAACAAAATCTATTGAATTTTTACCACTATCTATATCAGCCTTATTTTTCTCAATCTGCTTTTTAACACTTCTATCTTATATTTTCTTTAGATTCATCCATTCACAATATTCATCAATTTATCAATGGCATGCAAACACGGCTGCTTTAAAGAGTATTATTCTTGAAACAATTGAAGCTGGTTCCCGACCTGAAATGAGTAAAGTGAAAGAACAAATCGAAAAAGATACTAAAAAGTTGCGAAAAGAATGGTATCAAATTTATATAGGTAATTATCATCCACTAATAATATTGTTTTTCTTTTGGATTGAGTTAATAAGTTTGCCGTTTCGAAATAAAGGAAATTCAATTGTTCAAGGTTTTTTTAAAGAACATTTCAATAAATTATATGATTTATCTTATAAAAGATGTGAAGAAACTAAAAGATATCAAGAAATTAAATCATATCTCAGTAATTTTGAACGTCAAGAGGCAGCCCTTTATTCCTTATTGCTCCTTATTGCATTAACTGCATTTATAGCATTTAATATTCTATTCTACTCAAATATAGTGGTTCAAGTAAATTAAGGTTATTCAATATTGAATCTAAAAATCAATTGGAGTAGTGGCAGTTCATCTGCTGAAAATAAAACTGTATCAATTGAACATTTTACAATTACCGTAGTTAGACTAATAAATCTAATTCAGGTTAGAACAATGGAATTCTCAAAGTATCTGTACATCATGTTCATATTATTCCTGCTATACACTTGTTGTTCCAAAACCCCAGTTGAAAGTACTAATAGTCCTCCTATTATAATTAGTCTGACTTCAAATCCTAATATGATAGAAATGAATAGATACACTACAATAACATGTAATGCTAATGATCCCGATGATGATAAACTAAAATATACCTGGTCTGCTCCAATTGGGACCATCACGGGCGAAAGTAATATTGTAAATTGGAAATCTCCCCATCCTGGAGATGATTTTCCATTAGCTAGTTACTATCCTATTTCTTGTAGAGTTGAAGATCCTAAAGGCCTACGAGATGAAGAAGTAATTGAAATCACAGTTGTTTCACATTATCTTCCATTTAGTGATTTTAGAGATCCTTTTCCTTATGTCCATTTTAGAGTTCCTGAAAAAATGACACTCGTTATAAATGATAATTCAGTATGGTATGATTTATGGGATAAATATTGGTCTAACACTTATGGAAATGGTAACAAAACACCACTTCCTGAGATTGATTTTTCAGAAAAGATGATAATAGGGGTGTTTTGGGGTGCTGGATGGTCTGGAGGCGGTAGTTATCTCAAATCTATAAAATCAATTTGTGTTGCAAATGATACCCTTTATGTAAAGGTTATTTTATTTCCAATGAGTGGTGCTTTTGCTGAAATTATGCCTTATGATTTAGTCATCATTAAAAGATCTGATTTACCAGTAGAGTTTGTCGGCAAAGATTATTTGTGGTATTTCAAATGAGATAACTGCTATATATCAAATTCCCCCAATAAAATTCCTGCCAAAGTGTCTACATGATACTCGTAACCTATCGTATATATAGGTATTTGAAACTAGGGGGGGAGTGCCAAAAAATACTACAATTTGATTCACATTGGAACCAATAAATCATTCTATCAATATTTTACTACTTTTAACGATCCAAATGAATGAAGAATAATCTAACGGTGACACAACGGTGACACAACTTTGTTAAAATGGGGTAAAAATGAGTAAAAACCAGTCAAAACATACCAAAATAAAAAACCCTGTAACCATCTAAAATTACAGGGTATTAAGCTGTGCGCCCACAGGGAATCGAACCCCGAACCTACGGATTAAGAGTCCGTTGCTCTGCCAATTGAGCCATAGGCGCATTTTTGTAATATATACAATAGAAAATATAACAAAATCAACAAGTAATCTCAAGTGAAAAGTTAGAATCATAATTATTTCATTTTAGTTATTAACCGAAGAGACGGCATGGAGATAAATCTACATCAAAGTTTACATCTCTCGAACATATTCATATGTTTCATACTCCATAGTGCCGATTTGGTCGTAAAACTGATACTTATTCCCGGTTTTTTTAAAGTGGAAACTTTCAAAAATAGAAATTTTTGACTCATCCACTCCACAGAAAGAAAGATCACAGGGTTTGGGAATATATTTATTATTTTGAAGATTTTTTATGGCATTTTCAATTAAATTATAGATTTTTTTTTGATTATTAGCTAAAAATTCCGGAAAACAATAAAAATCTATTTTATATCTGTTCTTACTGAAAGGAGCAGCTAACTTTGCTGAACAAACAGCCAATATCAATCCGTTGGCATCTCTTAAAAGCAAAGATCCATCCTCAAGCCTATTCAAATCTAACAGCGCGGGCCGGATATTAACCACAAATGATCTCTCAATTTCCGGGCCATAGTGAACATCCCATGAATCTAATTTCACTTTGAAATCGACTTCAGGACAGAGGTTCAATAAACAAAAAAGTCCGGCCAAATCACCATCGGTTACTTTTTGAACTTTCAAATTTCCTTTTTTCTTATAAAACTCATTCCTGGTTTTTTTAATGAGTTTATTTTGTCCTTGTTTGATATATTCAGGTGTTTTTGGGGGGAATTTACCCTGATTGTTTTTTTTCTCCAGTTGACAGTAATCAAAAATAAGTTTATCAATTATCATTAACCAATCTATTGTATCTATCATAGTTTTTTCAGCTAATATGCTGTAGCCGATTTTCGAATAAAGAGAATGTGCTGCTTTTTCTCCTGATTCAATTCTGTTCAGCTTATCATCAGTTGCTAATAAAATAATTGCGGCACCATTTTTTAATCCGGCTCGGGTGACATTTTCCGTGACAATTGTTCCCAAACCGAGATATTTAAAATTTTCATGAGTCCGGATATGGGCAACCAGACCGATCTCAGGGTCTTTCTTTGATTGAAAAACCGCTCCATGGGCGACAAATTGTTCTGTTTTTAAATCCCACACAAGAGAGAAAGTCCCTCTCGAGTACTTAAATATATTCAGATACTCATTTAATATCGTCCCGTTCCAATCAACCCCCTTATTTACTAGAAGATTATTGATAACCGAATCTAAAACAAAAGATCCGTCTTGATTGATCGTACTACTCACAACCTTTAGAAAATCCAAACCGCTACCGGTAAAAACATAACCAATAAAACGTTTACCTAGTGAGTTGGTGATATCAATATTATCAACTTGGGTATTATTTTTAGTGTTCATTCTGTAACAACACTCTAGGTAGATAAAACAGAAACCGGGGCTTTAGCGGTTGGTCTAAGTTTTCCGAAAATAACTTCGGCAGCGGCCCTGAGATTTTCTTTTCCACCGGCAGTAAAAACCGTTAAAACCGTCGGGAAATCATCCGCCACAGCTCTTTGGAACGGATTATTGGTAATCACCACAACCGGTTTACCTTTGCGGTGAATTTCCCGGACCAGATCAGTCATAACTGCCGCGGTTTTATGATAATAATAGTTTGTTGTAATAATAATATCGGCTTCATCAATTCGCCTGAAGATACGCTCCTTATCAACTTCCGCCGGTCTCATCGGAATTTCAACGGAATAAACATTCTGAGATAATTTGCACATTTCATTCCATAACATTCCCGGATAACATGACATATTATTTGCCATTTGATGTGTCGAAAATACCTGCTCTATTAATAATATTTTTTGTTGTGAATTCAAAGGCAATATATTTTTCCTGTCACGAATTAGTAAAATTGATTTTTCAGCAGCGTCCTTTGCTGTTTGTACGATAAAAGGATCATCAATTGGCTGGGCAGCTTGGTCCGGATCCACTTTACCACCATTTTTTACCAAACCCATATCCCATCGTAATCTTAAAATTCTGGCAACCGACTCATCAACCTGTTTCTCTGAAATTCTACCATCTTTCACAGCTTTTAATACTGCTTCTAAAATGTCTACTCTCTGGGGACTTTCATCTCGATATAAAATCAAATCGTTTCCTGCTTGAATCACTTTGATTATTGCTTCTTTAATCTCAAAAAGCTGCATTATCCCCCCCATCATCATATTATCAGTTGTGACAACCCCGGTAAAACCCAGTTCTTCTCTTAGCAATTCTTGAATTATTTTTTTCGATGTCGAACTTGGGAATGAAGAAACTCCCAATGCCGGATAAAGACAGTGGGCAGTCATCACTGCCGGGAGCCCGGCTCCGATCAATGCACGATATGGAGCAATATGCACATCCATTAAGGTCTTAAAATCCAGATTGACCGAAGGAAGTCCCCAGTGGGCATCCGCTTCAGATTCTCCTCTCCCGGGAAAATGTTTTCCTGTGGCAATTAATCCGGTTTCCTGAAAACCTTGAAGACTTTTTAAAGAATACTTTATGACATCGTCCGTTTTATCAGAATATGAACGTGTGCCAATTTCAGGATTCTTGGGATTTGTGTTAACATCCAGTACCGGTGAATGAATCATATTGACTCCAAGAGCCCGGGCCTGTCTGCCAATACACACGGCAACTTTATAAGCCAATTCCGGATCACCGGCAGCAACAAATCCCATGGGATTGGGAAAAAGCTTTTGACCTATGATCAGATCATCAGAACCATTGCCTTCCTGATCAATAGTAAAATGAATTGGGATATTCAACTCCCGGTCTAAAGTAATATCCCTTAAACGATTTAAGACATCAGCATATTCATAAGGAGAACAAGAAACGCATTGTTTCGGGTCAGCATAATCTCGGTTATTTCCACTCGGATATTTTAAAGACCTCAACACATTCTCGTTTGGGTTGGATCCCGGTTTAATATCATGTAAAAGTGTTTGGGTTCGAAATTTCAGACATATTCTCAATCCGCCTATATGATATTTTTTTATGAGTTCAATCACATCCGGAGTAATGATTGGAGCGGCAAAACCAAAAACGAATTTTTGTCCTATTTTTTGTTGAAGATTCATTTTGCCTAGCAGATCATCAACCCATTTTTCTCTTGTTTCTAACATAGATCAGCTCCTAGCACAATTATAATCATTTTGCTGTTATTTATATTTCCGATATTCAAAATCTTTAACATGTCCCCCGGCTTTCCGTTTAGCATGGAGAACATCATAATTTGTCTTTGTAACGATATTTATAAATGGCAGATAAGGTTTATTTTGATCATTAACAATTCCTGCATTTCTTCCGCGATATCTTCCTACTGGTCCATAACCGTTTCCCCATTTATAAAAATGTGCGCCAACCATATAAGGTAAATAAGACCACGAGACCATAGATCGACGGTAGGCTTCGCCTCTTTCATTCATTGTAGTGACTATTTTTCCACCCCATTTATCCAGGGGAATATTTGAATCATTTGCATGAAAAGAGTATTCACCAATCAGAATCGGTCGTTCAGTTTTCTCATACAGGTATTGAAGCAAAAACATTTGATCCGGAGAATAAGAACCACCGGATTCAGCATATAGATTGGTACAGACAATATCATAGCGTCCAAATAGATCAATAAAATCATCCACTCTTTTAAGAGCATTAGTTTTATTCCCTAACTGGAAACGGTTACTAATAATCAAATGGTCTTTGTCAAATTTCCGTATGGTATTGACTGTGAAATCAATATATGCCTTCATCAAATAACGTATAAACGAGCGAAGATCTTTTTCACATTTTTCTGTTGGTTCAGTATCCGGTATCTCCTGTGAGATATCTTGAAATCTATAATAATTGTATTTTTTTGTTTCTGAAGACCAGTTTTTGTTAAGTTGGCTGATCCGATTTTCATATTTTTTCTGCAGCCAATTTTTAAGTTCTTCGCGACATGATGAACTGTGCAGATATTTGGTCAAATTTCGAAAATTGATCTCATTGTCAACAAAATAACCGACTAACCAGGGAATATTTTTGTAAAGTGATGTGATCCCTGCTACTTTTTTTTCGGCCTGAAGGCGCCATTCCGGATTGAATGGATCCACCATCGCATGTTCCCCGAAATCATTCACAATTCCCTGGCGATTTCTCAGACTGTAAGTTTGATCACCCACAGTGGTAAAACCGATAAAATGAAAAGATGGGAATGGTTCTTTCCCTTTTGATAAAAGGCGATTATTGAGTTCATAAAATGCCGGACCGGACCAGGAACCTGACGTGGTAAAATTCCATTTACGTAGTCGCGGGATTTGCTCTTCCATATAATAAGATTGATTGCCTCCATATTTTTCCTCAACAAGTTTACTGAGAGCTGGGTTCTCCCATAATATGTTGCCGATACTTTGAACACCAATGCTCCATGTAAGTTGTCCCTTTGGATCAATTAACCACCAGACTCCATTTACTTTTTCAACTCTAAAGAATCCCGATGCTTGAACATGAGGTAAATCTGTTACCGTTTCAATTATAGGAATTTTCTGATCAAAAGTCGGTTCCAATTCTGATGCTTGCTCCGGGCTTAATGGTCGAACAGAAATATCATCCAAATATACGATACCCGTATTTATGAGTCTGATGATAATCCTCATTTTCACCCCTCCTTTACGGGGACGAATATAAACCTGTTTAGTACGCCATCCCCTGATACCAAAATCTGAAGATCTGATGTTTTTATCTTCTGATCTTGCTGATACAATCTGTTCGTAACCTAAACATCTGTTTTTTTCATCCAATATGGAAAATATAATTCTTACATAATCGTGATACCCCATACCGGAATTTTCAATTAAGGCTTCAGCTAAATAAGCTTTATTTGCTTCAATGGCGAAGTCTTCACTATACCACGCAGGAAAAGCGGGAGCATCGGACAAGAAGATACTCCGATTGCCTGTATGAGCTTTCTCTGCCACTCCCCATCCTTGTTCCTTTGGCAAATATCCTCGTGAATAAGCGGCAACAATTTTCCAACCGTCCGGTATGTTTATCTTATATTCCGGAGGATCCGAATCTGTGGCCGGCCGGGACGACATAAAATTGATTGGCGGGATGGAAAGTGTCACATTTTCAAAACCAGGGTTCGGGACTAAATTTGGACTTTGGCCATATACTAAAAATGTATTAAAACAGATTAAAATAGTAATAATGAAAGTGTGCTTTAATATTTTAATCATCTGTTTTCCTCATAATTATTAAGATGAATTTTTTCAGATTTTAACCCAGCCATTCCACTTTATTTTCTCTGTTTTCGACTCCACCTAATTTCACTGAAACAGCAGTATTATCTGAGAAGTGTATAGTCACTTTTCGACCCTCACAAGTACATCCGGAAACCAAATTTAATTCAGACTCGATATCAAAAAAAACAGGTCTGGCAAAAATTTCACAAACCAGGATTTGTTGTGCAAACACAGGATTTTTTATCTTCACAAAAGGCAAAAGAGAATTTTTCCCCTGTGGATTCACATCGGTTGCCACACTTGTTCCGGTTTCATCATATCCCACAAGTCCCCGTATACAGCTCTGTTTTGTTTTTGTCTTAATGCATATCCAATTTTTATCCTGCAATACTACCGGGGGATCGTTATCATAAGCTAACGGATAGCCACCCTCATAGACAATTGGCCGGTTAGGACTGATCACCCAATGAATCCGGATCTGATGATCCTCTTTCATTATAATCGCCGTCTCAATGCGTGAATCACGTTTTTGCCCGTACTTTTCACCATATGGATAGTGATAAGATATGGCGACTTTATCCGAAAAATGAAGCGGGTAGATCTTTTCCCTGTAGCTAAATCCGCGTTTTTTTTCGTATAAGCTTATCATATTATCACAGGGTAAATTATCTTTAGTGGGACCAATATTATGAAACAGGTGGCTTGAATAACTGAATTTGAGATAATGATAATCGGAAGCAGTATTTTTCCAATCAGTAGGACCATTTACGTAAGAATCGCTTCCCTGGTTGATTAATTGTACGTGACCCGTTTTTTTATGTCCATGAACTAAAAATCCCGGTGTTTCCAGAGTGATACAATAGTCATTTTTATCAATAGGTAGTTGTTCTTCCGGCTCTGTCCAAAACGGATGGTTTTGAGGCAAAAGAAATGCCGCAAATGCTTTATTTAACCAAAATGGGGACGATGGACCGCTGTATTTTTCTGCAATCGGTTCATATTTGCCGGTCCACCCTAAAGGTATACTTCCATCTTCGGCAAAAAAATCATTTTCAACAAAATATTTTAAACTTTGACTGCATAAGCGTCTTGTTTTTCCGGGTGATAACGGTGAAAAACCTTTCAAGATTCCCATAATCGGAGCAGCAATTACCGCACATCGATAAATAATAGACCTGCCAAACGGAGGATGTGAAGCTGTATTGCTGAAAAAATAGGCGAATTTTTCCAGAAATTGTCGCGAGCGTTGTTGAAAAATTTCAACAAATTCCGGTTTAGATTTATCCGGTTCAATTTCTGACCACAAATGGGGATAAAAATGTAACGCCCACGGATTGTAGTAATCGTATTGGGGAGCGATACCATCACGATACCAGCCATTTCCTTCATAAAATGAATCGTAGCGTTCCAGATAAAAATCGATTTGATCTTGATAAAAATCTTGTTCCATAGCCTTTAAAAATGAATTAATGATCACTCCAAACAGAACCCAATTTTTATCTTCGAAAGGAAACTGTAAGATGTGGCGAAACCAATCACCGATCTGCGTTTGTTCCTTTTTGCTGAAATTATTCCAGATCAAATGTTTGGAAAAAAACAGACCGATTGCCATTGATGCGGCTTCAACCATGTATTGGTGTTTGCCGGAAATTTTTCCCCAATATTCAGGATGCTTGGGATCAGTACCGTGAAGTATCCCATCACCGTAAATATCGGTCCAGTCAATTTCAAGACCATTCGCCAAAGTCATTTTTCCATCTTTACGATTTTTTAACCAAAAACCGACTAATAAAAAAGTTCTGGCGAATCCTTCAACCATATCAGACAAAGGACCATAAAAGCTTGATCGGGTTTCAGAAAATCGAACTAAAGCACGGCCCTGTGAAAAATGAGGGAACAGATTATTTAATATCTTATATACAACATTCTGCCAATTTTCATATGTCCAGCTTGTGAATGAGGAAATACATGGGGTTTTTTCTGTCATTTTTTTCTCCATCCAAAGATGTATGTAGAATTAATCTAATTATAGTTGATCTGTAAAGGGTGGTGGAAACCTTAAAATGTGGGAAAAATGAATTAGGGAAAATGTAGTTTTCAGACAACTTGTCTGTAGAAAAGCTTCTATATTTTTATTTTACAACTGATTCTTCAACAGAGACTTTACGTTTCCCCCGCCAATACATATAGGATCCCAACATTATTAAAAACATGCCTTCTCCTGCCGCGATCATAATTGATGATGTTTCTTTTAGGAATATGATAGGGATAATTATAATAACTCCGACTGCAATAACGAGGATACCCACAACCCGCAGCATGGAAACGGCATCTGTTGCAACTTTTCCGGAAAGTTCTGTTTTTGGATCAATCGGAGTATCCAGTTTCTTAAAAAACCCTTCGATTCGTTCTTTATCTTTTTGTGAAGTTTTATTCCAGAAAAAACGTGGTATCATAAAACTTGTTATAGAAGTGCCAACTACGGCGAGAGCTTGCCAGCCTAAAGGAAGATCATAAACAAACCGGGTTGTGTAAGCAACAATAAAAGTTATTACAAAAGAAAAAATTGCGGTCCATGGCGGCGTTTTACGAATGATTAAGCCTAATAATAATGCTGTGGCCACCGGGACGGTAATAACCTGAGAAATATCCTTCATAACACCAAACACACCCCCACTGTGAGTTGTGAGAAACAGAGCTAAAAAAACGGCAGATACGCCGATTAAAATGATTGTAATTCGACTCACCTTAAGAAGCTGCCTGCTTGTGGCTTTTGGATTAATCATTTTATGATATACATCTTCAACCAATATAGCTCCCATCACATTATAGCTCGAATCCAGTGAAGACATTGTCGCTGCAAAAACGGCAGCTAATAAGAGGCCGATCAAACCATGGGGTAAAACTTTCATACACATCACCACAAATGCAGCTTCTGATGGATTTTTTAATCCAACTGCGATTTCACTAAGATCGGGATATAATACTCTTGCCGCCATTGATGGTAACATCCAGACAGCAACACCGAGGAAAAAGAGCAGTGATGCGGTGAGCGCCACTTTTTTAGCGGCATTCTCATCTTTAACACTAAAATATCTCTGAACGGTCGCGTTTGAATTGTTGCCGTAAAACATTAATAATGTCCACCCTATTATGAAAAAAGTGCTGGTTTCACCATAACCGATAGTAAAAAATCCTTCCGGTACACTTCTAAAAAACTCACCGATGCCGCCTACGGCCTTCATACTTAACGGTGCAGCTACTATAGTGGCTGAAGCAACAATGATGAATTGTAATGTGTCGTTTGTAGATACACCCCATAATCCGGAGAGTACTGAATAACTTAACATGGTGAGACCGGCGACGACAACAACAATACGAACATCCACACCAATAGCCACCGAAATGAAAATAGCAGTCGCCAATAGTTGTAAACCGACAATAAACCATTTCATCAGCACATAGATCCATGAATAAAATTGGTGGGTGAAGGAATTATAACGTTCGCTCATAAACTGCATGATGGTCAATACCCTGCTTCTCCGCCAAAGTTTTGCAAAAACAAAATATGACAGCAGCAATGCTACAGAACTCCCCCATAATATAGCAGCCCCGGAGATACCGCTTTCATAAATTTTTCCTGCGCCACCGGTAAACGTCCAGGCACTAAAATTACTCATAAAACATGATAAACCGGCCACCCACCAGGGTAATCTATTACTGCTTTTGAAAAAGTCATTTGCATTTTTTACATAACGGTAAAAGAACAGTCCTATTCCTACCATCAATAACAGGTGAGCCCCCATTACTGCATAATCGATGAACCATAATTTTGGCATGCTTACTCCTGTAGACTCTCAAATCCTAAATTCAACACCTGAACCGCCGGATCACTTTTAGCTAAACCTGCAACTTCCTGCGGTATTTTTCCGCCACTTCAAATAATCTTCTCACATTATCATCCGGAGTGCCATAATCCATATTGATACAACAAAGACCGGTTTTTTCAAGAGGACCGGCTTTTTCCAAAAGAAAATTTATATCTGCTTCAATCTCATCTGCAGAGTTATGTTTCATACGCTCCGGGCTTAAGCGAAGGCTCAAAAACTTATCGGGCAAAAGCTCCCGACATTTTTTCACATCAGAGCCCCAGCCGACATCAAACAGTTCTGCTTTTTCTAAATCAGCAAAATTATCGCACACTTTTTCCATATCATTTCCGCAATAATGAATACCATAAGGATAAAATCTCTCGGACAACCACTTATCATATAAGAATAAAAACTCTCTGTAAAATTTTGCAGAAACCAAAGAAACCGTACAATTTGAATGTAAAAATAGATTCGGCTTGACTTTACCAACAATCCGATTGACCGAAATCGATGAACTCCCGGTTTTTGCATAAATAAAATCTAAAAATTGTATTATAGTACCATAAACAATATCAAGTAATTTTATCGCCAGATCCGGATTAGTGTAATAATCAATAAATAGCTGTTGTCCCCTCAAGTTAAGAGCAACATTTTGTACTCCTTCCCAGTTTATATCGCCTTTCAAATAACCGAATTGTTTTTCAAGTTTATCTGTGAGATTCATTAAATCTTCCATAATGGGGGTTTTAAAGATATTTGGAGCTTTCATTTTTTTTACTTGCTGGTCGGAAAGATTCGCCTGGATCACTTCAGGCGGAGCGTCATCAAAATAACGGATCTCGCATCCAAGAATTCCGGAAATGATGTATCCTGCAGCAATTAATGTCCCACCGATAACGGGACGGGATTGTGGATGATTTTCACCTAATTTTAATTCAGGAAAACGCTCAAAAAGTTTTTGGCGCATACACCGGTCGCTCTCAACACGTGTTTCCGGATCGAAAAAAGAGTTTTTGTCAAA
>SDBT01011501.1_pt1 | contig 14235 bp, 17 predicted proteins | sample 2277101 | NCBI WGS metagenome assembly SDBT01 (sample SAMN10404973, study PRJNA504765) | marine sediment metagenome | isolation source: marine sediment core GS10_PC15, 103 cmbsf | place: Arctic Ocean: Southern Knipovich Ridge | collected 2010 | reverse complement strand
CGGCGCTACCTCGCCGAAGAGCTGGTCTTCGGGATCACAGGCGAGGCCTGCTGTCGGTCCGCGGTCGATGACGGCAGGATTCGGCGCGCCTGCCACAACGATCCCTGGCGCCCAGTCCGCAGCGGCGAGGTCGACCGAGCCTGCGACGACCACCGGGAGTGCCGACGCCGACTTGCCTGCCGACCCCGGTCCACGGAGCTCGCCGATGATCGTGTCCATCGTGGCGATCCGGTCGACCATGCCACGCTCGAGTGCTCGCTTGGCCGTGTACGTCCTGCCACCCCCGAAGTCGTCCCGGACCTTCTTGACGGAAACGCCGCGGTTACGAGCGACGGCCCGAAGGAACTGGTTGTAGTAGTCGTCGACGATCATCTGGATGTGATCGGCCGCATCCTCGCCGAGGGCCTCGTAGGGGTTGCCCTCAGCCTTGTTCGGGCCGGCCTTGATGATCGTCGCCTTCACGCCCTGCTGTTCGAGGTGTCCGCTCCAGTCGAAATGGATCGTGTAGACGCCGATCGATCCGACCTCACCGGACGGTGTGACCACGAGCTCGTCGGCTGCAGAGCCGATGTAGTAGGCGGCCGACGCCATGAGCTGGTCGGCCACCGCGACGATCCGCTTGTGCTTGCGGGCGTCGAAGATCTGTCGGGACAGTTCTTCGACGCCGTAGACGCTCCCACCTGGAGAGTCGACGTCGATGATGATCGCCGCGATCTGCTCGTCGTTGACGAGGTCAGCGAACTGGCGTGAGAAAGTCTCGATCGACATGCCGCCGCTCATTGCGCCGAGCATGCCCATCCGGCGAGAGATCGTGCCGAACATCGGAAGCACGGCGACGGCTCCACCGGCACTGACTGTGCGTCCACGTTGACGTGCGTCGGCCGCATCGATGTCCGAGTCGCTAGCGATCTGGCCGCTCTCAGCCTTCGCGACCAGCACTGCGCCGATCGCCTCGAGCTTCGAGGGCGCGACCATCCACGGCTCGCGCTCCACTGCCTTCAGGATTCGTTCAATCGCCATCTTCGAGGACCTCCATGAGGTGCCGGAACGCCGCGATCCGGTTCAGCCGACCGTTCCCGTCGCTGTTGTTCCCGTTGCCGGACGCAGGCTCTTGGGCGAAGGCGTTCAGGTCGCTCGCGTCTCGCTTGAGTCCGCTCACATCCACACCGTGCTCGCGGGCGAATGCCTCCTCGTCCTCGATCTCGAGGACGACCGCCTCGTAGTCGTTGCCCTGCTCGGCGGCTCCCCGGCTGCGGCTGCTGATTCCGAGTGCGATCGCGAGCTCGAGGCCCATCATGTCCTTGAGCGGGTCGACCCACTTCCAGCCGCGAGGGCGCCACTTGTGTGGGTAGTAGTGGGTCGCCTCGCTGGTCGGCAGATCGAGCGCACCGGTGAGCATCTGCATGTCGATCCAGTGCCGGTAGATGATCCGGTGCACGTCGGTCGAGAGGATGATCTGGATCGCGCGCCAGTGGTCTCGCTCGGGAATCAGTCCCGCACGCATCGAGCTGTAGTTCGCATCGCTCACGTCACCGGTCGCGGTGAGGTAGGACATGCCGAACCCGCGCGAGACCCCACGCAGCATGATCTTGAAGAAGGCTTCGAACGCGGTGTTGGGGTGCGTCGGGTCAAAGCCCTCGAACTTCTGGCCCGGGATCAATTCCTCGATCAGGCCCGGCGCGACCTCCATGACTTCCGGGGACGGTGGTTCCTCACCGTCCTCTAGCTGTGCTTCGAGTCGCTCTGTGTAGGAAGCGATCGCAGCGTCGCTGTCGTTCGTGATGAAGCCCATCTTTGCCGCGGCGAGACGGCTTGCAACTAGCTCCGCCTCCGAAAGACCATCGATGTGCTTGAGCGTCGTGAGGACGGGTGCGAACAGCGAGTACCCGCGGCTCTGTCCGGGCCGGTGGCGAATGAACCAGTGGATGATCTCCTCGGCCGGGATACGGTCTCGGTCCCTGGTGTACCGCTCCGACGGGTGACGCTTCGAGAAGTGGTAGGCGAGCCTGCGCCCGCGAGAGTCCATCTCGATTCCCATCCGGATCTCGACGCCGTTGGAGTCCGGCGGGACGTTGAACGTCTCGTCGAGGAGGTCCGGGTCGACGAGTTCCAGGGCGTAGCCGAAACGATTCGGGGCGCCCTTGCGCTCTCGTATGAAGATCTCCCCATCGGTCACCCAGCCCCTGATCATGAGCCGTTGGAGCTCGACCCAGGAGTCCATCCCGTCGACGCTGCAGGTCTCCGGAACACCCCACTCCATCCACCCGCGGATGATCTTGCCCTGGATATCTCGACGCGGTTGCGCTTGGCTGTCGGTAATCGTCGGCTTTAGCCGGATCCCCGGGGGCCCGATGATGTTGTCCGCGAACGCGTCGACGATGCCCGCCCCATACGCGTTGTTTCGGACGAGGTCACGGGCTCGGGCTCGGAGCTCGCGCGCGGCGTACCGGATCTCTCGGTCCGGGTGCATCGCCGAAACCGCCCAGTCCCAGTACAGACGGCCCCGGCTCGCACCGGCGAACGACGCACGCGGTCGCACGTGGTTTTGGATGTCCGCTGCAGCGCCGAAGGGATTAGCCACGCTTCACCTTCCGTCGCCTCATGAGCGGGTAAAGCCCCTCGGTGAAGATTGTCCGGAGGTGCTTCCACCCGACGATGGAGAGCACGAACACTCCACCCGACAGCAACCACACCTCCCAGACGAGCAGCGACGCGAGCCCCCAAGTGAGAAGGGCCCAACCGGCGATGATGCCGAGTCCGTCCAGGATCTCCGCCCATGCACCGAGAACGGCGGCGAGAGCGTGATCGACCGCGTCCACCGCTGCGACGATCGGACGCGTCGCGTACACGAACCACCGCACGACGTCGGCCCAGAGCATCCGGGCGAGGTGCGCGGACGGGCTAACGATCGACCATGGCCGCAGCACGGCTCAGCCTCATCCCAGGTTTGCGAGCATGGAGGACGGTCAGCTTCCAGTAGGCGAGTTCGTTCCGGCGATCCACCTCCGGAGCTGTCTCTATCGACCGACCGTTGATCGAGATCTTCAGCTGATCCGCGGTGAGCACCCCACCCTTCAGTGAGGTCTCCAGGGCCTCGACCATGAACTTCGCCAGACTCTTGGATCCCGGCCGCGTGGCTGGATTCGCCAGCATCCGGACACGGACGTTCACCGCCTGATGGGTCTTCGAGGTCGTGGGGTTGGTCACCACTCCGAGCAGGTCGTAGGCACCTTCGGCGACCTCGGTGTCGGTGTCGGCCGGGAGGATGCGGACCTCGAAGGTGTCTCCGTTCGCCGTGACCTCAGCGCCCCACGCAGCGGTCAGATCCTTACTGGCGGCCTCAAGCGCGACGAAGTAGTACGTGAGCTGCCACGCGGACGCAGGGAAGTCGCCAAGCGTCTTGTTCCAGTCCCACGACGTGCCGGCCACGAACACAAGCGGCTCGGTGGTCGGAATCTCAGCGGCCAATCACAAGGCTCCTCCAGGGGCGGGTTCGTCCCCGTTTCGGGAAGTCTGTGACTGGACCGCACGTGGGCGGTATCCACGAAAGCGGAAGGGTTCCGGTTTCGGAGGGGTCGGATCAGGGGGGGCGGGAGGACCGCCCGGCGAGGGCTGGTGGAGCGGAGAGCCTGGCCTATAACACCAGGCGGCTTATGGACTTAGGTCACATGTCCAAGTGCTGGCGAAGTACTCAGCCATGCCTCGTCGGGCGTACCCAACAGTTCTGCGGTCCAGCCCGTAAACGACCTTACTCGATCGGCCCATTCGGGCGCTGCATCCGTCCACGCGTCCCAGTGGGCAGACGGGCTGTTCCATGGCTGCCTGGGATTGAAGAAGTGTGGGCGAAAGTCCATCGGCACTCCACAGAGCACGATTCGCTCGGCTCCTAGATGCAGCGCGACCTCGACTGCATGCATCCCACTCGAGCCTACCCGGGTGATCCTCAGCACCTGATCGACCCACGTGTACTTCCGGTCGTCTCGGCCCGTCCTCCAGACCCCACCCCACACGGTGAAGTCCATGTCGTAGCCGGCCAGACGCCGCTTCTCCATCCAGTCGGGAAGATGCTCAGGATGCTGCGTGACCCAGTGATCTATCGGGTGCGGGTAGTCGTAGCCGGCGTCGTTCGTCGCGCATACGATCCCGGACCACGGGCCACCGACGAGCTCCTCAAGCTTGGCGAGGTCGTCGTGCAGGCAGGAGGCGCCTCCGAGGATGAGGGCTGGGCCAACTGCACTCACCGCCTCCACTTCTCTCCCAGTCGGGCGAGGGCGCTGAGGACAGCCTCCCAAAACTCCCTGAGGCTGGTCGCGAATCGTTCACGGTGCCACTCCGCCGTGCCTGGAGTCGGAACCTCCCCCAACACGATCGCCAGCGCGGTGGCGTGGTCCACGCCGTGCTCTCTAGCCGTGGGGGCCACCACCGTCACTATGTCCCGTGCGATCTCCATCTCAACACCATCAGCGATGAGTTGACTGAGTAGCGCAGCGGCCACTTCATCAAGCGCACCGTGAAAGACGAAGCTCAGGCGATCTATACCGATGAGTTTCTGTCCTACCGGGGCATCGGAGACGACGACACAGCGCATGAGACCGTCAACCACTCCATGAACGAGTGGGTGGTTGGAGACGTGCACACGAACAGTGTCGAAGGCGTCTGGAGTCTGTTCAAACGCTCCATCATGGGCAGCTTCCATCAGATCAGCGTGAAGCATATGGACCGTTACCTCGAAGAGCTTGAATGGCGTTTCAACAACCGGGACAACCCCTTCATTTTTCGGGATCTTCTTCTTCGGATTTTGGACGGGGAAGCGCTGCGATACGATACGCTGACAGCGTAGGCACTTCGCCCTCGAAGCCCTCCTGTAGCCACCGTAGCAACAGTTGGTGGACCGGATCGAACGCTGTCTCGGGCCTGAGGAAGACCTTCAACGTCTGGTCGTGTAGGGGGTCGGTAACCAGGTCGGCAGCCTTGTCGAAGAAGGCCCGGTGGTCAGCGCGCCAAGCTAGTAACCGCTCGTCGAGCGAACGGTGCTCAAGCTCGACGCCCTCGTATATGCTCATGACGGCCACCCATCTAGCGATCCGCATATACGCGTCATGCGTATTGTTGAACGCATCCCGCACCTCTTTGATCCGTGCGCGACTATCGCCCGCGAGCGCCTTGTCGAGATCCTTCGTTGCGGTTTCCAGGGCACTTTCGTAGTGCAAGAGCGCCGGCTTCCAGTAGCCCCTGTCGCTTGTGCCGAACACGTACTTGGCGTCCGAGAAGATCCCCTTGAGATGCGTCACAGCCTCACGACCCTTGCGTTCCCACACGGTGCGGACGTCCTGCACCAAACGCCGTTCTTCTTCGGTGATCGGCGGGGGCGCGTCGTCGCCATCATCAGCATCTGGCGGCAAGCGACGCCCTCGCTTTGGCCGCGTCTCCCACCAACTGAGGACGAGGATGGCGGCGAGCACGGCGACCAAGAAGATGCCGCCCTGCCAAAGAGGAGACTCAAGGACCCTCCAGACGTGGGGCCAACCTATCGTGAGGAGTGTGATGCCGAGGCCCACGACGAGCGCTCCCCAATAGCGGGGACGTTTGAATTTCGCGATGGCGCACAATCGCCAGTTGATAGGTGTCACCCGATCAGCCTGATCGCTCATAAATACCTCACTCCTCGCTGTAAGCCAGCTTGCACACCGCCACCCACCCTCGCTCCCGCCACCCAATGATCTTGTACACCCAGCGCCCGTTCGCAAGCGGGAACTCGACCGTGTCGCCTTCACGCCTCATGGCGTAGGGGTTTCCCCAAGCGAGCAACTCGCTCGTAATGTGCAGAACGTCTGGCATCTCGTCACCATCGCGCAGCCAGGTGGAGCCATCCTCCCGGCTCTCGAACACCGGAGTATCTCCCGGATCCTCTTCACAATTCCTCAGCCAGAACCCTCCGCACCAGTGCCCGTCAAACTCCTGCCCGAGTCCCTGAAGATTGGAGACCTGTGGTAGCTGCAGCACTGGGAACATCCCGCGCGGATTCATGTGCGGGTCGGGGTCCTCCATCGGGTTGTGATCGAACGCCACGATCACCCCGCCGGGTTTCAGGCACTTCGCGAGCTGATCGATCCAGTGCGAGTACTCGACGTCATCGGTGATGTGCTGCAGCACCATGATCGCCACCACACAGTCGAACCCTGTCGGGAGCTCACCTTCGAGAGGCTGCGTCCCCATCCCTGAGATCAGATCGACACCGACGTACTCGGACCCAATCTCCTCGAGCACGGGCCGGAACCGGCCGGGCCCACAACCGAAGTCGAGGATCCTCCCACCCGCCGGCACGATCTGACGGAGCAGCGGCTCGATCATCTTCACCTGCCTCCCCCAACTCAGATCATCGCCACCCTTCGCGACGTAGGTGTCGCCCTGGGTCTCGTACCGATCGGTCCAGTACGCGCGCTGCGAGTCGTTCACGGTCGTCCCCTCACGGGCGTGTCGTTCAAATGCGCCACCATCCAACCCTGAGCGGCCAGCCGGTCGAAATCCCATGTGGTTCCTAACGAACCGGGCGGGCGAAGCCCGTGCTGGTCCTCAAGGCTTTCAAACTCGTCTTCGAGTTTGCGGTAGGCGTCGTGGGCAGCTCGCAGCCGACGCTTTAGCTCTATTACTTGCGCCCCGATTTCCGTATCAGCACGGACCACCCGGTCGTAGCCAAGGATCTTCTCACCCGTGTTGGGATCGCTGCCCTTGAAGGAGTGAACGTTGTAGTCCACGGAGTGCCAGTTGATGATCTCCGGGTAGCGACCAGCAGGGGAGAAGTGACCTCCCCCGAACGTGACAACGGGAATCGACACGGGGTCCTCGGCTCGAATGTGCATTTCGGCGTCGATTGACCTCCTGATGCCGTCCATGCTCTCCGCCCGACACGTCTCGGTCCCCACCTCGGCCACGAAGCTCCCGTGCTTATCCACCCCTATCCTAAAGCCACGATACGGTTTGAACGTCGTCATCTTATTCCTCCGTTGGGAAGGTTCTGCGGCATGATGTCACGCTGCCAGACGGGGTCCTGGTAAGCCCGCCGACTAAAGACTCCGCAGTAGGGATCGAGGACAGAACCAAGGTCGAATAAGGTCGCGCGTCCCCGGAGCTCCGGCCACAGCGCGTGGATCGCGAGGTTCGACGCCATCCCCGACGAGAACAGCACGAGGTCGTCGACCTCTACAGCGTCTCGGACGCTCTGGCACATCTCCTCTACGACCCGCCACGCTGACCCGTCCGGCACGGTGACGTAGGCAGACGGGTCGACCACCTCTGCCGGAAGGCGTTTCATGTGTTCGGGGCCGACAAGCACCACGCGACGACTACGGACTGCCTCGAAGAATGGCCCCGCGAATCCGAAGACCGCCGCCCAGCAGATCGGCCGGAACGGGATCCACCGAATGTCCGGTTGATGTCGCGCGATCCATTCGCTCACCCGGGCCCGAGCGTCCGGTCCGGCACCGCCAGGCCATAGCACGCACCACTGGCCCACGGGCTCCGTGAGCGTGCGGAGCAAGCCGTCACGCAACTCGGGCGCGTAGACCTCGTCGTTGCTGTTGTGCGTCCCCATGCCGAAGATGCAGCGCCACTCTCCGTCGCCGTAGACGGCCTGGGCAAAGTGGATCCTGTCGATGATCAGCGCGGCGTAGAGGGAGACCATGTTCTCGGCCCACGAGTCGCGGTCCGGCGGGTCGATCGTTCTCATGAGAGCGCACCCTTCAACGCTTCGAAGGTCGTGAGAAGCGGAATGGGATCGTGCAGGCCGAGGCTGAACATGTTGGGCCTTAGATCAACTCCGACCGATGCCGCAAAATCCCGAAACTTCGTGCCGTCGCCCTTCAGGGCGGCGCACGGTCGCCACGCCCACGGGATGCCATATGCCTGGGCAACGACAAGGCCGTGAAGTGAACTCGACGCAATGAGGCAACAGGACCGGATCTCGTCGACTACAACGAGCGGATCGGCTGAGAGGGGTGAGATCTCATGAGTGCCCGGATTAGGGGGTGACTCGTCGACGTAGTGCGCCACCCATCCGAGGTCGTGGATCTGAGCGACTGGGTCCCGATGGAACTCGGGCAACAGCAGTGCCGGGTCACCGTAGATCTCCGGACACTCGCCACCGCCCCGTCGGACCATCTCGGCAGTGATCGGGCCGCGCACCGCGAGGTAGTGGGCGTCGGGCGAGGGGCTCACGTCCACACTCATAGCGCCCGACCCCCAGACCACCGTACCGGACCTGGCCGTATCTATCACGGAGCCGATCGCAATCATCCGGGCACTGCCCCGTGGCCCCCACTCGACGGGCAGGCCGAGGGCCGCGAGGAGGACCGGGTTGAGCACGTCGCCCAGGTTTCCGGGTGGGGGGCTTCGGTGCCACCAGCACGTCGTCGCGCTCACAGCACCATCCTCATCAATGTCCGACCCTCCTCGAGCGTGCCAACTACCACGACCTCTCCCCTCTCGAGGAGCGCCCACGAGGCGCGCTCGGGATCAGCGATCAGCACGTCGTATGGGATCGCCATCCCTGCGGCTATCTCGTGGAGAACGTGCGCCGCCCACTCGTCGAACTCGTCGAACCGCCGCTCCTTGGGCCAAGGGATGTCGAGCGTCGAGCCGACGAGCGCCACGAACGCCAGGCGGAGGAACGCACGGCGGATCACGCCGTCACCTCACAGGCCTGGAGACCGCTCATCGCTCGAGCCGCTCCATCTCTTCGGTCGTGTGCGTCCGCGTCCCGCAACACTCGGGGCGCCCGTCGTCGTGTGTCGTGAAGCACGACCGGCAATGCCTGATCGGCGGGGGCCGGTACGTGACCTCCGCCTCGAGGTCCAAGAGCCGGCCGAGCGGTTCGGGCTTCGCTCGCCGGGACGCTTCGCTGACCAGCACGCCGTCACGGTAGATCCGGCATGTGATCCGGTCGGCCGGGTCGATCCGGTCGGCCAGCCATCGGAGGGCTCGAGCCACCGCGCTCACAGGACCGCCCTCTCGGCGAGCAGTGCATCGACCTCCTCCAGAAGCCTATCCGGCGACCACCAGTGCTCCGACACGTGGAGCGGAGAGCCCGTGTGGTTCGCCGCGTGGTAGTATTCGTCCATCCGGACGGGCCAGTACTGGTCGTGCACGACGTGTCCTTCACCGTTTCGGACCGGTCCAGGGGCCACGCGTCCGCAGTCGGTGATCATCAGGAGGGGCGCTCCGCATAGCACGGCGAGGTGGGCCAGGCCGGCGTCCGTCGCGACCACGAGGCGGGCGGAGCGGATGGCCTCGATCGACGCATCGAGAAACCGCTCGTAGTCCCACGCTCGCTCGCAGTTCACGTCGTATGAGGAGTCCGGAGCGCCAGCTGCGAACACACCGGGCAATTCCGCCACCACATCCCACGACGGCCAGTTCTTCTCGGCACCGTACTCTCGTCGACGGGGGCAGATCACGATGTCACACTCGATGCCCTGGCGGACGTGAGGCTCCGGCACGAACCGCTCCTCTGGCCAACCCCGCTGTGGCATCACGTAAGGGCCGGCCCCCATCCGCTGGCGAAGTTCGGCCAAGAATTCGGCGTCCTTCGAGTACTGGTCTCGACGCTTGGCGTCGTCATTGCGGGGCACGGTGACCCACTCCGACGCCGACGGATACAGAGCCTCTTCACCTGTCTCGATGCAGACGGTGTGTTCACCCTCGATCGCGTGAACAGCGGGCACGTGAAAGCGGATCTTGAGTCCGAGCTCGCCGCGAAACGGGAGGACGACGGTCATCGTCGGCTCATGCGGTAAAGCCGGCGCACGCCCCCGTCGTCGTACTCTCCGAGCTTCTCGACGGTGAAGCCGTCCGCGATCTCCGGAGGCGGCGGGGACGGGCGGTGCGTCTCGAGATACACGACGCGACACCGAGCGAGCGCGTTGCCGACGGAGGCGTGTTCGTGAACCGAGAAGCAGAAACCGACATCCCACTCGGCGCCGTTGGGTGGGGTGACGGCGTCGACGCTTCGCAGCGTTACGTCGTAGCCGAGCGCGAGCGCGATCCTGAGTGCGGATGTCACCAGTCCGGGTTCGACATCCCAGCCCGTGACCGCGGCGCCGCTCTCGTGGGCGAAGAACGCCGACGCGCCGATGTTGCATCCGATGTCGAGTACCGTAGCGCAGTGGAGCTCAGTGGCGTCGATCAGCGCGTGGCGGCGCGTGAGGTCCCGGCGACCCGCTATCAATTCAGAACCCCGCGCCCGCACAGTCTGGTATGGCCGACCGGGCCGGGTCCCGTACCTGAGCCGGGGATTCATCACCGCGCGGCCGAGGAACACGCCGACGTCGATCTCGATCGCCGATATCGGGAGGCCGAGAAAGAGCGCGATGCTCGAGCGGTGATTGCCATCGGCCACGATCCAAGCGTCGCCGCGACGTACAACCTCGATCGGCGCTATCTCGCCCGCGCGTTCGACCGCACGCACCCTACACTCGAAGCCGCATACATGTGCGCGCGTCGATCTCGATGGACCGGGAACGTCTCGCCACGACGCCTCCAGATAGTCCCGCAGATCGGCCTCGCCGCGAAGATGCAGATAGTGCGGGAACCGCTCAAGCGGGAACGCGAGCCAGTCTGACCCGAGCAATTCGATCGTGGACGCGCGAGGCTGACCGAAGACGAGCTGCTCTGCAGGAACCTCAAAAACGTCGCCCGTCACCCCCACGCCTCCGTCACCCAGTGCCCCTCCGGGAAGTCGCTGTTCTTCGGGACGCCGTGGAAGCAACACACCGAGAAGTCGCCAGGCCCCTCCTCGAGTCCGTCAGCCTTGTAGCTGCCGAACATCCGCGGGAAGAGCTCCTGCAGGTAGTCGTCGGGCATCACGTGGCCGTTCCACCACAGGTCCGAGCGACCGTGCTGCGGCGGGGGAAAGATCGGCTCGGCCAGCGCGGCCTCGTAGAGTGGCACCATGCCGGCCCTCCAGAGCATCACCCCAGAAGCGGCGATCGAAGGCGTGTAGAAATCGCGCAGGGTCGCGAAGTCTCCGTGGTACTCTCGCAGCGGGGAGAGGTCGCCCACGACGAGGGTGTCGAGGTCGATGTAGAGGACGAGCTCCCCATCTTCGAACACGTCCCGGCGGAAGAGCTCCACCTTTGACCACCAACCTTGCCATTCGTGTTTGAGTGCAACGGCCTCGGTCGGACCGAATTGGGCGACGTCGCTCAGGCACACGAAGCGCTCGGGGTTGAGATGGCGGTCGACCTGGCGCCGGAGCCGCTCGACCCACTCTCCTGTGTAGACGCCGCCGGAACGGAGGACGCAGGCGACTGTCACGCCGTCTTCGCCGGCAGAGCTTCCGTGTCCAGGTCTACGCTCCAGCCAGCGTCGACCCCTGACCGGTAGCCGTCCTTACGCACCTCGATCGGCTCCGTCTGGAGCTGCTCGGCCTCTTGCTCTTCGAGCCAGTCCTGTGCCCTACGCTGGCCCATCCTCGCAACGGCACTCCCGGAACCCGGGGCGGTCTCGGCCGACCCATGACCCTCGGGGGAGTCTTCGTGGTCAGCGGCGAGTCGGCGCCCGATCGTCTCCACGACACCAATCAACCACGACGTCCGCCACTGTTCGTCGCGTACCGAGCCGCTGTTCGTCACGTAGTACACACCACTCGACGTGGTCGCCGAGCTCGTAAAGGAGAACCCGTCGACCATGACCTGCGTCTGCGCCTCCCGTGCCCGCTCACTCAACTCACCCAGTTTGGGCACCAACCGACAGAACAGGGCCACCGCACGATCTCGGACCGCACGCTCGCCTACAAACCCGATCCGGTTCACCTCTACGGCAGCGAGCATCTCGCAGTCATGAGCCCGAGCGACCACAGCCGCCAGGATCAACATCCACACATCCGCACGCCCCCTCCGTGGTTCGTCGCCGTACTCGGACGGGTCCAACATGATCGGCTCGACGCCGTCCCCTTCGGACACATCGGCCAGTACTTCTTCGAGCGTCAAATCACACCGCTCGAGCAGCTCGGCCACCTTCTCGTCGAAGGCCGACGCCTCGTCGTCGTTACCAATCTGCTGAGCGGATATCGCCTTCCTGTGAAGTTTGGCGATCAGGTCGACGGTTCCGCTCACGTGAGCGCCTCAAGCTCCTCGCGATGAATCCAGTAGAACTCGATCAAGAACTCTCGAGGGCTCCCGGTACCGTCCAGCAGCGCGTAGATCTCCTTGGCGTATTGGCGGACGGTCTGGTAGGAGATCCCCCGGCCTTTGTCGAACCGATGCTCGAGCTGGGTTGCCGCGCGCTTGTAGGAGAGACGCTCCCGCCCGATCACGATCAGGACCTCCAGCTGCCGAGGTGTCAGCAACTCCACCGAGCTCTTCCGCTCAGACACCGTCATTGTCTCCCCGCTCATTTGTATCCGTGCGCCCAACCACTGCGCCGGCCTCGACGTTTGCGCTTCGCTGGCGAACTCGTGGGAGCCGGCGTATCAGGAGGTTCGTCCGGGGACCCACCACCTTCGTCGCCGTCGTCGGCATCCGGCGGCTTGCGTAGCTCGTCCGCCTTCTGGCCCAACCGCCTCACGACGATATCCCCGAGCGAGTAGAGCGCCGCGAGGGCGTACACCTCGAGATCGATCGCCTCGTCGCGCAAGCGGCTCTGGTGTGGCGCGAGCACCCACTTCCCAGCCAACTGCTTTCGCTTCCAGCTGATGGAGTCGAACTGAGCGAAGTACTCGGCATCTGCACCCGTCCCGGTCGGAGCGCAGAAGTGCATGAACCGTGGTCCGGGATCCTCGATCTTCAGCCGAGCGGACACCCTCTTCTTCAGGTCGAACGTGTCCACTGTCCAGAGCTTCACGCCGTACCGGTTTCGACGGGGCGCCCTCCGGAGTGGCTCCTTCTGCCGGGCATCTGTACCCATCACCGCGTAGATTTTTCGGCCCTCCTTGCCCTTCACGAATCCGTAGACCGTCTTCGTCCGGTCGCCCGCATCGATCATCGCCGCACGCACACGGAGCTTCCGTCCGGACTCGTGCACGTACTCCCGCGTGAGCTCGTAGAGGAGCGTCTCCCACACCTCACCGGACGGATCCTCGGTTTCGCCGTGTATCCGATGGTGGCCGATCAGCCACGACTCCTCCTTCGCGCCGTAGCCCTTCACTGCGAGCTCGAGGCGGTCGGGGTGGACATCTACCGATGCGACGAGCACACCCACCCCGTTCGGAACTTCCGCGGGGTACTTCTCGGCCCTGGCCCCGAGGCGCTCGGGTTTTACCTCGAGGTCGCCATCCTCCCACGTCTCGGCCAGCACGTGGTTCACGAACGGCTGGAGCTCCTCGGGGTTGTCGAACACCTCGTCCCACTTCGAGACGAGCGCCTCCCATCGCGTGCCGTGGAACGGGGCGAGGAACTGAGGGATGTGAAACCCGACTGCAGCCGCGCCAGGATTCCGGGGGACCCACTCGCCTTCGGAGATCATCCGTCCTTTGTGGAACTCCTCAATCAGGGCATGGCACTGCTCACAGAGGTAGGTGACGGTCCCGGGGACGTGCGTCTTTCGGCCATCGACGAGCGTAGTGTCCCACTTGAACCCGCGGTCCTCGTCTGGCCCACCCCAGACCATGACCTGGCCGTGGTCGCAGTGAGGACAGGGGACGTGATACTTCCGCTGGTCGGAGCGGAGATACGCGTTCTCAATTCGCGATCTCCCGCGCATCGTCGGAGTAGAGCCCAGCACGAGAGTCGGGTGGCTGAAGGCGGTGAGCCGAGACTGCATCAGCCGGATGGGGTCGCCCTGGTCTGTCGCGGGGTACTCGTCCACCTCGTCGGCGAAGACCACGCCGGCCGAGCGCATCCGAAAGGCTCGGGTCACCGCCCACAGGATGTCGATGTGACCGCCCGGATACTCCTTGTGGAGGATCGTGTTCGTCGTCTCCCGAGACTTCTGGGTGCCGACGAGCTCGAGCAGCTCGGGGCTCGCTTCGATGATGCCCGTGAGCTTGTCGCGGCTGAACGCCCGGGCGTCATCTTCGGTCGGTTGATAGATCAGGATTGGTTGCGGTCGGTGGTGGATGAAGTAGCCAGCGCCCATCCCGTAGATGCACACCGTCCAGCCGATCTGACTGCCCTTCATGCCGACGACCGTCTCGACGGTCGGGTCGCAGACCGCGTCGAGTACCCCCCTCAAATACGGGACCCGCTTGAACCGGAACCGGCCGGGCTCGGGCGAGTCGTCCGGGAGGTGCCCGTATTGATC
>SDBT01011500.1_pt1 | contig 14235 bp, 9 predicted proteins | sample 2277101 | NCBI WGS metagenome assembly SDBT01 (sample SAMN10404973, study PRJNA504765) | marine sediment metagenome | isolation source: marine sediment core GS10_PC15, 103 cmbsf | place: Arctic Ocean: Southern Knipovich Ridge | collected 2010 | reverse complement strand
ACACTCACGAGTTAATGGCATCCCGCAAGGTAAGAAACCGTATCTTCCGAGAAGTATCTGGAATGCGACAGATTGCCCATGACATGCTCATGGTGAACACAGGGACGTTCCTCAAGACATACCAGAGTAGCACTGAGTACAAGCAGAGCGAGTATGGAGAAGTCATGATGTACGAGCCAACTCATATCGGGTGCGCGAGATTAATAGTATACCCTAAAAGAAGCATAGTGCGAGCAATAGTTTAATGGTAATCGACAAAAGTCGAGACTGGAAGAATAACACGATCCAGACTGAGATTGAGGCTATGGGTGATGGGAAACCACATCAGAAATCAAAGGAATACTACCAGCATCCAGATAGGTCTTCCTGGAGGGAAGTGTTCAACAAGTTTGAGTGGAAAGATAAGGATGTTCTAGAAATTGGAGCTTTTGCTGGTTGGTTAGGGCACAAAGTGCAGTCGTATGGTGCAAGGGTTCTAATTACTGACATCTATGTCCATTGTTTCCCAGACTTTCTTGATGGTTGCTACGCTGATAAGGGTAACCTGCCATTTGAAGACGAACAGTACGACTACGTTATCTGCCGTGATACTCTACACCATGGTGACCTCGACTCTTGTGTCTCAGAAGCCTATCGCGTCTTGAAGTGTATGGGTGTGTTCATAGCTATACGAGAGCCATGTATTCATTCGTCACAGGATGAGGATACTGTTCTTCTTAGGGACTGTAGTCATTGTATTTTCGGTGGTATTATGGAGCATAGACCCAACATGTTGCAATATGTTCGTGCATTCGAAGTATTCGATGAAGTAGAAATGTTCAACGCTGTTACTCTAGAATCACTCGGTGATCATGACTACGGGGAAAGCGGCATTTCCATCATTGGGAAAAAGAGATAAGGAAGAGTTATGAGATTTCTCGACGCTGCACCTGATGTCCTGAAAAGGATTAAGCAAGCGGCACAGCAGAGGATCAGGAATGTAATCGAAGCAGATCCCGTGGAGCTAGAGGGTAAGCCTACTTCGTATTCTCCTCGTGACATACCAGAGAATGGTATCCTCTCAAGCACAGAGTTCAACTACGAAATGGTTGCTCTCTTTGAGGAGCTTCGTACCCTCTACTCTCAGCTGACAGCAATTGATCTGACAAACCTCCAGCAGCAGAACGTGACAGCAGATGCATTTGGTGCCACTCGTGCTGCTATCCTGAAGGTTATCAATGACCTACGGGTTCACGCATTCCTACGTAAGAATCCTGAGTGGACAACAGCCCGGTTCGTAGACTTCCATGTGGCAAGAAACGAGTCTCAGCTGGCCCCCCTTGCCGAGATTGACACTCAAACACGCACTCTGAAACTCACCAAGGCTAACAAGGAGGCGGTCCAGCTTGTACATCCTTCTCGTGGAGAAGCAAGGATCTCAATCTTCCATCACGGTGGTGGCACTTCTGGTAGTCTAATCCAGGACTTCAATCCAGAGAAGATGTTGGACACGAGTGACGATACGTTCTGGGCAGACCTTATCGTCACAGATGAGCCCATCTCTCAAACGTATGTAAAGTCCAATGGTCAGACTAGACTCTGTCAGGGCCTAGTCACAGACATCGAAGTCACTCTTGCCGAGGCGAGTACAATCAACAACATACGCATGCTACCATTTGCTGAGTACCCAATCACCATTGTTGACTTGGCTTACAAGGAGAGCACGGGATCTGATCACTGGAAGCAGGTACCAGATTTCGAAGAGGTGGAGTCTACTCTGGACTGGGAAGAAGTTAGCTTCCGTCCCATCCGTGCTGCGATCCTCAAGGTCACTCTGTTGCAGGAGAACTACGTCAAGGGTATATACCACCTACCAGAAGGAATGGTGCATGCCACGAACCTATTGGAGCACTCAATCGCCGATGCTTACCTAGCTCGGGTAGGTACAACAGGGCTGTCAGACGCTCAGATAGGTGAGGTAAGTGTAAGCCCAGAGCTACTAGGGTACATGGAAGCGCTCAGGGACTTCCAGGGTGAGCTAGATAACATCAGTCTACCACTGGAGCGTATCCGTGAGTATGAGCTAACACAGGGTATCCTAGAGCGTGTGGGACGTATCCTGTCAAAGCCCAACCTAGGTGAGACCATAGACATGCTAGAGCCTGCTGGCATCTTCCCAGAAGACGAGGAAGAGCGGCTCATCGAGATCAGCACCACTGAGTACATGGTCGGTATGCGGACCCTAGAGGTGTTTCGTGTTATCTACAACGAGAAGTCCTACTACGCTAGTCCAAAGTTCCATCCAGGTGGTACACCTGTTCAGATCGGACTGGCTACAGTAGACAAGCACCCTCAGTTCCTTGATGCCAATGGAGAGTATCGCCTGAGTAGCGTGGAATATTCAATCGATCTTGGAGAGGGCCTAAGGTATCCACTCCATCCCGATAATCACCTAGTAGGTGGCACTCCATACGTACAGGATGAGCACGTTGAGCTAGACAGACATACTCAGTATGGACGCACCCGATTCATACCCCAGATCCTTACAGTACAGATCAGGAAGAATGGTGTCATCGTACCACGTCAGCACTTCTCCTTCCAGAACACTGGCGACTATGGAGAGGTCACTATGACTGGCGACTTCTCTCGCACAGCAATATACACAGTGAGCTATGTACCAGAGACAGGAGCTATGAGTATCCTGCTTCCTACTATTCTGGACAGTACAGCACTCCGTGTACCAGAGACATTCGATGGCACAGACGAAGACTCCCACATCTCGACACACTACATACCGTACATTGAGTACGAGGTTGTGAACGACACGGCTAGGTTCGCTAAGCGTGAAGACGAGAGCGTATACGAGTATCTACTGGCTGCTCAGCATGAAGCTGATGGTATCACGTACGACTCTGGAGACGTATATGAGCCTATGAAGATCTTTGTCAACAACGTCAAGGCCAAGAACATCACCGACTATGAGGGTGGGACACAGCCAGCATTCACCCGAGATGACCGTGACTCAGGTATTTTCCAGTACTTCCATGTAGGGTCTGAAGTATACTTCAGTGAAACAGTTCCGGACAAACAGATTACGCTTGAATACAATTGGATGGTGCAGTACGTTCAGGTGCATGCTACCCTCAAGTGCTTCAAGCAGGCAGGGGTGGATATCACCCCATCTGTAGACCGCTTCACAGTAAAGCTGGAAACGAGGCCATTGTAATGGTTGAGAAACAACCAGAAGCTCCTAAGGTAGAGTTCAAACCCACCCACGCTGAACTCGTTGATCGAGCAGTCAAATACCTCAAGGTAACACGCCGATGTGGAGTGGTCTTCCATGAGTTCAAGACATGGGCCTCCGAAATCCCTGATGCTATCGGATGGAGAAGTGGTGGTAGACATTCAATTCTCATCGAATGCAAGGCTTCTCGGTCAGACTTTTTGGCTGATAAGAAAAAGTCACGGACACATGTCACAGCTAAGGGCTGGGCAGGAATGGGAAAGCAGCGATATTACCTCTGTCCTCCAGGCATCATAGCACCTGAAGATGTTCCTCCCTACTGGGGTCTCCTCATCTGGAATAAGAGTGGCAAGGTACATCTAGCAAAGGAGTCCAAGCATGCTGACGCGCACCTGTTCGAAGAGATTAGCGTACTGTATTCAGCGTGTCGAAGAGGACAACTGCGTGGCATCGATCTCATGTTCAAGGGTGATATGCTACCAGGACAGCGCAGAAAGAGACGCAAGACTCTTTATAGAAGGAGACGTAAGCGATGAGTCTTAAGTACCGGCTGCCTACCAGAACTCAGCTAAGCCAGAAGCGCCTACGGGTGCTCTTGGCTAATCTTCGTAGGGACATTCAGGAACACAAGGACGAAGGCGTGAAGGGTGTGCTATCCAGGGCGTACACTACCTTCCGTGAGTTCATGTCCAAGGTCGCTGAGCCTGTCTTCAAGTTCGAGCATGTCAGACCAGATGATGAGCGGTCCCGTAGGGTGTATAACATCACTCGTCAGACCATCAAGGACGACATCCGAGTAGCCAGCCATGAAGTCGAACAGCTTTCTAGGTCAGGGCAGGAGATGTTCAATGTAGCATCCATCCTAGCAAGTGAGCTAGAGACATTGTCTGCAATTGCCTCCAGTACTGCTCAGGACTTGATCATCCTGCACAACACTGATGAGCCTGACGTTCTTGTAGCTGGTGATGATTTCAACGACAAGGTTCTCATTGATACTCGTATTCCGATTGACACACCAAGAGCATTCGTTGACGGTAAGCAGGGTGCAGTTACTCTCGAACGTACGTCTAGTGATAACATCATCCAGGATAACGCTGAGATTGATGTACGCCCGTTCATGCCAGACAACGGGTCACTGCTTCCCACTCCCGGTAACCTTAATAGGTTTTACGAGGGTAGGTTCTATGCTCAGGCTGGAAACGCTGAACCAGAGGGCGGCAAGTGGCACCTAGAGGAGTCACCAACTGAGAATACCGAAGGATATTACCATTGGTTCTTCAATCGAGCAAAGGGAGCTAAGGCTAGTAAGTACGAAGGACCCAAGACAGGAAAAGAAGGTGAAATCGTTGCTGGTAGCAAGGAAGAATACAAGCCGTTCGCCCTAGACGATGACGGGAACTTCGTCAATAAGATTGAAATCGTTGACCGTGGAGCTACAGAGGAAGAGAAGAAGGCCGTACGCATCAGGATGATCGATGGTAACCCTGATACCTACTGGCAGATGGAGTATGTCTTCCAGCCTTCCACATTCTCCGAGAACCCCAATACGGACTTGAGAAGCTATCGGCAGGCATTCACATCCAGCATTTCATCGGAAACTCCTATCATAAATACGTCCAGCGGGTATGTATTTGACCCTGCTCTAGTGAATACTGGTGGTACTGATATCCAGGAGATCACTAATGAACAACTCAGGACCGTAGCCAAACAGTTGGACAAGTACGACCTAGAGGTAGAGATCACCATTACCATGCCTGAACCAAAGATGCTCAACTGGCTGAGCATGAACCCAATGAACTTCGGGGAAAGCGCATGGCTCTCTATCACGTCATTGCAGGTAGCTCCTGACAGAGCCACATCGTTCATTGACATACCTGGGTTCAAGTCTGGTCAGCACAGCAATCTTCTGACTGATGACATCAACGCTGAGATCTCAGAGGGTGACAAGGCTCATATATTGTCTCCTTCTCGGTACTCTTATAGGGGCATTGGGATCTGGACATTCCCAAGCACTATGGTACAGGTAATCCGGTTCCGTATTCGTCAGAGCGTACCGGTACCGGCCCTCTACCAGCGTATTCACGTACAGGTTCACAGACTACTAAGTGACGACTATAAGTATGTATACAATGGTTCCAGCGGGAGTAGTAGTGTAACCAAGATCAACACTGAGGAGTGGCTCCGTGTAATCAAGTTGGACTATCTACAAACACTACAAGTGTTCCTAGGTAACCCAGTAGACGAGATGTCTGGTGAGACAAGCCCAGACTTGGATGTCAATCACTCATCGGGATCAAGTTCGTCCTCAGCAGCTGCTAACTTTATGGGTATTCCACTGGGTGGTGGTTCGCCAAGTAGGTCATGGTCAAGCAACCGTGAGATAACAGACACAGGCTGGCAGGTCACCAAGTATTGGACCCAGACCTATTATGACCTCCTTCGGTATTCTGTTGGAATCAAAGACATTCAGGGGTATGCTCACAGCTATGCAAGCTCTAGTACGATCATATCCAAGGAGTTTTTGTCTCCCAAGGAACTACGGAAGGTAACCCTAGAGGTTGACCACTTCGTTCCAACAGGTACAAGCATCGATTACTATGTATCAGTTAATGGAGGGGACAGCTGGCATATAGTGAATCCTCTTAATAAGCCTAGCATCTATATGGATGACGGCGGAGTTGTCCCCCGTATCCTTAACTTGAACCAGACAGGGCTAGACGAGTTGGAGGAAAAGAACGTGTTCACAGCCGAGCCAGTCCGAAGCGTAAGGTTCAAGGCTGTCTTTAAGTCAGACAACAAATCTGTAACTCCAGTGCTCAAGCGGTACAGGTTGCTCATGTATCCCGCTGAGGGCCTTCGCAGACAGGACATCGTGGTCTAATGGCTATCATAGACAGACAGATCAGTGAGCGACTTGACGGGGTAATCAGTGACGCCCTAAAGAAGGGCCATCTTCCTACCTCGTCCTTCGTCACTCGTGCTCTCGGAATGTTTCAGCAGAGAGTGAACGGCGGGCCTATCTACAGGCCAGTTCATGTTGGTAGAGGAGACACATTCCCTGTCGCTTCATGGAACCGTGAGCTTACAGAGGTAGAGTTTGACCTGAATATTCTGTACAAGGAGCTAGTGGCACAGGCAATCGGGATCATGCGTCGGACAAACTGGGCAGAGACAAGCTATCGTGCCCAGCGAGGCCAGCTAGAGCGTCTGATCACAGTACTGGAAGACCTGCGGTTCACATCAGAGAACTCAGACTCTGCCTTCATCGGCATCTCTGACTCTCTGACTGACATGTCCAAGATAGACCTGGATGCCAGTACCAGGGGTGTACAGGATCTACAGGAAGAGTCACTGGTCATTCCTCCCACCTCTCTGGGTACCAAACGTATCAAGATGGAGCACATGCTAAGGAAGCCGTTGCAGAACATTGAAGTTATCACGCCGTTGCGTACTAAGATCTATGAGCATGGTACAGCACCGGATAGTCCGTTCAAGCACCTGTTCCAGGATCTCTCCTTGATCTGGCGACACGACGTGTACACGTCTGTTGACGAGCCAGTGACTATCCAGGCCACGTTCAACGTGGACGAAGGCAATGTTCTTCTTCCCATGAGTAGGGTGAGTGTGCTACCTCATTCTGAGGGAGCGATGAAGCTGACTGTACAGTACAGTGCAGATGGTATCAGCTTCCAAAACCTTCCTGGTGGAACTGATCTAGAGCTACGCTCTGCTAAGGTGTACACCAACATCGACTTCCCAACGACTAGCATTTCATACCTAAGATTTCAAATTACAAAAGACACACCAGATGATACTACAGGTAATGGAAACCGCTATACGTTTGGGCTGAGGTCGATTGCGTTGTACAAGACAACGAGAGCAGGGGAAGCAATTTACCAGACTCTAACACTCACTCCGGAACAGGAAAGAATCGAGCAGGTTGCCCTCGAAACACTGGAGCAGATCCCGGTAGACACTAGCATCGACTGGTTCATCGCTGCCGATACAGGGGAGTTTCAGAGCATTGCTCCATTAGGAAGAGTTGCAGCCTATGCCCCGAGGGTCATCAACTTCGGTGCTTCGGCAAGAACCGTTCTGGATTTCCTATCGGATACAGATGAAATCGTGACAGTAGTCAACGCTGTTCCTATCTATAAGATAGGAGGACCAGCAACGGGCGACCACTTGTTTGGAACAGGTAGGCTATGGCGTGGTCGAAATGCGTGGACTCGGGATGCCCAGTTCGAAGATCAGGTACGTACAGTCAACGACATGTACCTAGACTTTAGGTCTAACGACATACAAGGTATCTACGAGTACACAACAGCTAACGCTAGCTCTGCTTCGGCTTACACCTACCAGAGCGACAGTGGCAGGACACTCTCTGAGACTGTCCTGACTATGGAAGACGACATCTACTACAAGCCCGATAGCTATGGGCACATGCTTACTCCTGACTACGGTCAGGACCCAAGTACAGACCAGACACCTAAGTACGCTATCGCTAAGGTACTTGCTCATCGTCCATCTTACTCAGTCACCAGAGAGGCTCAAACAGCTCAGCTAGGACAGTTGCTCCATCTAACAAACAGAAATGCATCAGACATTACAGTCGAACAGAAGATGGACGAAGGACTGCCTACTGAGTACTACCGTGATATGGACGAAGGTGCAGAGATTCGTTTTGACATCTATGATGACATCCCAGAAGCACTCAATGGAGCATGGTTGATCCAAAGAGACAGCTTGGACGGTGAAGTCCTGTACTTCACTTACTCGATACTACAGGATGTAACACACCTTGTTACGAGAGTAGAAGGTAGACAGATCTATCTTCGAGAGGACATCACAGCAGACAGGTTCGAGATCACGTACCGGAAGCTAGTTGATAATGTGTCCAGTGATACTATAGCAGTCAAAAATACACACTCTAGCGGCCCGAATACGGTTATGTACACAGCTGGTGTAGACTACACATATGACCCAGACGCTAAGACAATCACTCGTCTTGACGGTGGTTCAATTGTGAACGCAGCCTACATTGACTTTAACTACCGTCTCAATGTGCTGTCCCTAGACACTTACCGTGCATGGTGCTTTGTAGACAATTCCGATCCTGTACGGATCAGATTCGATCAGATCAATATGAACTCAGCACTAGGAGAGAGATTCCTTCTCGATATTGCAGGCGGTCAGCTTGACCTGACTGAAGCCAAGGAGATCCCTCCTCTAGTCCGAGGATGGTACCGGTTCACAGTCGTTAGTGAGTCCATTAACACTAGCGGATCTGCTATCTGTCTAGTACTGGCTCTAAAGGACAACACAGATGACACGAACCCTGTGTTTGCAGGGACTGAATATTTCTCGGAGATCAGAGCGTATCGGACACCACTACGTCAGGTCACCCAAAATCAGCTTTACTACGGCACACGCATGGACAATCACACAAAGTTTGCCCTAGATTCTAACGGGTATGTCTTGACAAACTTTAAGCCAGGAGATACAAGTGAGATCGTAACCTACGTTTATGACCAAGATAGCGATACTCTGGTCTCTCGTGGAGAGCGTTTTGAACTCATCTACAGCGTTCCAGCTACCAACACACCAACTACCCTGAGAATACGAGCAGTGCTCAGGCGGAACGCCACAGCTGACCCCGGTATTACCCCTAAGGTTCACTGGTGGGCAATACGAATTCGCATGAAGAACTCGGAGAACTAACATGGTAGTCCAGATCACGACAAAACGGCTGAGCTTTCCACGTAGGTGGCATCTCAAGAGCGCAAGTCTAAACGAATTCATGGCTCAGCTAAGCACAGACCTTGTAAACCTCGCCGCTGAGTCTAACGGCGTTGAGTCTAATCGCCAGAATGACCTACGGCGTCTGCTGGATGATATGGGTAGTCTCCGTGGCGAGCTAGTATCCCTTCAGGCTGAAATCGCCCAAAGGAACCGGTCAAATGCCCTCTTTGGCTTCCGTATTCCCCACAGTATCTCGATGTACGACACTAGTAAACTCTCATTCCTCACGGCTGCCACCGCAACTGTTAGGGCAAGTGTGAATACGACATACGGACAGGCTACTGTTCCCGTCAATGGTATTGAGAACAAGTTCTTTTCCTTGGACTTCCGTAACCTGGAGACAGTTCCACCTAGTACCTTGACAGTCAGTGTCACTGGCACATTTGACAAGGGACTCGGTGATGGTACTCAAGACTACGAGCATGATGGGGCAGTCACAGAAGGTGATCCCACTAATGCCTTCAACGGCAAGAACTCTAGCTGTTGGGTACGCCATGTGGCCTTTTCTTTGGACTCTGATGTAGACAGTGTTGAGTGTGAGATAACCGTACAGGTACCCACTCAGTCCAACGTACAGGCCAATGCCATTGCTATTCACCCACATCCCTGGGGCGATGTGGATATTACATGGCTTGGTACAAGTGCGGACCTAACTAGTTCGTTCACGGCTCTGTCTGAATTCACAGAGCAGAATGCTGCTCGGAACGTAAGGTTCCTCTTCCCAGACACACAAGTAGCTCAGATCAAGGTACGCCTACGTCAGAGGAACTGGCGTGAGGAGAACGGCCTCAAGGTCTTCCGTTATGGTATGGAAGAACTAGGTTTGCAGCTTATCGATTGGGACAAAACTTACGATTCCACCCAGGCAGTATCCTCTAATCACACTCTAGTGTCGGAAATAACTGCCCCAGAGGGCTATTTGTTCAGTACACTAGAGGGATTCTGGTCTAGCCCTGACTTTACCCTAGAAACTGCTAGTAGCAGGCACCTCCACTTCAAGCTCTGTGCTGACGCTGATGGAGACACGGTCCTCTGGAGTTCGGATGCCAACGCTTTACCTCAGAGCATGAGTTCTGGCTTGACATTGGGTCGCCAGTACGATACGCTCTATATTCTAACAACTCTAAACTGGGTGGGAAGCTCCGGAGGGAGTAATAGCCCTTTCCAGGTTGGCACAAGTCCGTTTCTCACAAACTTGGGCTTGACTTACACGGTGGTCCCAGAATAATGAAAACTCGTAAACAACGGAAGAAGCCTCTGGCTTATGACAAGATGCACTACGATGCTCCTTACTTTGTGTGTCCAGATTGCAACACAAAGCAAACACTTAACCCTGCCTGGGAAGGTAAGACGGGAACCTTCAAGTGCAAGGGATGTGGCGAGGGGTTCAGGCTCGTCAAGCTCGATGAATCGGAGCCAAAACTATGGCAAGTCCAGGTAGACAAAGTGTAAGACAGACAACAAGTGATGGATACCGATGGGAATGCCCATGGTGCAAGTCCGAGAATACGATGGGAAACTGTAACTCACGTCCAGTAGCCTACACCTCTCGTTCTTGTCCTAGGTGTCGTCATCAAGTCGATATCATCCTCCATAGCGTCGTACTAGAGGATTAAGGAGCCAACATGGCCGCTACTCTCGGAGAACTGGAAACCAGGGTCGAACGTATTGAGCTTCAGATCCCAAGTCTGAACACACGAAACGACATTATCGCCCTGACCAACCAGCAAAACACACAGCATGCCTCAACCATCGGACGTATTCAGGAACTAGAGACACGAGTTGACCAACTCATCTCAGCCTTCACTGACCTTCAACGTCAGGGGCTAGATCACGAGACAAGGATCACTGCTCTAGAGTAATGATTGTCACTCGCACATTCAGGATAGATCGACGAGGCAGTCCCAAGGAGCTGAATAGTATCCTCCGTAACCTACGAGAGGATCAGCTCATAGACTTTCAGGCTGTACGTCGAGGACAGGACACTATTGAGGTCACACTCACGTATGACTCTCTAGTGAGATTCCACGTCCTTGAGACGCATCCTCGTACATCAAGTATTCTCCCATATGTCGCCAAGCCAGATGCTGTAGCTCTTGTTTTTAGTGCACCAGTAGATACTGGAAACATAGAGCTACGCTTCAACGAGGTGGCAATTGCCGACAATCTACTGACATTTGATGACAGTCGAACAGTCATTGAAATCGATGTTAGTGCTCTGTCGTCTAACTCGGGAGAATACTACCTGGATGGTAGGGTGAAGTCAAATCGCGGTGAGTGGATCACTAGTAATTGTCTAGCAGCCTACTCTCTTGTCCCTAGCACACCACTCTCTCCAGGTGATGAGCTACCCCATTACCAAGATGAAAACTCTCTATCATGTATCTACCAGATAGTAGCTATCACGGAGAACATGACAAAGGTTGTCACTGCTATTGTGGCAAGGACTCAAATTACTCATGACGATATAGTAAGGATCGTCGTAAGTCCTAAATCAATAGAGGAAAACGCCCTGTTCATCCTCTATAAGCAGAGAAATCCACCTAGGATCACAAGGCTAGACCCAGGACACGGTGCGGTCCTCGCCTCTGGTATCAGTCAGTACGGGAAAATCGGCTTTGATACCCGTATGGATACAAGCGATGCCGTAGACATCTACATTGATAGTATCCTTGTAACGGGTAACCTACAGCCCTCCCTAACGGACTACAAGTTCCCGTTAGACACCGCCATAGGTACTCACCTAATCGAATACAAGTCTATCAAGGCACGTTCTGGTGTCACTCGGACACTCCCGATTGTCAGTACGTATACCATTGTTACATTTCAAGGCGGGGCCGGTGATGTAGATCTGTCAGATTACTACACTCAGTCAGAAACTGATGCTCTATTCACTCCGTACTATACCAGCGCAGAAATCAATGCCATCCTACAAGAATACTATACTGTCAATGAAGTTGACGTTATCCTTAAGGACTACTACACCCAGGTAGAAGTAGACGGTCTATTTACCACACACCTAAACACATATAATCATGATAACTACGACACAGCCTACAATTGGGGCGATCATGTAGGACTATACGAAGCTACAGGTAACCTAACCACTCACATCACCAGTGATGATCATGATGATAGGTACTATACCGAGCCCGAAATTGATGGTATTCTAACCGGTTATGCTGGAACCGGTGATATTCCGTTTACTCATCCCAATGAGCCCAATGGTTTCCTAGTACCAGGTGGAGAAGCACCAGATACAACTATCACCTGGAATGATGGTGCTGGAACCATTACCATAGCCCCTGTAGGTTCAGAATTTACGGTCTACTCAGAAGGCACCGAAATTATCTACACTGCCGGATCTCCTCTGATCATTACTATGACTGAAACAGAAGGGATTCACTGGGTTTACGTCGAATATGACGGAACTATTGTGGTCACAGACGGAAACCCATTATGGTCAATATTTGAAAAATATTGCACCGTATGTCATTACTATTGGGATGCTGATGCTAACGCATCTATCATTCGTGGAGACGAGCGTCATGGTATCCAAATGGACGGAGCAATACACCGATATGATCACGAAACAGTAGGAACTGTGTGGGAGCATGGACTTGCTATTAATGGATACACGCTACAAACAGACACAGATAATGCTATTCGCATAGGATGGTCCGAAGGAGAGATACACGACGAAGATATTGACTTTGACATTAGTGCAGGATCGCATCCAGCAACAGTAGCTGTATTCTACCGAAAGGGTGTGTCAACTTGGCGCAGAAAGACTCCAGACACCTTCCCATACTTGCAGCCAGGAATATCAGATTATCCATCAGGTACATATCCAGCATATAATGACGAGAATGGTGGTACGTGGAAACTAACAGACATAGGTAACAATAACTATGTCAATATGTGGGTCTGTGCTACCACGGACTTGTTCTACCCGATCATCACGATCCCGTCCCAGTCATTCAAGGGTACCCTGGCCGACGCACAGGAAGAAAACTTCTCAGACCTAAACCTATCCGGTCTGCCGTTCCCAGAACTGAAATTGATATGGAAGATCACATACCGCTCTCGATCTATTTACTCAAACACGGACAAATGCCGTATAGAAGAGGTAATAGACTTTAGAGCAGCACAGTTGATAGGATCTAGTGGTTACATTCCTGTTGACCACGGCTCGTTAAGTGGGCTTATAACGTCAGGTCATCCAGCAGACATCATCTCTGTAACCCCAGATAGTTTTACTGGTCATCTAAATACAGGTGACATCACTGTACAAATAGCACTTGAGACTATAGACCTCATACCTGCTGGAGTAACAAGTCTTGAAGGGCTTGACGATACAGTGGTAACAGCTCCATCTAACGGAGATTACCTTAGGTGGAACGGTGGAGAGTGGGTAAACGAAGATCCAGAGGATCGTTTCGCTGAGACAGGTGACCTTGCCACTATAGACCATAATATATTGGTCAACTACGAAGTTAATGAGCACTTGGATTGGACCCAGGACCTTGGTGCAACAAACATTCATGAGGGTAATATCCCAGTAACTACTGGTAACTACCAACCTCTTGACCCCGTGTTGACCAATATCGCCGATCTTACCCTCTCAAAGGGTGACATCCTATGGTACGATAGTGCCAACATGGTCCAATTGCCTGCTGGTACAGAAAAGCAGACACTAAGACAGGGTTCAGCAGACGTACCAGTCTGGGTAGATGTACAGCACCTGATAGAATTCACCTTCCCAGGGGCACTCAGTACAGGTGACGAGAATCCATGGTACTCATTTTTCCTCGGTACTAACATAGAAATAACGTCAGTCTACGCAGTATTGAAGACAGGTCCCACGTCAGAGGTCTCAATTGAGATTGAAAAATGTACACAATCCAACATCGACGGTACTCCATCCTGGATCAGTATCTTTAATACCGTTTTGACCATCGATCCTGGTGAACTCAGTTCTAACTCAGCAGTTACACCCGCTGTGTTCCATGGTACAAACCAGATACTCGGCGATGGTGACCATCTCAGATTCCGTGTGATAGATATTGGTACGGACGGTACTGACCTATCCCTTAGAGTTATCGGCAAGGAAGTATAATTCATACTAGTCTCGAATAAAAGACCCGTATAAGTACTCTAATGAATCCTATCAAGGCATGACTTGAAACATAGTGAAGAGTAAGAAATGC
>SDBT01011499.1_pt1 | contig 14235 bp, 17 predicted proteins | sample 2277101 | NCBI WGS metagenome assembly SDBT01 (sample SAMN10404973, study PRJNA504765) | marine sediment metagenome | isolation source: marine sediment core GS10_PC15, 103 cmbsf | place: Arctic Ocean: Southern Knipovich Ridge | collected 2010 | reverse complement strand
GACTATCACAAAGCCATGGAGGTGGTCATGCAACGCACGGCTTGCAACCCACTTAGCCCTTGACAGAATGAAAAAACTATGAAATCTAACGTTATCTAACGTACCAATATCAATAGAGAATCCAGATTTTGTTACGTATACCTGCCATGTATCCGCAGCCGAACACACCCCCAAGCCAGCTGTGATTGGCTTATGAAATCTGCGTAGTGTTTTCCGAAAAGCCCGGACGTACGTACAGCTCCCATGTCCGCAATCCCCAGTTAAGCTCCTTGAATCTTTGTAGATTCTCCTTGCCATCCAGTGCTAACGACCATACCATCGGTTCTGTCCAACCCCCAGTACGATCTTCCGGACCTACGGGGCAGGCATGCTTTTCAGCAACCCCCTAGACCGTGAAGCCTGTGGACAAATCAGCATTTAGCGGATTTGCCAGTTCTGGCATTTTCGGTAAATGGTCAGAAATGGTCTGTTGGGGGACACCAAACCGGTTCGCCATTCGCTTCTGTTGGATGCGAAAGACCCCACATAGCCTCCGGATTTTGCGAATGAGGCATCGGTCAAATATGGGCTGAAGCTGAGATGCACAAATGTGAAGTTGTTTTTGCGCGAGCCCTAAGACGCACTTATAATTGATAGCGTTTGCCCACGACCTACCTTCACCCAGCACAACCGAGTCGAATCTACAGCATTTTCCCGTTGAAAATACATGATTCACCCCATTTCATTCCTGGATTCACTTAGTAGAATGAAGCCGCTTCGATTGCCGTGCGCAGCCCTTTTTGGAGTTTTTCGCAAGGCAGGTATTCCAGGCTGCTCTCGGAACGCTTTTTCCCCTGTTCTGTAACCTCATGAGTAAGGGCATAGGCGCCAGTAGATAAAGGAAGGGTTTATGAACAAGACGCAACCAGCTCTGTTTCTGGTGTTGCTGATCAGCCTTCTGTCTGTCCCCGAGTTAATTTCAGCGCAGGTGGAAACGGTCAAACTGCGAGTGGACGGTCTCATCTGACAGTTCTGAGCGTACAACGTCAAGGCTGCCGTGAGCCGTCTCGATTTCGTCCCGGGGAGAAAAGAGCAGCTGGTGAACCTGGAAGAAGGGACACTCAGGTTCACTCCCGTCTCAGGGAGAAGAATAGATTTGCGCCATCTGGTAAAACGCATAGAAGATGCGGGATACAAGGTTCCATCCGTCGAAATCACTATGACCGGCAAGCTGATCAAACGAAAGGAATTATCGGCCGTTGAAGATTCGAAAACCGGTCAAATCTTCGCGCTGGATGACTCAGAGATCACCCGGAACATGTTCAAGGAGTTGGGCCCGGGAGCTACGGTCAGGATCAAGGGTAGTTTTCTCTATCACATCGACACTCCAGAAAGCATTGCTGTAAAGCAATACACAAAGCCATAATGTGATGGGTCTACTAAACGTTTTTCGGGAAGCGCTGCAGACGGGGTACTACACCCTGGTATATCTCTGGGCTTATGGTCTTTCGGTTGCCTGGGTATTTATTCTCGCAGCGGCGTTTCAGACCCTGTTTCAAGAGAAAAGACTCAGACAACACGTTGCACACTCAAAGCCGTGGCAACGTATTGCGCGTACAATAGCGCTCGGCCTTTTTGGCTCGCCCCGAGGCAAAATTATAGTAAAAAACATAAGCTGGTTAATCTCTGGTACTGATGCCCTCTGGTTACTGCCGCTGTTTCTTGTCGCAGGTTGCAACCTCACGATTTACTATTGGCTCCTGCTGGGCCCTTTGTTGGGCAAAGAATTCGTAATGATCAATGTTGTCGGTGGGGTCTTCTTTTTGTTGGCAACCTGCCCTGCACTCTTTTTACTGGACCAAGCCGGGGTCAAATCAAATGGGACAATTGGGCACGGACCTTCTTTAGGGGATGCACGATCCCTTTTGTGGCGTTTTGCAAAAGCCTTGGCCCGGGAGGTGGCTACGGTTGGCCCATGGTTGATGTGGGGTTCGTTCTTGGGGGGCTTGATCGCAGTTTGGGGCTTAAGCCAATGGTGGTTTGATCTCTCTCAGATCGGGGGGACAAAGACCTGGCTTTCTCAGTTCTTAAATGCCCTGATCGGTCTTGGTCTGGCCATAGCGACTTTTTCCGCTCCTGTTGCCAACCTGTTTGTGGCCACCTACTTATGGAAAACAGGGATCGCCCTCTCTGGATTCGTAGCCTACTTGTACGGGGTTTTCTTGTCCCCCCTGCTTTGGCCTGTCTACGTTCAATCGTTGGGTAAGAAAGGAACCTTTTATTTGTTGTGCATACTGGCAGCGGGAGTTATCGCGGCGAGTATGGGAGTAACGGCTATGTGGAAACTAGCGGGCCTAAGTATTCACTACAAGCTGAGTCCAAATCAACTACTGTGATGGGCTTAAGCACATGAAGACGACGTACATAACACTCTTCGGGATACTATTTGTTGTGGTGCTTGCCGGAACCGCTTATGCATTTCCCATTCGTACCACATCCCCCGGTACCGGCGTTTTTGAAGGAAGTGTTGCCGTGGGTCGAGGCATCTTTATCCGCAAGTCAGCAGGGGATGTCGAAGCGTCAACCTTTATCCTTCCGCTCGTTGCCAATTACAGCCCGACCACAAATACGGCCTTTAGCATCACCGTGCCGTATGTTCACAAATCCTTGGAAGTACCCCACATAGGAGAAGAATCTACAGAGGGGCTCGGGGATATCCTCTTAACAGGGAAATACCGCTTTTATAAAACGGTTGGGCTTCGCCGCCAGACCCAAGCCGCGATTCAGGTTGGACTGAAACCTCCAACCGGCGCAACCGACCACAGTGTGGACCAGAGACTCTCTCCTATTTCGCGCCGCAGCCTGCAGCCTGGCACAGGGTCATATGACTTTGTTTTTGACCTTTCCTATGTGAAGCAAGTAAAGCGCTTTTCGTTGGGAGGAAACGTGGCATACCGCCATAACACGGAAGACGATGATATCAAATTTGGCGATCAGTTCACTGCGAATCTTGACTTAGAGCATATTCTTCTTCCCCTCAAGTACCCTGGAAGTGAACTGGTGATGATCTTGGAAACAACGTATGTCCATACCCATGAGAATGAATTTCAAGGGAATAAGGTGCCTTCGGGAGGGGATGAACTGTTTCTTGCACCAGGCTTGCAATACATTGCCACCGAGAATCTATTGCTTGAGGCATCATTCCAGTTTCCGGTGCTGCAAAATACCACTGGTACGGCCCCACAAAGTGATTATAATATTTTGTGGGGGTTTAGATATATATGGTGAGATCAAGCTTCTAAGCCTCGTCCGAGACTGCGCTCGGAAGAGGTGACCCCTTCGGGCACATACTTTCAAAATAAAGTTATAGTGCCTGAAGTGAACTAAAGTGCCTAAACTTAAGAAATGGGCTCTCAGCTCAGCAAATACAAGAACTTAGGCCATGCTTTCTTTTCAAAACGCGGGCTTTACGGACGCGGAAGTCGTTGGCGAAGCCGGCTTTAACAGCTCCACAGTAACAAAAGGGGTGCTGTTTCGAGCGACAAGGTCATAGCCGCAAGTAGGGCTTCAGAACCCCGCTCTATCGAGCACCGCAAGCCCTCGGCCCGACCGAGCGAATAACGCTCTGGACGACTGAGGCCTCCCCGCCCTTTTCGGACAAGCTTGCGGGGAGAAGGCCGGTCAAGGGTGCCAACACCTTTGGCTATGTCATCAAATACAACCGTACGTAAAGGAGGTCCAAGAAGATGAAACATTCAATGAAACTCTTCTTTGGCTCGGTATTGGTGTTCGGCATAGGAACCGCGGGCTGCTCAGGATTGTTGTCTTCAAGGATTGGCTTAAAGGATTTGCCACAGACTCATTATGAAGTCACTCGCTATACAAGCGGCACAAAAGGTTTAGCCATTATCTTTGATGATCCAAATGACAATGTTCGTCTAACCGTAAGCCAAGACAAGTTTCGGGCGAAGAGAGAGGGTTCAGGCACTCCGCAGACATATTTGAAGGACTTTATCTGGACCCCGAAAGCCTATGAGGTCCAAGATAAGGAGACCGGAGCTGTTCTGGGCTATTTACTCATATCACCGGAGCTTGAGTGGCTGGTCCATTACAATAAAGCTAAGGGAAAAGTCAGTATCTGGATAAACGACCCCCATGACAGTGGCGCCAATGGTGGCTGTTAGTGCAATGAGTGGCCCTCCTCATACATAACACTTTGAAGATTGACGGCTTGGCAAATCCCGACATGTCGGGGCTGCGTTGCGCTGCATCCTTCGCCTCCCCGGCGTACAGTAACTACGCCTCATTCCTCAGGATTTGCGCGCCTTGAACTTGGCGCTTTTTGCTTTGCCGTCTAATTCGGACTTCTTACGAGACCATCAAGATTGAGATGGCCGAAAAATCATAGGCGGAGTTTCATACATCTCACTCGTTAATCCAGTCCCAAAATACAGTCTCTCTCCTCCAAAAATACCTGATTCACCCCATTTACCTTCTGAATCATTAAACTAAACTGACATTGATTACCACTATTTCCCGCCTCGGTTTCGAGGCAGCCTTCCAAGGACCTAAGAGAGGAAAGGAGGAAGAGCAATTTCGAATCAAAAAGATTGAGGCTAGGTAAAGGGAGTGACCAAAAAAGGTGCGAACGAAGGATGTCGAATCCTCAACTTGGAAAAGGAGGGCATCATGAAAAAGGCTATGATCGTTTTGGCTTTGGTGTTGGTTGTGGGAGTGATGTATTACGCAGTTGAAACAAACGCCCAGATGGGCCGCGGCATGATGGGTCCCGGGATGATGGGACAAAGCGGTTATCAGGGCGGGCACTGCCCCTACTGCGGACAGTACATGGGTCCTGGCGGAGGCTATACTATGGGCCCTGGGATGATGGGCCGTGGCATAGGTCCCGGAATGATGCACCATGGCTGGGGCATGGGACCTGGGATAATGGGGCACGGCATGATGGGCCAAGGCTATGGGCAGCAATATGGTCAGAGTCAGGAGCCTTTGAAGGAGAAGGATGCCAAGTCGATTGTGGAAAATTACATAAAAGCCACAAGAAACCCCAACTTGAAGGTCGGAAAGATGAAGGATGCGGGGAATGTCTTTGAGGCAGAAATACTCACCAAAGACAAATCTCTTGTAGATAAAGTGTTTGTAGACAAATACAGCGGGTGGATGAGGTCCGTGTACTAAATGGCCTGCTTCTCAGCGCGAAGATTTCTGCCTGGGGAGCCAGGTTATATAGCCCCTTGTCCGTGACGATTTTGACAGGAGTGCGCATTATGACATCATCATCGAAATCTTTACTCTTAGTCTTGGCAGCATCAGTGCTTTCTGCTTTCGTGCTTTCTCCCTGTGATGAAGCCCTTGCCCAATGGGGACAATTCGGTGGCTGGCACATGGGGCCCGGAATGATGGGCGGATGTGGAATGGGATGGTTCGGGATGATCCTCATGGTGGCCTTCTGGATCCTCGTGATAATAGGTTTAGTGTTGCTCATTAAGTGGCTGGTTCAGACCACAAGGGGAGGAAAGGAGGCTGGTCAGGGCAGTTCCCAGGCCATTGACATTCTTAAAGAACGCTATGCCAGGGGTGAAATCGACAGGGAAGAGTTCGAAGAAAAGAAGAGCGACCTGCTGAAATAGCTGAAGGGGAGCGTGTTCCTTCAGACTGAGAGGCAAGCCGTGTCTTTGCACAAGAACTGGCTCAAAGTTGTCATGCTGGCCGTCACGATTGGAGGCATTCTCTACCTGCATTATTTCACCTTGCCTCGCCTGAGATACCAGCATGCGTTTCAGCTGTTCAGGCCTCTCCAGCCGGAGAGCATGTAATGGTGAAGATTCGTCAGGCAACAAACGGAGTGTTGCTGCACGTGATTGATTGCGGCTGTGGGATAAAGCAAAAACATCGTGAGAGTGTCTTTCATCCTTTCTTTTCAACAAAAAAGGAGGGACCGGACTGGGTCTGGCTATTGCGAAAAAGATCGTGGAGGCCCATGGAGGAGAAGTCTCATTCCGTACGAATCCACAAGAGGGGGTAACGTTCATTGTGCGAGTTCCTTTCCAGAAAAGTTAGCAGGAAAACACATCCCCCACTGAACCGAAAAAGAGGGTTCCTGCTTTCCTTCCCAGACCAGGAAAGGGGGCACCAGCATGAAAAATCATGGTTCTTTATCGGGATTCTCAATGACACAGCCCACCTGTAAAGCAAGGACTTCAGACAGGGGTGCGAAGCTTGAGATTGTCAACTGTCAACACCAACGGTTTTGTGTCGGCGTATCGACTCTTCACCTCGGCCACGGCAGCCAAGCTAATTCGTGCCCATCCGCGAATACCGATTTACCAAAGCATGACTTTTGGAGGGGCACTGTCAGGTGTTCGTTCAGAAATGGTAGATTTTGGCCCGAGGCAAGGCCGAACAAGGGTTTTCGCCGCAGTCCCGACTTAGTCGGGATACGTCGAGGAGACAAACCCGCGGAGAACGCCGCATCGGGCCCAAATATGCCATTTATGGACGGACACTAATTCGCAGTGAGCCTGCCTTATAGCCCACAATAGCGTCGTAGTTTTTGAAACAGCTTTTTTGTATCTTCCGCCCCTGCCCGTCTTGATTTCTCACCTGTTATGCTTATACTGACACAGTATGTAAGAGTGAGTGGGTGAGGTAATCTTAACAGCGGACAAAACCGAGGAGAAGAGGAGAATACAATGAGCCGCGAAGTATATATCGATGAGGACGAATGTATTGGCTGTGCTTCTTGTGAGGAGATCTGCCCTGAAGTTTTCAGGCTCAACGAAGAAACCGAAAAGACTGAGGTCATTCTGCCTGAAGGAGGCCCCGAAGATTTGATCGAGGACGCAATGGAGACATGCCCAGTGGAGTGTATACACTGGAAAGAATGATGCAAATTGTGCATAGCTTCCGACCCCCCTCCCCTCCGGACGGGGCGTGCGGGGAGCAGGCCGATCAATGAAGATGAGGGGGTGTTTGGTATGAAACCGGCAGTCTTAGTGTTAACTGCTATGATGACATTTTCACTGGCAGGGGACGCTCAAAAGGGCATTGAAGCAACAAGCCCGGAGGACACTAAGATGAACGAAATCCACACGACGGTCCATAAGGCCACGTTCGCTGGCGGTTGTTTTTGGTGCATGGAATCCGACTTCGAAAAAGTCGATGGCGTTGCAGAAGTCATATCGGGCTACACAGGTGGACACAGGGATAACCCGACCTACAAAGAAGTGTCCTCCGGCAGCACAGGCCACGTTGAGGCCGTTCAAGTCCTGTATGACCCAACAAGGGTGACGTATGAGGAACTGCTCGATGTTTTCTGGAAGCACGTGGACCCCACGGATCCTGGTGGCCAATTCGGCGACCGGGGGCCACAGTATCGAACAATAATTTTCTACACTACTGAAGAGCAGGAACAGTTAGCAGAGGAATCCAAAGAGCAGCTGGCCACGTCCGGTCGATTCGACAGACCTATCGTCACCGAGATCGTCAAGTTCTCTAAGTTCTATAAGGCGGAGGAGTATCATCAGGACTACCATAGAAAGAATCCAATACGCTATAAATACTACAGGTTCGGTTCAGGACGAGATCAATTTCTAAGGAAGGTGTGGCAAGATCACCCCAATACAACTGACCAACAAGGGGACGAACAGAAATATTCCAGGCCAGGCGACGAAAAGCTCAGAAAGAAACTGACACCTTTGCAATACAAGGTCACTCAAGAAGACGGCACCGAGCCACCGTTCAACAATGAGTATTGGGATAATAAGAAATATGGGATCTATGTGGACATCGCGTCTGGAGAGCCCCTGTTCAGCTCTCTTGACAAGTTTAAATCCGGAACCGGATGGCCGAGCTACACCAAGCCTCTCGAGCCGGGCAATATCGTAGAACAAAAAGACAGGAGCCTTTTTACGGTCCGCACTGAGGTGAGAAGCAAACATGGCGATTCGCATCTGGGGCACGTCTTTGCTGACGGACCCGCGCCAACGGGCCTCAGGTACTGTATCAATTCTGCATCCCTAAGGTTCATCCCTTGGAAAGAACTGAAGAAGCAGAGATATGGGAAGTATTTGCGGCTTTTTGAACAGAACCGTTAACGACTCCCTGGACGTCCGCAAATGAAACAAGACTATGACAAGGCGTTTGAGCAAATAATTGATGGGCCTAAATGCCCAAAGGGTTTCAGTGGGCCCAGGTCCTAGACTCCACAGATTCTTAGCGGGATAGCGATCAACATGAAAATAGAAGTATTAGATACGCTGGGCCTGAAGTGCCCACAGCCGGTTCTCAAGATAGCCGTGAAAACCGCGGAAATAAGCCCCGGCGATATATTGGAGGTGCTGGGAGACTGCCCGACCTTTGAGAAAGATTTACGGACGTGGTGTGAGCGGCGAGCAAAAGTCATACTCTCAGTAAAGGATGAAGGAGACAACAGGAAGACAATTCAGATACAGTTCTAGGCGGGTCCTCCAGAAACTCTGGAGAGCGCTGACAACATTATCTGTCAACGGGCGTGTCTGCAGAGACCGAATACGAGAGCTTGCCCTTTTTGTCTGTGTTTTGGCTGGATTCCCTTTGGCTTTTTGGCCAAATTTGGTGATTTGCCAATACAGCTGAACAAGCTCAAACAGATACAAAGGCTTGAAATTACTCAGTTTTTGTGTTTACTGCTTCTTGGCATATCTTCTGCAGGACTGGAATAGGTGCCTATGAGGCAGGATTTTTCTCGGAATCCAGGCGTACCGTTTTCCCGGAAAAAGCGGAGTTAGGAGTGGAAAAATGATCATAGAATCTAATGCCGGCCAAGTGCCAGCCACAAAAGACCAAGGGTCCTGGATAGACGTCCGTCGAATCATTGAAGATGTGAATGCTGAAAGAAGAAAAAATCCGCGGATTGAGCTCCATTGTCTGGTCAGAATAGAAGGTTTTCCAGGCGAATATATAATCACGGATATCAGTCAGGGTGGCGTGTTTATAGAATGCGAAGATGGATTGACAGATAGATTCTGGGCGGGACAAACGCTCAGTCTGTTGATGAAACTGCCTATCTGGGATGAGCCGGTCACAGCCGAAGTGGAGGTCGCAAGTGTGAGACAGCGTGGTATGGGCTGCGAGTTCATAGAGTTGGACAAACGGGGTCAGGAAGCTATTGAAAGTTGTGTGGACGGGTTCAAAGACACTCTGATCATCAAAAGCAACTCATACATGGCGGAAGAACAGCGGTGCTCGCTGGAAACCCGAAAGGTTTATGTCAAACCAGACGGTTCGGCGCTGTTAGTCTGCCCTTACTGCGGAAGCCAGAGAACCGTCAACGTAGCGGAAATGAGCGGCACAAAAATTCCCGTAAGGGTGAATTGCGACTGTCTTTCGAGTTTTTGGGCTTCCTTTGAGTTCAGAAATACATACCGCAAGCAGGTGAGTCTTTTAGGTTCTTACACAAGGCTTCCAGTGCGCGCACATTGGTACAGAATGACAGTAAAAGACATATCCTTGAAGGGAATCCAATTTACTACACCCGCCATGCACGAACTTAAGGAAGGCGACGAGGGGACCCTAGAATTTACCTTGGACGATCCCAACCGCTCTCGAATCAAGAGAAATGCTGTCGTAATGTGGACAAAGGATAAGAACGTGGGTTGTACGTTCAAGAACAGTGACCTATACGCATACGATAAGGATTTGGGCTTCTATCTCATGCCATAATACACCAATATTACCAAATGCCTATATCCTGAACCTCCCCAGATGCCTTGGCGAGTGAGATAGGGGACGTTTGTTCCGGGGAAGTTTGGGGCCGGATAGAATTGCGGCGCGCACAGCCTACGCCTACAGGCGAAGAGTTTCCGACACGCACCCTTTCGGTATGTGCGGCCGCTTCCTAGTTCCACCATAGCTCACGTTTCCGCAAGCCCTAAAGCCTACCCGTAAATACACTGTTTCACCCAACAAAATACAGCTTTCACCTTATTGATTCTGGACGTAGTCCGGGGATATAAATATCGTGAACTGGTTCAGATATGTTCCGAGGCCTTCGGAAAACCCAAAGAGAAAGGAGCGTTATCATGAATAAGAGGTTAGCCAATTGTGTTCGCATCCCTGCCTCGTTGACGATCCTGTTGATACTGGTAGCGTGTGCTGCTGGCCAAGCCCAGGTCAGGGCCAATGAAGCGGGGAGCTACGAGGTGGATCCTGTTCACTCGTCAATGATATTTCGCGTCAAGCACCTGGGAATTACCAACATTTACGGGCGCTTCAACAACCTGTCAGGGACGTTGAAAATCGATGATGAGACACCTGAAAACAGCTCCGTTGAGATGTTCGTGAAAACCAACGATGTCGACACATTCAATGCAAGGCGTGATGAGCACCTCAGAAGTGCCGATTTCTTCGATGCCAAGCAGTTCTCAGTCATTTCATTTAAAAGCGAATCATTCAGGAAGGTGAGAGGAGATATGTACGAGGTCACAGGTGATTTGCATTTGCACGGGGTTACCAGACGCCTAAAGGTGGAAGCCCGTTACACTGGTTCCGGTAAAGATCCCTCGGGGAAACATCGGATTGGTTTTGAGACCAGTTTTACGGTCAGGCGTAGCGACTTTGGGATGGATTTCATGCTTGGAGGTGTGAGTGACGAGGTGCTTGCCATCGTGAGCGTTCAGGGCATTCGCAAATAACCGACACGTGGGCTGAGAACAGGGCGCGAGGAACCGAGGATAGCTCCCATGACACGGAGTCGAGCATGGGAAGGCAACGCTCCGAACGGCACCAAACGAGACACCTTGAAAGATGGGCCCGGAAGTCTTTTTAAAACAGAAAAAAGGAGAATGGATATGCCTGCGAGAACACTTTTTTCTCTTTTTATCATAGTGGGCATCATGTGTTTGATCGTATCGGATGCCGAAGCCATTTATGTTGAACGGGACGGAGATAAGACATACATCGTGGATCGTGAAGGGGAGCGTTGGGACATTACGCAAGCCAAATCACTCGGCTTCATCGGTGAACGTTTTGACTACGGATTAGGGAGAAATGCGTTCACTCCGCTCGACGATTCATACATAGCCGACAATCCTCGTTGGGTTTATGGTGGCCTCCGGGTCATCGGGATAACTGATGGTTCTGAAGCCAAAGCCTACTCTATTTCCAAGCTGAAACGTCACGAGATTGCAAACAGTATGATAGGCTCCGTACCAATCGCGGTCGCGCACTGACCCCTTGCACGTTTAGCGGCTGTGTACAGCCGCACGATTGACGGGCAGGTCCTGACAATTGTCCCCTCCGGTTGGACTTACAGGAATAGGTTTGTGTTGTATGACCGAGAAACAGGAACGTTGTGGTACCCTTATGAAGAAGGCCTCATGGGAATTCAGGGGAAGTATTTTGAACGCTGGCTGCCGGTGGTTCCGTCAGAGGATACTCGATGGAGAGAATGGAGAAAAAAACATCCTGATTCGATGCTTTTGAAATAACCCGAACCAATGCTCGCATGAGATTGTGATACTGTGGGCCTACGGAGGAGAAGTCTCATTCCGTACGAATCCACCAGGGGGAGTAACCTTTGTTGTGAGAGTTCCTCTTTATAGATAGTGCCCATTCGAAAATGAATCATTTGGACAGCGGGCGATCGCGTCAGTCTCAACTCTTCTCTACTCCATAAACGACAAAATACGGTGTTTCATGTTAACAAATACACAGATCACCCCATTGATATTTCAAGTCTATTCACTATATTTAACATAGACGGTCCGTAATTCACACCACAGCCTAGCCGCGTGTGGCTATGAGGTTGCTGCTGTGGGACAAAATTAATCTTCACGCAACCTGAGGTCTGGGAATCAGACCTAGAGGGTGTGTGACATAGCAGAAAGTTAATGGAGGTGTACTATGACAAACAAAATAAGCATCCTTACGGCATTCTTGCTGGTTTCGCTGGCATTTGGGTCCACATCCATGGCCGAGGAGCCTGGAGCGCACTCTCACTACTATCCGTTTACAAAAGTTATGGGAGACCATCATCTTCGTTTAGTGGTGGATCATGCCTACGGAAAAATGGCTCTTGTGTTTGAGGATATAGCAGAGCGTCCTGTCAAGCCAGTCAGGTTGGATCGCATCAACGCGAAAATCGTTTTGCCTGACGGAACAGTAAAGGAGCAGATGTTTCGACCTCGAACAACCCCAGGCAAGAGGTATTACAACAACAGGTATGGTACTCACTCAAATAAGCGTGGAAGGTACGTGGCTCGCGGTGACTGGATAAAGGAATCCTCGAAATTTGACGTAGACGTAGTTGTGCCGTTCAAGGGAGAGGAGCACCGGTTGACCTTTCAATATGAGGCACCCGGGGGCGAACTTCCGCTTCACCGCAGGTAGTTGGAAGACCTGTAGCTAGTGCCCATCCGGAAATCAGTCTCTTGATGGTGGGCGCTAGCGTCAGTTTCCAATTCAAAAGTGAGCATGAGCAATTTTTCGCAAGATCAAGCAAATCAAGGGATTGCGCGGAGGCGTACATTAGGTACGTCGCACAAGCGATCCCGCAGATAGACGCGGAGATTGCGGAAAAGGGCCATTTCTGGATGGAAACTAGTTAGTGTCCATCCACTGGTGTCGAGGCTGACTGCGTCACAGTCAACCTCGACACTTTTTCTGATTCCAAATCAACCTGAAAGAAAAAAGAAGGATAGCACGACAGAATTCACCCGTATTCCTCCAGGGGAAGCCAAGGGGCGATTTCGCTGTTCGAATTAAACTCAAAACTAGCCTCATTATCCAAGGACCAGGAGATCATATTCTACTGTGCCTGACCAAATGAAGCGAGCGCTGTCGGTCGGGCAGAAACATACACAAACAAAGGATACCAAAACATAAGAGTGCTTGGTGGAGGCATTGAGGCTTGGAAAAGCATCGGATACCGGCTTGCAGCATCATGGAACCGGATACCCACACTCGAAGCTCCTAACTCAAAAGGCTCGTTTGACCGGCCTGGTTTCTGCAAGCCCAGAATAGACCTCCATCCCCTTTTTGAAGGAGGAAATAATGTTTCAAGTTACTGAAAAGGCCATCGAGATGATTAGGAAATTTCAGAAAGACAAGGACGAGATCCCCCCGATTAGACTCAAGCTGTTTCCCAGTTCGTGCGGTACCCCAACTCTACAAATGACTGTGGATGAGCTTCAAGAAAACGATGAAACCTTCCATGAAGATGGTCTTACTTTCTTGATCGACAAGCAGCTGCTTGAGCAAGTCAAACCCGTCAAGATAGACTATGTTCATACGCCTTCAGGGGAGGACGACGGATTCTCAATCTCCGCCAACCTGTCCAAAGCTGTCTCATCCGCAACTGCTGGTGATTCAGCTGGATCGGGAACCTGCGCATAAACTGCCCAGTCATTTCAACTGACTTCAGCCTAGGTGTCATCGCAAAAAGAGGACTATATGATGTTACCCTTTGACGATGACACCTTTGATTTGGGCTACCAAGGAAACACCTCAAGGCGGAGGATGCAAGAATGAGGGTGGCATTGACAATCAGGCACTGGAAGGAACTGGTGCCGGATTTGAGCACCTGCTCCTCCGTTTGTTCGAGGTCTCACGTTGCTCTTTCTAGTTCCTTGACAGACCTGCTCAGGCTTCTTGACTTTTCCTCGTTTATGCTTATCGTGACACAATGACATAAAAGATCTGGGAAGTGAATGTATGCTGATATCCAGATCAAAATCCTATGTGAAACTGAGTGGAGATTGCAGGTGATGAGTATGAAAAACAAACATGACAGTAAAAATGTCGATATGCAAACCCAAGCCGATGAGAGTCATGTGGCTGAAGAATATGTGTGGGCAACGAGCCAAGAGTCAAGGCGCCACGCCTTGCTATTATTCCTGATGGGATCAATTGTACATAAGCATCGAGGAACTGTGCAAATAGATCCTGAGACCCATTCCATCAAGATAGACGTTCCGGATGAGGAAAAACTAGCGTGCGCTGAAGAGCTCAGCAAGAAGGTAAATATGACGTCGCACTGACAGACTCTCACCTGCGCGTATGATCATGAACAAAAGTTGACGGGTTCGCAAATCCCGACATGTCGGGACTGCGTTGCGTTGCATCCTTCGTCACTAGAAGAAAGTGCCTAAAGTGCGCTAAAGTGCCTAAAGTTAATGTGAACGCCTTCGGCGTTGTTAATCTGAATTTGCCGCCTGCGCCTCCACCCTCAAGCGAAGCGCTCCTCAAACCTCTAACGGG
>SDBT01011498.1_pt1 | contig 14236 bp, 28 predicted proteins | sample 2277101 | NCBI WGS metagenome assembly SDBT01 (sample SAMN10404973, study PRJNA504765) | marine sediment metagenome | isolation source: marine sediment core GS10_PC15, 103 cmbsf | place: Arctic Ocean: Southern Knipovich Ridge | collected 2010 | reverse complement strand
CGCTTGAGGACTACCGCGAACCGCTGCCGCTGACCGACGAGCAGCAGGCCGCTGAGGACACGCTAGTCGACCGGTTTGAGCAGTGGGAGCAGGACCGGCGCGAAGCTGAGGATCTGCGGCTGTTTGCAACGGGGCATTGACCCCAGAAAGAGGGAGAGATGATGGTGATTAGCGCCTTTCAAGAAGAGCATGGCATTACGGTTGTCATTGAGCGCAACAACAGTAGTAGGGTTCACCATGCCGTTACACCGGCAAGCCTGACACGCATTGCCCACTTTGTTCATGGGCAAACGCGACTTGATACTGAACTGCACCCCTGGTTTACGGGCGTGCTGGGCTGGCAAGCGGGACTGAAGGACACGGAGGTGTTGTGACCCCCTGCATCGGTTGTGGTGGCGAGTTCCCGCCCGAGCTGTTCCCTGAGGAGCAAGCGGATCTAGACGAAACCGGCGTGTGTTTCTGTTGCCGGTGTGAGGAGAGGTTGGAGGAATCGAGAAGGTTCATACGAAAGGGAGGAAGAGATGGAATTCACGAAAGCGACCAAGGAGCAAGCCAAGCTACGGCTGGCGATATTCGGCCCGAGCGGGTCGGGTAAGACTTACACCAGCCTGCGCATGGCGGCAGGACTGGGCGGCAAGACTGCCGTCATCGATACGGAGCGGGGCAGCGCCTCCATGTACGCTGACCGCTTCACTTTCGACGTTCTGGAATTACCGGAACGGGACATCAAGACCTACTGCCAGGCCATCAGCGTAGCGTCCAAAGCTGGCTATTCCGTCCTGATCGTGGATAGCCTGACCCACGCCTGGCACGAACTACTGGCCGAGGTGGACAAGCTGGCACGCGCCAAATACAGCGGCAACACCTGGAGCGCCTGGTCAGAAGGAACACCCAAGCAGCGCCTGCTTGTCAACGCCATCCTTGAGTTCGACGGGCACCTGATCGCCACGATGCGCACCAAAACGGAGTGGACCACCACCAAGGACAACAGGGGCCGCATCAAGCCGGTTCGCGTGGGCCTCGCGCCAGAACAGGGCAAGGGCATCGAATACGAGTTTGACCTGCTGATGGAACTGTCCCCCGAACACTTCGCCACGGTCATCAAGGACCGCACGGGCAAGTACCAGGATGAGAGCATCGAGCTGCCCGGTGAGGAGCTGGGCAAGGATCTGGCGGCATGGCTCACTGAGGGTGCGGCGCCAGCACCGAAGCGCAAACCGAAAGCCACCTCGAAGCCAGAAACCCGCCAGGAACCCGCCAAAGCCGCCAGACCCGTGTGGAGCGGGGTGATCACGCCTATTGAAGAGGATGTGGCAGAACCGAAACCCGCCAAAGCCGCCAACGGCAAGGCCACCAACGGCGACACTCTCACCCGCCCCCTCACCGCCGAAAAACTACAGAAGGGAATGCGCACCAAGGCCAAGTGGCAGGATGGGCAGCGGTTTGTGGGCGGCGAACTCGTCACCGAGAACCAGACCGGGGCCGTCGCTGGCCTACTCGAGGACGCGCTGGTCTCCAGGTCCAGGGGGAACAGGACTAGGGACCGACACGACATCCTGGAATACCTGTACGGCGTAAGGACCACCAGCCAGCTCACCAACCTCGAGGCGTCGCTTATCATCTCCTGGCTCAAGGACGACGGCGAGGGCTGGGACATCAACGAGTGGGCCATCATTGAGGCAGGCCGCGTTTTGGAGGCGTTCGCAAAGGAGCGGGTGGCCGATGAGCCACAGGACAGCGGCACCGACGAGCAGCAGGGCGAGCTCACCGCGTTCTTTGAGGCCTAGCATCACCCACCCGGTCGGGGCGGGAAGGAGCGTACTCAGGCACGCTGCCGAGTCCCGACCGGGGCATTCTATCATTGAGAGGGAGGAGGCGTGAGATGGGACATACACCGGGAAAGTGGGTGGTTAAGCATCAGGTCAATGTATTCGGCGGCGACCGCTCTGTGGCTGCATGTGGTGGATATGCGACAAATACAGATCAAGGCGAGCACGTTCTGGAAAACGAAGCCAACGCTCGCCTGATTGCCACCGCGCCTTTGTTGCTGGAGGCGTGTAGGGCGTTCATCGATGCTGATATGTACTGGACAGACGAGGCCAATGCAGTTCTTGAGCTGATGGAGTCCGCCGTCGCCAAAGCCGAGGGCCGCAACCCATGACCGAAACGAAGCCAGCGTACACCACCGACCCATCCACACCCGTCAAGCCAACTGGCACGTACAAGCTGTTCAACCGCTTCCATTCGGACGATGAGATTCGCGCCTACATGCGGGAGCGGTACGGCGTGACGGACATCGAGGTGACATTCACCGGCGGCGGCAAGCTGGCCGGGCCGGTGCCTGAGGAGGGGGAGAGATGAGCAGCAAAATAGCCTGGACTGACGAAGAACAAGCGGCCTACGCCGCGATGGAGGCAGAAGCATACGCCGCGATGGAAAAAGAGGCCCTCGCTTCCATGATGAAAGAAGCAGAAGGGCAAGATCGGGAAGAGCGACGGCGATTCAGGCGTCACCCTAGCTGGTGTGAGTGCCTGGATTGCTACGAGGGGGAGAAATGCTGATCACGAAACAGGTACTAGACAGATTTGGGGCCTGCTCGAATGCCGTCAGGGAATTCGAGAATCAGTACCCCAAGGGCCTGGATATTTCCGGGCTATGGGGAGAGCGGGGGGCACGGGACGAAACGTGGCAGCGGCTACTGGGCGATGAGTTCCTGTGTAAGCAGATTGGCTGGGCCATCGGCGTCGGTCTAATCCCGGCACGGATCACAGGGAATCTGAGGTTTGCCGACCTGAGCTTTGCCGACCTGAGCGGGGCCGACCTGCACGGGGCCAACCTGAGCTTTGCCGACCTGAGCGACGAGCAGCGAAAATACGCCAAGGGTGCGGGCGCGATTATAGACGAGGTGGTGGTCAACCCGCTGCCCGAGGAGGCCGGGGATGAGCGAGGCATGTAGCGCGTTTATCCGTCACGGTCCAGGCCACCAGAGTCGGACGTGCTGCCGACTGGTTGGGCCACACGAAATACACGAAACACGATATGGTGCCCTTGACCAACTAGCGCGATGGAAGGGCGGCAAGATGTATAGTGGCTACTTTGATGAACCGCCACTAGACCCCGAGGAGGCCGACGATGCCCGGTAGTTTCGGTGTCGTGATTCTGCTGGTAGCCATCGTGCTGCTGGGCATAGCGCTGAATGGGGGCTGGCGGTGAGCGTTCGCATCGTTCAGGGCGATTGCAGGGAGAAGCTGCGAGAGCTGCCGGCTGAGTCGGTTCACTGTTGCGTCACGTCAAGTCTTACTTGACATGCCCGCCATATTGTGGTATAGTGCAAATATGAGAAATGAAAAGGGGCAATTCATCAAGGGACAGAGGGCAAGCCGAGAAACTGAGTTCAAGCCAGGACATCATTGGCGCAAGGAAAGACCACACTGGAACAGAGAATGGCTGTTCAATGAATACGTCCTACATGGTCGGAGTGCCACCGAGATTGCAAGCGAGATGGGTTGTACAGAGAACAATATCCTCTACTTTCTACATAAGCATGAAATCCCAGTCAGATCAATATCGGAGGCCCGGCAACTCAAGCACTGGGGGGCGAGCGGCAAAGACAATCCAATGTATGGCCGAAGTGGAGCATCCAACCCAAATTGGCAAGGCGGCATAACGGCCGAGCGTCAATCGCTATATGCTTCCAGAGAATGGAAGAAGGCAGTGAGGCAAGTATGGAAAAGAGACAGGGCAACGTGCCGACGGTGCGGTCGCGTTGCTAGAAAGCACGGGCATTTCCATGTTCATCACATGGTTTCGTTCGCGACAGAAAGCCTGCGTATCCACCTTGACAATCTCTTGCTAGTCTGCAAGCCCTGCCACAGCTGGATTCATAGCAGGAAGAACATTGATGGCGATTTCTTGAAAGGAGGTGATGCCAAATGGCGATAACTATTTACCAGGGGGATTGTCGTGAGATTTTGCGGAAGCTGCTACCAAAGAGCGTCCACACAATTATCACCAGTCCCCCGTATTGACTGGGGATTACGTGATTATCAACTTCCCCCGCTGGTGTGGGGCGGGGATGATCCAGATTGTGAGCACGAGTGGGGGGATGAGATTGTCGCCAAGTCTAAGGACAGCAATCGTGGCGATATGGAATGGACAACAGGCGGTGCACCTGGAGCCAAGGTGCTAGGCAAGCATCCATCCCAAGGCTCCTTCTGCCTCCACTGCAACGCATGGCGCGGCGCGCTGGGCCTCGAGCCGGCGCCCGACCTGTACGTCGCGCACCTGGTCGAGGTGATGCGTGAGGTGCACCGGGTGCTGCGGGACGATGGGACTTGTTGGGTGAACTTGGGGGATAGCTATGCGAGTACACCACAGGTAGACAGTCACGCCGATCCAAAAGCGCCGCGCCGCGTACCTGGTGGGCGATGCAGGACAAACACACTCAAGCCCAAAGACCTCGTGGGCATCCCCTGGCGAGTGGCCTTCGCGTTCCAGGCTGACGGGTGGTGGCTGCGCTCTGACATCATCTGGAACAAGCCGAACTGTATGCCCGAGTCAGTGACCGACCGGCCGACACGGGCGCACGAATATGTGTTCCTGCTGAGCAAGAGCGCGAGGTACTTCTATGATGCTGATGCGATAAGGGAGCGCACAGGAAACGAAATGGCCCGTGACGAATACGCGGCCCTATGCGCGTCGGTTTCAAAGAGCAGGGGCAACCTTGTGGAAGGCAAGAACGCTGCCGACCTAAACAAGCGGGGAGGCATTAGCCATCCAGCAGGCCGCAACAAGCGCACCGTCTGGACTGTGCCAACTTTTCCCTTTACTGGATGGACAGAAACTTCCCGTCTGGTCCGTGTGGCACTGGATGACGTTTCCGATGGCATGACGCGCATAGCGTCTCCAGGTTGTCCAGTGCATGATTGTCTGGATTGCCTATGTGATGAACGTGAAGGCGATGATCAGAGCCACAAACCAGACACACCCCATCGTCCCGAGCAATCACAGCCGCCCTTGCTTGCCGGTGATTCCATGCCCCTCGAGAGTTTGCATCTAGTCGGTGATACGGATTCGCAGGGCCAGTCATGTTCTTCTTCTGCCACTGACCATAGCACGCAAAGCCACAAAACGGGCCACGTTCCTGCGACCAATCAGCCATGTACGCCTTGCGTCGAAACTCCCGCCCACACCGGCGACAGACCAGCGTTACCAGTGTCCGCCGGGCTTCATGCGAACATGCCCGGCTGCAATACTTGGCCGGATGAGATGGACGCTCGTTCACTGGATCAAACTTTGCACCACACTGTTGACAAATCTTCATTACCTGTACCTCCTGAATGTTTGTGTGGATTCTACCACAGAATCACCGAGAAGTCAAGCCACTTCGCCACGTTTCCTCCCGCCCTGGTCGAGCCGATGGTTCGCGCCGGGACGAGCGAGCGCGGCGTATGCCCTGAGTGCGGGGCGGGGTGGGTGAGGGTGGTGGAGCCGACTGGGCATGTCAACAAAAGGGAACCCGCACATGCGCCGAACAACGATCCAACAAAAACTGACAGCACAGGATGGGCACCGACCACAAAAGCAACGAATAGGTGGCATCCCACCTGCGACCACTACCGCACCAGGAACAAACGGCGGCGACGGCAGCAAGACGCACTGTGGGAGATCGTCGCCGTGGCCGTCACGATTGCCGATGACAAGAAGGCGAGCGAAGCCGACAGGGCATGGGCCAACGACATCATTCAGCGGTTCGGGCGCTACACCTGGGACTGGCGGGCGTGCAAGAGCAAGGCTGCGCCCACTGTACCGGCTGTGGTGCTGGACAATCACGCTGGCAGCGGCACCGTCGGCCTCGTCGCTGACCGCCTGGGCCGTGATGCAATCCTGATGGACCTGAGCTCCGACTACTGCGAGATGGCCCGTGAGCGCATCGAGGGCGATGCACCGCTGTTCGCCAACGTCAGCACGAAACTTGACACGGATCGGTAGCGGTGGTAGGCTGAGCGGTGATGAGGTAGATATGGTTCTGAAAACGTTGTCCAAACTTCATACTGGACAAATGCCCGGCACTGGACCGTCTGCCTCATCAGCGACGTTTTCAGAGTGCCGGGCTTTTGTGCGTTTGGAGGGAACATGAGCAAGCGCAAGGCATTGAGCAAGGGGCTGCGATTCAACATCTTTCGACGGGACGGATTCACCTGTCAATATTGTGGACAGCAGCCACCCGAGATCGTACTGGAGGTGGATCACGTCAAGCCAGTTGTGGAAGGCGGGACGAATGATGAGATGAACCTTGTCGCTTCCTGCCGCGATTGCAATCGAGGCAAGGGCAAGAAGCTGCTCGAGTCAGGACCACGGCCGGACGCTGACTTGGCATGGCTGGAGATGCAACAGGAACTTGCAGAGCTGCGGCGATACCAAGACGCGAAGCTGGTGCGCGAGGAGATGCTGGCCTGCACCGTCAAATTGCTGCAACAGAGCTGGCGCAACATATCAGATTTGGATTGGGATCCAGCGTCACATGAGATACGCAAGATGCTGGTACATCATGCGCCCGAGGTAGTGGAAGCTGCGCTGATTACAGTGGCCCCAAAGGTAAAGGAAGGCTACATCAGCGGTGAATGGCTGCGATATACCTGGGGCGTACTAAAGAAGATGCAGGCTGATGCCGATGGCCTCTAGACGCATGATTGACCCCGCATTCTGGCAATCTGAGACAGTCGCCTCGTTCTCGTTTTTCCAGCGATTGTTCTTCACTGGTCTATTCTCCAACGCCGACGACCAGGGGCGGCTCAAGGCGCACCCGGTCCTGCTGCGGTCGCTGGTGTTTCCCTACGATGACTTTCCAGCGTCAGAGATCGAGGATGCCATAGAGGCGTTCTCCGAGTCCGGCTCAATCATCGCCTACATCATAGACGGCGTGGCCTACCTCCAGCTCACGAACTGGTGGAGGTGGCAGCACCAGGGCTGGGCATGGCCGTCTAAACTGCCGCCACCGCCGGACTGGACTGATCGCCACCACTACCGGAAGGGCAACGTGCAGGTCTATGAGAACTGGCCAGGGCACGAGAACACAGCGGGGCCAGTCGAAGATGACGACGGTGCCGAAGTGGCGCCAGAGCGGGGCCAGAGTGGGGCCACCGTGGGGCCAGCCCCTAGCATAGACACCAACAATAGCACCAGCGACAGCACAGACATCAGCGATAGCACCAGCACCAGCACCAAAGAGCATGATTCTGCTGTTGCTGGTTTGCTCATGGCGTGGGGCATGAATGATGACGTGATTGGAGCTCTGCTTATCGAATACGGCTACGACGTGGTGGCCGCTATGCGCCTCCACGTTGCCAGCATGGACGGCATCGACAACCCCGCTGGCCTGCTCATTTCCAAGCTGGCGAACGGTGACAGAGCACCCCCGGCGGCCGACACCAGTACGCGCCGGTACATTGAGGGCGAGTACGCCGATGTGATTGAGCATTGAGGCCGGGACAGCACCGGCACGAGAGGAGGGGGCGGTGATGCGAGACTTTCTGGGGGGTATGATGGTGGCGCTAGTGATGTTCGCTGCCTATGACTCGGCTGTTGGTAACATCGGCTGGGGCGACTGGCTGATAGTGCTGATAGTACTGGCCATCGTGTTGGCTGGCCTTTATGTGGGCGAAAGGAGGGAGAGCGATGAGTGATTATTGCACCAGTTGCGGCAGTCCTGTTCCAGAAGGTCAGGGGTCATGCTCGATGTGCTACGGCGATCCTGGCTATGGTTCTGATGGCTACTATCAGGAATGGCTCGATGAACAAGCCAGGCAGGAACAGGCAAGACAAGGAATTAAACAGACCTTGGAAGAATGCCTGGAGAGGAGGACGACGATGATCGCACGACAGCATGACCTATTCGGAGGCAGCGCCGTGATTCGCCAGGGCACCGACGCTGACCGCGTGAAGCACATCCTCGACAGCGACGAGGGGTGCAGGAACAACCAGAACGAGACGATATTCGTCTACTGGCTGACGCACCAGCTCGACATCATCCAGGAGTTCGTGGAGCCGGACAAGCACGATGCGATGGTGAGAGCGGCGCGGAAGTTGAAGCCGGCCAAGACCGTCATCAATCGCCAGCAGGATCTTCAGCGGCTACACGACCACCTGGCGCCGTCGCCGGACGTGGCAGAGCAGCGCCAGCGGCAGGCGACGCAGGGGAGGGTGCGGTAGTGGACCCCACCGCCATCATCGCTGCGCTGGACCGTATCGACCAGGAGGCCGCTGCCCTTGCCGCTGCCATCAGCGCCATGATACCGGCGGACCCGAAACGCGACGATGCGACCTGGGAATCGCATACGTGCGCGGGTGCCTGTAGCGCAAATGCGAAGCGGGCTGCTGACGCACTGAGGCGGGTCGTGAGGGAGACGATGGGAGGGAGAGATGAATAAGACCAAAATTGAATATCTGACCCACACCTGGAATCCAATAGCGATGCGCTGTACTCCAGTAGGAGCAGGCTGTGCCAACTGTTGGCACCTGGCTATGGCATCCAGGCTTGCAGCGAACCCGTCTATCCCGAACGACCTACGGGAAGCATACGGTGGCGCTCCCCCCGTTCTGGTTGAGTCACGTCTAGGCGACCCGCTCAAGCACAAGAACCCCGCAAGGATTGGGATTCAGTTCATGGGTGACCTGTTCCATGAGGATGTACCACTTGAATTCATCAACAAGGTTTTCGCGGTGATGGCTGCCGCAGACCAGCATACGTTTCTTGTGCTCACAAAGCGCCCGAAACGCCTGCATGAATTGGCACAGTGGTTGGGACCCTACTATGAATGGCCCTTCCCCAACGTCCAACTCGGCATCAGCGCATCCACCCAGGATGAGGTTGACCAGAACGTGACCGAGCTGTTGCAGATTCCCGCTGCGGTGCGATTCGTGAGCATGGAACCGATGCTGGAAAGGATGGATCTGAAATGGTATTTGGGGAGGCATCGCCGATCATATCTGGGATTGAAATGGGATCAGCGCAGACCACCATACCTGAACTGGGTCATCATCGGCTGCGAGTCCGGCCCCCACCGCCGTCCAATGGAACTGAAGTGTGCCATTGACCTGGTGCGCCAGTGCGAGGTGACCGGAGTGCCCATATTCGTGAAGCAGGTTGAGATTGATGGCAGGGTGTCCCGCGACCCGAGTGAGTGGCCACCAGTGTTGCGGGTGAGAGAGTATCCAGTATGACGGTTCGTGTGTGTGTAATACCCCAGCGTGAGTATAGTGGCGCATACAAAGAGAGGAGGGGCGATGGTAGAGATGATACGTGGGCGTCGAGGGACTTACAAATACATGCTAGATAGTAATGGCTATCTGGAAATCACTGTCCGGACAGGGCACTACACAGTCGATCTGCTCGGTTCAATCATAGACGAGATTGCCGGCAGTGTGTTGCTGCCAATGGCCGAGAAGATCAACGAAATCCATATTTACCGTACCACATCAGGGTATTGTGGCGCATACGATAAGGGGGCAGAATGAACATTCATACTCATAGAGAGCAGGATACATGCGATGCGTGTTGGGATGAAGCAACAATAGCCGCCACCGCAGCGGAGCGTGAAAAGATACGTGATAGACTTACTGCTTCTATTGAGGCAGCAACATGGAGTGAGAATGCCCTGTTACGCAAATGGTGGGTTGCAGAAATGTCAGCGATAATAGATGGCGACGGTCTGCTTGTTGTCAAGGAGGCCGGGGATGAGTGAGGCAGATGTTGTGATGGCGATAGAATGGGGAACTGACGAGACAGAGGTTTGTGCACAACATGGACTGACCTTTGAAAAACTAGACGAGATCATGGAAGCCCATAGCCGCAAACGATGTGCCGGTTGCGGCTCATGGTGGTTTCGAGACGAAATTCCAGATGAGCATTGTCCTGAGTGCAGGGAGGCCGACGATGACGTTTGAGAAGTGGGCTGATGAATCTGGATATTTCTCAGAGGTATGCACGGTGTTGGAGATCCTGGGAAGTAAGTTGTGGCTCGCCGCCACCGCAGCTCAGCGCGAACCGATTGGGGGGTGTACTCACCCCGCAGCGTGCGTCGTGTCTGACACCGACGACCTGGGCGGCGACATGGCGACCGGTCACTGCGGCTGGTGTGCGTCGCTGGACGAGGTGCGGCGGGAGGAGCGGGAGCGACGAGAATCTCTTATATCTGCTATGCAATTTGTGATTGGCAATCTCAGAAGCGCGAATCCGCAACCTAGATCAATGGCACACAGGCTTGCCAGCGGGCTTGCCGAGGAGATCACTGCCATCCGGGAGGAGGCAAGGGATGCCGATTGACGGTGGCATGGGAACCAGCGGCAATAGAATGGGGGTGTATGGCGATTGCTTAGAAGAACGAGATGGGTACAAGAGGCAGCGAGACAAGCTAAGAAAACGAGTTAAGGATCTTGAGGCCCAGTTGCAAGCTACTACTGCAGCGGAGCGGGAGAGATGCCTGGACATTCTGAATGTGATCTGCGGCCTGCACCCAGATGTGGCCTATCTGCCAACCGTTATAGCCATCCGGGAGGAGGCTGGGGGTGAGTGATACGATGGAGCGACTCAGGGATAAGATTGGCGAATTGCTATTCGAGGCGTTGGAAGAAGGCGTTGATGTGGGCGTCAAACTGGAGCGGGAGAGGTGGATCAGCGGTAGGGTATCTATGTTACTGGAAGACATTTCCAATCAATTGGCGAAATGGACATTGGATAAGTATGGCTGCCTCCGGGATAATCAACTTTCCAATCACGAAGCACGGCAACTAGCACGACTCGAGCTCCAGCTTGAGGAGGCAATCCTTTTATGTGCAGTAGGGGGTTCGCAGGGGGAGGCCGGCGATGAGTGATATGTCGATGCCGTGTACACGTCCCGCGAATGTGTCCAAACGTCAAGGATTCTTGGACACGAAGGATTCTTGGACACGTTGCACACATCGGACCGCTGCCACTGCGCGGCGCTGGTGGGATATTTCGTCGCGGTCGTGGTGATCGCGTGGCTGGGGGGAGGGTAGAGTGAAGGCACTGACGCTGTGGCAACCGTGGGCAACCCTAGTAGCTATCGGGGCAAAGACAATTGAAACGCGAAGCTGGCACACGAACTATCGGGGGACGCTTGCGATTCATGCCGGGAAGGCGACTAGCGAGCTATACCTCGCTGGGGAATGGCCGGCGGCTAAATACTTGTGGCGGTTCGGCTTTCGCCGCCTCCAGTTTCCAGTGGGCGAAGTCATCGCTACTTGCAATCTGGTGGATGTCTTTGAGTTCACTGAGGAGAATTGGAAATCCACCAGTCTCGCTAATCGGCATCTAGGGGATTGCAGCCCAGGTCGCTATGGCTGGAGATTGAAGGACATCGTTGAGCTGGACAAGCCAATTGCGGCCACGGGGAAACAACGGCTCTGGGAATGGACCCCGACATGAGCAGCGAACACATGGAGCAGGTCCGTCTATTCCGCATCGCGCAAATCTGGGCGCAGCAGGGCACCTACCCCGAGCTGGAGCTGTTGCACGCTATCCCGATGGGGGGCAAGCGGCCCATCTCTGTTGCCAAGAGGATGAAGGCGGCCGGCGCTAAGAAGGGGCTGCTCGATATGTGTCTGCCCGTCGCCCGTGGCGGCTATCACGGACTGTACATCGAACTCAAGGTCACGGGCGGGCGCGTGACGAAGGAACAGCGCTGGTGGATTGAGAAACTGGGCGAGCAGGGCTACCGAGTCGAGGTGTGCTACGACTGCCAGACGGCGCTTGACGTGCTGGTGGATTATTTGGGAGGAGGGGATGATGGTGACTGACAGGCAGCGAAGAGTGATATGGTTGGAGGCGATTCGGGAGGTGTGTGCGTTGAGTGGGGAGCCGTCTACACAGTATGAGCATGGCGCAGTCAAGAGGCTGGCTGCGTTTGGGGTCCGTATCCTGGAAGCGGCCCAGCCCGATAGCTGGGGGATGAGCGCGGTGGAGGATGGCGATGACTGAGAGAGAAGAGGCTTATGCGTGGTTTGATTGGATGGGCTACGACACGAGATCGGTGAGCCTGGTCCGTGTAGCCCAAGACGCTTGGTTTGAATCCGCGAAACGGGCCGCCGCAAGAAAGCGGGAGCGACTAGTACCGATTGTCGAGGAGGCAATCATTCTCGGTATGGCTATGATTGAGCCTGAGAATCAGCCTCCCCAGTGGTCGGTCGAGGAAGCCCTATTGAAGCTGATGGAACTACTCAAGGAAGTCAAGGATGACGAATAATCCTTGCCACGCACTAGGGCTATCGTATATGGCAGCACACGCAGATGCACGACGGCGCATGAAACGAAACCAGCGTCAAGTGTTTTGTGAAACCTGCCAGCGGTGGAAGTGGCCCAATCAACTCTGTCCAGATGCACGAACCCGACCCTGCGTGGCGACCAATACCACCAAGGAGGCCAACGATGAACAGTAGACTCACGCTACACTTCCAGTCCCTACCTGGCTGGTCCCGCGAGTTCTGTGAGCGGGCGCTGCGGAACGGCGGGGAGATGTACACCAAGGCGATGGACGTGTCGGAGGACAACCCATTCGAGGGCTTGCCAGTGCGTACCATCGGAAGGATGCACATTGACGATGACATCTCAAACGCATGGGCGGCGCAGGGTGAAAAGGGGGCGCACCTGTTCTTTGAGCGCGTGGCGCCGCTGTGGGATAAGCGCCGCTGGGTGTGGCGGTGGTGCTTGGGAAATGAGCCACAGCCGATGCAGGAACTGTGGTTCGTCAATGCTCTGCACGACCACCTGCTCAAGCTCGTGGAGCTGGCGCACGCCGAGGGTTTCAAGGTGGCTGGCCCTGAACTGGGCAACGGCTGGCCGTTCGTGGGCCTACCAGATGAACGCTATCCGGGTGACCCTGGCGTGAGCGACGTTCCCGTTCTGGCTTGTGCGCTGGCAGCGATGGACCTTCTCACGGTTCACGAATACTCGTGGCCCACACTCTACGAGAAGGAAACGTACCACTGCTTGCGCTATCGCCGTCTGGTGCAGCAAATGGTCGAGCTTGGCTACCCCGTACCACCGCTCGGCGTCACGGAACACGGCCTGGACAGGCTGGCGGCTGATTTCGAGGCAGGGCCGCAGGGCTGGCGTGGCCATGTGGACTGGGACTCGTACCTCGGCCAAATGGCATGGTATGACCAGCGACTAGCCGAGGACAACGTTCTGTGCGCGACTATCTTCACCGCTGGCCCCAACGACCCTTGGCATTCATACGGCATCGACCAAGAGGAAGCCTGGCGCCTCGCTGACTATATCGCCATGTACCCGCCGGCTTGGGAGCCGGAGCCGGCTACCCCCCATGTACCAACACCCCCCGCCCCTTTGCCAACATTCACCCCGCCGATTGTCAGCATGATCAGCAAGCTGCCCACCTACGCCAAAGTGAGTTCAGACAAGAAGCTGCAGCTCTTCCGTCACCGTGAGGTAGACGACATCAAGCGCGTCGTCGTCCATCACAGCGCCGGGATGCAGAGGCCGCCGGGCGACATTCGCCGCTGGATTCGGCGCGTGGCACGTTGGCAGATACGCAAATACGGCTGGGAGGGATTCGCCTACCACGCCGTTGTCGACGCTGATGGTGTACTCTACCTGACGAACGATGCCACGACGGTGACGCATCATAGCGGGAACTGGTGGGCGAACGATACCAGCCTGGGCCTGCTGCTGCTGGGCGACAACCGACACGGACACGACACGCCCACCGACGCCCAGCTTGCCACCGCGAAATGGTATGTGCAGAAAACGGGGAAGCGGGTACGCCCCCACAAGCGCATCGTGGCGACCGCCTGCCCTGGGGATTTGAGGGCGGGATGGTGGAAGGAACTGAGGAGGGCATGGAAATGATGATCCCCAGGAAGAGACTTGACATTCCCGCAACAGTCAGCGGGCGGACCGTCAGCAACCGTGGTGTTCACCTTTTGCCAGCAGCCTATCACGGTACGTGGATGAGGGAGGCGGGCTACTGGGTGGATCTGCTGGTCAGCATGGGCATGAGCTGGGTGGTCATTATCACCGACGGCGATAGCGTCCACGAGCAGTGTGAGACGGACAGGTACGGGCGCATCAGCCCGCTGGAGCTGCTGCTGGAGAACGGCATCATCCCCATCGTGAGGGACGGAACGACGCCATTTCCCAGGCCGTTTAGGAACATGCAGGCGGTGGCCGAGGCGGTCCCGGTGCATGCTGAGCACGGAC
>SDBT01011497.1_pt1 | contig 14236 bp, 17 predicted proteins | sample 2277101 | NCBI WGS metagenome assembly SDBT01 (sample SAMN10404973, study PRJNA504765) | marine sediment metagenome | isolation source: marine sediment core GS10_PC15, 103 cmbsf | place: Arctic Ocean: Southern Knipovich Ridge | collected 2010 | reverse complement strand
CTATATCGCATTGCTTTGCTTACCTTGATTTATGAATTATCAGAAGCGGAGCTTCAGACCATAAAATGCAGCGCTTCTTCTCTTATGATAACCCTTAATCCGTGATGCTGGCAAGTAGAACGATTGGATATAAAATCCCTCCCTTTCCTGCCGGCAGTAACTGTGATTAGCCGCTGATGATTCAGGCAGGAGAGGGGCAGGGGAGAGGTCAGCAGAGAACAACCAGGATTGAGTAAAAGGTCCCGCCAACTGAACTTGACTTCGTGTGTGGGAAAAGCGATAATAATGAGCGTAATAATTAATAATTCCCCGATAGCTCAATGGTAGAGCAAGCGGCTGTTAACCGCTAGGTTGTTGGTTCGAGTCCAGCTCGGGGAGCCACTGAGTTAATTTTTAAAAACACCTTCGTTACCGTTTGATGTGCCATACGTCAGTTCCTTTATTTAAAGCGCCCTGAAGGCTTCTGGAGCTAAAGGGAAAGTATTGTAAAAAATACGACTATACTCTATATTTAGATAGTTAATGGAAAATAAAAGCCCATCAGCAGATACCATAACCTTTCTGGGAACCGCCGGCGCCCGGTTTATGGTTACCCGGCAGCTTACCGCTTCCGGTGGTCTGTGGTTAAGCCTGGACGGCACGGAAATACTTATTGACCCCGGTCCGGGTAGCGTCGTCCAGTGTGCCAGGAGAAAACTAAAGGCGGAGAAACTGAGCGCTATCATTCTTTCGCACCGTCACCTGGACCACTCGGGAGATGCCAACATTATGGTTGAGGCAATGACCCAGGGCGGATTTCAGCGGCATGGTTTGTTGTTTGCCCCGGCTGACGCGTTCGAGGATGAACCGGTTATTTTCACATACCTGAAAAGCTTCCTTGATGGCATTGAGGTATTGCAGGAAGGTAAAACCTATACGGTGGGTAATATTTCTTTTACGACTCCAATCAGGCATATACACCCTGTAGAAACCTATGGCATGGTCTTTAACGCTGGTGGGCATAAATTCTCCTATATTACTGATAGCCGCTATTTCGATGGCTTGTGCCGGAGCTACCACAGTGAGTTATTAATCTTAAATGTGGTGCTGATGGAAGCCAGGGATTTTATCGACCACCTGTCAGTGCCGGATGCCGAGCATATAATAAAAGAATTAAAGCCCAAAGTAGCTGTCTTAACCCATTTTGGCATGGGTGTCTGGCAGGCGAAACCCTGGGAAATAGCCGAGGGGATTTCTCAACGGACAGGAGTAAGGGTACTGGCGGCGCGGGACGGAATGAAATTTGACCTGTCGCAGCTGGATGAATAAGCGGTATAACTCTATCTTTGTGCTGCTTATAGATTAAAAATAGACAATCGAATACACTGTCGGAAACAGGAGATTATGAACTACTCACGCATTGGAATATGGCTGATTGTTGCCGTTACTCCTTTCATTGCCGCGATGATTGCTCGTTTTATCTGGGAGGCGGTCGTCAACCCTTATCCGGATAAAATTGCCTATGTCACATTACTCGTACTGGCGCTTCTCAGCGCCTATGTCCTTTTTCTTTATCTTACCATCAAGCCCAGCCGGAAAAAGCTGCAGCGCCTGCCGGTACTAGTCTGGATTGTGGTCATTGTTACCGCCGGTATCTTCGGTGGATTCGTCCACTTTATACGCTTTATTCCCTCATCTGAGGGTGACCCGTTGCTCAGTAAAATACTTGCCGGTCTGATACTTCTTGGGAGTGCCAGCGCTTATTTTCTGTTTATCCGGTTATTGTGGTCTTTCTGGAGAGCCAGGGAAAGATAGCTTTAAATAATGTGGCTCTGCCGTATCTTTGTTCCGGTTGACACAATTTATGCAGACCAGGGTAAGGATTATGAATAGGGAAAAATTTGAATGGCTGGTAGCAAAAGCGGTTAATAGTCTGCCCGATGAGTTTCGCTCCAGACTGGAAAACATAGACGTGGTCGTGGCGGATAAGCCAACACCCAATCAACTGGCTGAAGTGGGAATGAAGCGGTGTGAATCTCTGCTGGGTCTTTACGAGGGAGTGCCATTGACCGAGCGAAACCGAAATTACGGAATGGTAGTTCCGGACAAGATAACAATCTTCCAGAAACCAATCGAGGCTGAATGTAAACATGATGCCGAGATAGTGGCTGAGATACAGAGAGTAGTCCATCATGAAATAGCCCATCATTTCGGCATCAGTGATACCAGGCTGGAGCAGTTAGAAAAAGGTGGAGATTAGCCCTGGATTATTATCATATAGCAGAAAGCTGTGGTATATTAACTTACTATTTTACCAGGGACTTTTTTCCTGCGGATACTAACCAATTGGGGTTTCTTTCGTTATATAATAAGAGCTAAAGTTAAAGGGGAGGGTGACGATGAAATTAACAAGGTTCAGGATAATATTAATCAACATTCTTGTGATTACCGCAGTTCTTTTTAGCGGCACTGCCTATGCTCAAGACGAGGAATTGCCTGACCCGGGTATCACGCCGGATAGCCCCTTCTACTTTTTAGACAACTGGGGCAAAAGTGTAGGTATGTTTTTTGCCTTCGGGCCTGAGGCTAAAGCCAGGAAAGCCCTGGAATATGCTGAAGAGAGGCTTGCTGAAACCCGGGTTATGGCAGCTGAAAACCGGATGAAAGAAATGACACAGGCGGCCAACGGCTATAATAATTTCATGTCCCTGGTTAACCAAAGAGCAGAAGAGGCCGGACAGCAGGGTTCATCCGATAATTTATCAGAGATGGTGGCATTAGCCACCTTGAAGCACCTTTCCGTTCTGGATAAGGTGAAGGACAGGGTTCCGGAAGAAGCCTGGGGGGCTATTTCCCGGGCGAGAGAGGTATCTGTAAATGGACAGAAAAACGCCCTGCGGGCTCTGGCCAGGCAAAAGCCGGAAAGAGCCCTGGATATTAATCAGGCGGCGATTAACGCCAGGTTGAACAGGGCTAAGATTAAGGCAACCGAAAACGTTACCGCAGAGGTAGAAGCAGCACTGGAGGAGGCCGCGGAGCTTCTTGAAATAGAAGAGGAAATCTCAGAAGCGGCGCAAATTCAGGGGATAGATAATGCTACTATCGCGCAGCGAATCGCCCATGCCACTTCGAATCGAATCGATGTCCTGGAAGGGATATATGACCAGGTGCCGGAACAAGCCAGGGCGGCTATTGCCAGCGCTATGGAGAATTCCGTAGAAAAGTATGAAAGGGCAATAGGAAGGCTCAGTGAAGGGAGTACCCCCGGCGAAATTCCTGAGGAAGTCTCGGTATTGCAAAGACTGCAGGAAGAGCTCAGGGAGAGACTGCAGTTAAAGTTTTCAAGCCAGGTACATGTCTCGGATAATACTTCAGGTAATGTTACGGCGCAGATAAGAATTCAAGTTGAAATTCAGGAAAGGGTTCAGGAGAAGGTTGGAGGGCAGACAAATCTGGAGCCGGGAAAGTCTGAGCCAGCGGAATCCGAGAACCAAACAGGCGAAGAAGTAATAAATAGGGGGAAAGCCCGAAATCCATGACCTCCGTGTGATTAAACCTGCGGTCTCAGGTTCTTAATCATATAGTTGCCAAGTGAGCTATAGCCGAACTCGGCCCGGTAGTACTCCCTGGCTCCAGTCCCGCTCAGGACTACCATCTGGCGCGCCTGAAATTCATCGCCGGCAATTCGTTCCGCTTCCCGCAGCAAAGCCTTACCGATACCCTTATGCTGGGCTGCCTCCGGTTTCTGCTCGTTAAGCGGAACCTCTCGTCCAAATACATGTAATTCCCTGATTAAGGCTAAATTCCCATTGGCTTTCTGCCCCAGCGCCGGTATCGCTTTTGATTGTATCCTGAGGCGCAGTAAGCCAAACAGCGTTTCCTTTTCATCTTCGAAGGAAAGAAAAATCTCCTTGCCGCCGGAAGCATTATAATCCATCCGCACTAAATGAGCTTCACCTATTTCCCAGCCGTCCCGCGCCCGGTGACCGAATTCACGACACCGGATGCACTGACACTCAACTCCCTCCTGCTTCATTTGCTGCTTAATTACATCCCGAAGCGAATCCTTGCAACCAGCGATAATAAACCTGGGCGGAATATCACGCAGCACTCTTGAGATTCTGACATATCTGGGTACAACGGATTTAATCCCGACTAGTAGATTAACCATTGTATTATAATCATATGGCTGGTAGCGTCCCTCAAGGTACCACTTCTCTAACTCGGTTCCCTGTATCACCATTGTCGGATACAGCTTCAGTCCGTCCGGCTTAAAGCGGTCATCATCAAATAGCTTTCGGGAGAGTGCTAAATCCTCCTCCGGGGTTAAGCCGGGTAACCCGGGCATCCAGTGATAGTACACTTTAAAGCCATGCTCCCGAAGTAACGAGGTGGCGCTGACCACATCCTCCACCTTGTGCCCCCTTTTTACCAGTCGATAAACGTCGTCGTTCAAGGTCTGCACGCCAAGTTCTACCCTGGTTGCCCCGAACTCAAGCATCCGCTCTATTTCTCCCTGTCGGCACCAATCAGGCCTGGTTTCGATACAGAGTCCGGTGCAGCGGTGGACGGCAGTCTCATTAATGCGTTTTGCCTCTTCCAGTGTTGCTGATTCCATACCATTGAGGGCATCATAGCAATCCTTGATAAACTGATATTGATAGTCCTCAGGATAGGCCAGGAAAGTACCCCCCATTACTATCAGTTCTATCTTGTCGATGGGGTGTCCCATTTGGTCCAGAATTCTCAGCCTTAATGCTACCTGCCGCCCGGCGTCATAGTCGCATTTTATCGCTCGCAGCACTGCCGGCGACTCCGGAGTATAGCTCTGTGGCGTATCCGTGTATGTAGGGCAATACAGGCATTGTCCAGGACACTTCATGGGCAGGGTCATGACGGCTACCGGGGTAACCCCGGAAATAGTTCTTGCAAATTTCCTCATGTTATCCTTAATATTAAGTGGGTCATTTAAAGTTTAACAAATTTCGGCTGGCGGCAACAATTTAAAAAAATCCCATTTCTGCAGGGCAGTTTAACGGGGGCGAAGCTTCTCTTATATATAACTCCCCCTCCCTTGGCAAGGGAGGGGGATAAAGGGGGAGGGTTCCCCAACATTAAAGGGGGTGAGGTAGTTATTAACACGAAAGATATGTTTAACCGGATAGCCCCCGGCTGGTATAACTTCCGGCACTGGTCAATATTTCGCCGTGAACTGGAAGCGCTGGCAGACCGGTGGCAGCGGGGCAGACTGCTTAATATCGGCTGCGCTCATGGTCCCGATTTTTTACCTTTCCGGCATAATTTTGAGCTGTATGGTGTTGATTTCTCCACCGAAATGCTTAAGTTCGCCCGGAAATATTCCGGTAAGTTTGAGTTCAACGTAAATCTGGCTTTAGCTGATATTTGCCGTCTTCCCTGTTCTGATGAAACTTTCGACTGGGTAATCTCGGTAGCCACCTGCCATCACGTAAAGGGTAAAGAGGCAAGATTGAAATCAATCCGGGAATTACGGCGAGTCCTGAAGCCCGGCGGCGAAGCCTTTATCACCGTGTGGAACCGCTGGCAGCCCAGGTTCTGGTTTTCCGGCAGAGAAGTACTGGTACCCTGGCGAATAAAGGATGAAACCCTGTATCGCTACTATTATCTATTCAGCTACCGTGAACTGGAGAAACTGGTAAAAAAGGCAGGCTTTGAGGTGCTGAAATCCTTTCCGGAAAGTTCATATCACTTTCCGGTGAAGTTCTTTTCCAGGAATATATGCCTGTTGATAAGAAAGGGAAATTAGAAAAATCTGCTCTTATTAGCCATTTTGACAAACCTGGAGTTAATAACTATCATTTGATTTACTGCATGAGTGAAGGAGAAACCATGAACAAGAAAAGGAGGCGCCCGTCAATGCAGTTCAAGACGGAGAGTTTCTTTGGGGTTGAAAGAGTAAAACTATAGTTTCTGGCCATCGTGGGCCAACCGTTCTGAATATTTATTTTCTTTCACCGGTTACGGGTGGCATTGTTATCTATCTGGTGGCCCCGGTGCGGACCAGCAAATCTTTCTTCTGATATAAATCACCCATTGTTTCCAGATAAAGCTTTGCCGCGCTAACTCTTAAATGTCTATTATTATAACCGGGGTCTGCTTTAAGCTTGCTGTACGTGCTGTTTAAATGGTGCTCAACTGTTTTAATATCAATAAACAGGGCTTCCGCGATGGCTGCATTCGTGTACCCCTGTGAGAGTAAGCTCAGGATTTCCAGTTCTCTGGCGGTGAGCTGTTTTAAGAACGGGCACTCTGGTTTTCCGGCAAACATAAATGTAGCCAGGGGGGGGTCAAGAATAACCTGTCCCTGGCTAACTGCCAGTATCGTCCGGCATAGCTGGTCTATTTGATCTAGAGATTGTTTCAAGAAAAGTGCGATACCACCTTCACCTTTCATTGCCAGTCCTCGCAGTAGCTCTATATCACGCGGATTACAAAATCCCAGGAGAAGGATAATCCCAATCTTAGGATAGCCGGCACGAATTTGCTCCAGTTCTTCAATAATATTCGCCTCAAGCTTTTTAGTGCTGATCAGTATCACATCCGGACAGACCTCGGCAACGGCATGCCTGAAATTTCTCGGGTCTCCGTTACCGGAAACCTGCAATAATTCAATAGGTACTTCTGATGAAGCTACAGATTTATATATATCCCTGTATATTTCCTGCTCCTCTACCACGTAGAGTTTTACCGCTTTGAATGATGTCTGTTCCATTTTATCGCTTTCCTTTTATATGTCCGCGAAACCCCTGGCTATACCATCTCTTCATTATTAATCGCCCGCATTAACCTGCGGTCACGCCTGCGGTGTTTTATTTTGTTCTTCCTACCCTTTCTAGTTTAAGCCGTAACTATAAAGATAAGAATAAAGAATTATAAATATTTCATTAATATCTTATTAATATTTTGCCAGATGGCAAATTCCTGCTTTGATTCTGCCACTTCCTTGAAGGTTTACAATGGGTGCCAGCCCTTAATTCCCTTCAGGTAATCCCCTGACTTCGGTGAAGGGTACACCCCCAGAGAATATTAGAGACGATACCTTACCAAGATTGGTGATTGTCTCGTATCAGCCAGCCCGTCTATAAGGTAGATTTAAAACGTCGCTGTAAATTAGGAGGATTAATGATGGGCAGATTTGCGCGCAAAACAGGCGAAAACCAGAAAGGTATTACGGGACTGGAAACGGCAATTATTCTTATTGCTTTCGTTATCGTAGCTTCGGTATTTGCTTACGTTGTTCTTTCGGCCGGGCTTTTTTCAGCACAGAAGGCAAAAGAAGCCGTTTACGGCGGTATGGACGAAACCAGGAGCACTATCGAGGTAAAGGGTGACGTGATTGCCAAGATGGTTAGCGGTAACGTGACCGAAATCTATTTTACGGTAGGTGGTCGCCCCGGAAGCAAGCCGGTTGATTTCACCGATACTTCATCCGGCAATAACAAGGTGATCATCTCTTTCTTGGACCAGTACCAGCTAATAACATCCGTGAACTGGACAATGACGAAGTTGAATTCCACCAACGCGGATAATCTGCTTGACGCCAATGAATTGTTCCAGATAGCGGTGGATTTATCCAATGCGGCTAATGTCACTGCCTACCATACCTTTACCCTGGAGATCAAGCCTCCCATCGGGGCAGTGTTTCCTCTCGAGCGGACTATTCCCGCCAGGAGCAGTCAATACGTGAATCTGCATTGAGGAGGTAGATATATAAGAAATACCCGGTCTATTCAATTAGCCATGAATAAATACTGAATTAGGGAATAAAGGAGGTGATGCCAACGCAAAAAAATAACGCAGGTAAACAAAACAATTTGTTTGAAAAATCAGTACCTAAAGGAGGAAAAATGCTCAAAAAAATCTTAGGACGTGAAAAAGGAATCACCGGTCTGGAGACCGCTATCATCCTGATTGCTTTTGTCGTGGTGGCCGCCGTCTTCGCCTATACGGCGCTCTCCGCCGGCCTGTTCTCCACGCAGAAGGCCCAGGAAGCTGTTTATTCCGGACTGAAGGAAGCCCGAAGCACTCTGGAACTCAAGGGCTCCGTCATCGCTACAGCTAACACTACAGGTTCCAGCGGCACCATCAAGCAGATAAGTTTCGTCGTTTCCAATGTGCTCGGTGGCGAAGCGCTTGATTTCACCCCGCCAACTGCGGATTCAGCCAATACAGGACTGGCTGACAGCAGTAGCCCCAATGTGGTGGTAATTAACTATCTGGATGATTCTCAGGCGTTAAATGACCTCTACTGGACCATCACCAAGCTGGGGAGTGCCGATAGTGACAACCTGTTAGAGATCAACGAAAGGTTTGAGATTACCATAGGGAGCGACACAGCAGCTTCCGGTGGCGGCAACCTTATTGATGCCCTCACTACCGACCTGACCGTCAAGAAGACCTTCAACCTGGAAATTCTGACGCCCGTCGGTGCTACGTTGGTCATTGAGCGCACCACACCACCCTACATCGACACCATAATGAACCTGCATTAGTAATGTTTCCATCGGATGAATAAATAAAGGAGGAAAAATGCTTAAAAAAATCTTAAGACGTGAAAAAGGAATCACCGGTCTGGAAACAGCTATCATCCTGATTGCTTTTGTCGTGGTGGCCGCAGTATTTGCTTACACGGCGCTCTCCGCCGGCCTGTTCTCGACACAGAAGGCCCAGGAAGCTGTTTATTCCGGACTGAAGGAAGCCCGAAGCACTCTGGAAATCAGGGGCGGTGTTGTCGCTATAGCTAACACCACCGGTGCCGACGGCACCATCAAGCAGATAACCTTTGTCGTATCCAATGTGCTCGGTGGCGAAGCGATTGATTTCATCCCACCTTCCGAGAATACAAGTGATACCGGGACGTCTGCCGCCGGCAGCAGCAACAAGATGGTCATCCAGTATGTTGACGAGGACCAGACGGTGAATGACCTCTACTGGACCCTTACCAAGCTGGGGGATGCTGACGCGGACGACTTGCTGGAGAACAACGAGAAGTTCAAGATTACCATAGGTGACAGCACCGGTACCGATGGCGGTAACCTCATTCAAGCCCTTGGCCCCGACCTGACCGTTAACAAGACCTTCAGCTTGATACTGCAGACTCCTGTCGGTGCAGTGCTGGAGATTGAACGCACCACGCCAGCCTATATTGACACCATAATGAACCTGCGCTAGTTATCAGTTTGGTTGGTATTGTTGGCTGGGTGGGGGCCGCAGCAGGGGTATCCCCACCCAGTAATCCCAGGCGATGATAGGATATTAGCCGCTATCAGAAGCTGCGGGAGAGAAGAGGATGGTAATTGAACACATTGTTCATCGCTCTGAATGGATAACGGAGGTCTTTTGTGGACAAGGCCATAACTACAGCTTTACTCATCATAGCGGGGGTAATTAGTATGATATTTGTCTTTAACAGCGTCTATCCAATGGTAAACCGTTCCAGCGCCGCCATGGTCAGCATGGCGGAGAAGGTAGACGACCGGATGAAAAGCAGGATAAGTATCGTGCACGCCTCAAATACGGCTAATCGCACCAGCGTTTATCTCTGGGTAAAGAACGTAGGTACGGCACGTATCACGAACATTGAAGAGAGCGATTTATTTTTTGGCCAGGAGAATGATTTTTCCCGCATCCCATATGTGGATGATGCCGGAGGCGGTTATCCACGCTGGGCATTTATTATAGAAAATGATACGGAATGGAGCACCGGCGCTACCGTGAAAATCACGGTTACCTATAGTAGCGATCCCGGTGCAGATACTTATTTTTCCAAGATAATAATACCAAACGGAATATCCGACGAATATTTTTTTAGTATGTAACGGAGAAAACTATGGAGACTGCCATTGTCTCTTTAATATGTATAGCGTTAATAGTGTTCGGTGGGATGACCATGGGCAAGGGATTTCTGTCATCCGTGGATACCAGTACCCTGGGATGGGAAGACATGGGTGAAAGGGATGAGGAGATAATGAGAACTGAACTTTCTCCACTCACCGCCACCACGAGTGATAACGGACAAAATTTAAAAGTGATGCTGGATAACAGCGGCCAGACAAAGCTGGCTAGTTTTAGTAAATGGGATGTCATTATTCAATATTACGATGATAGCGGCACTTACTATTCAAAATGGCTTCCTTATACTGAAGGAACACCGTCCGATAATGAATGGACGGTAACCGCGATTTACCTGAACCAGCAAACAGAGGCTTTTGAGCCGAACATACTAAACCCCGGAGAAGAAATTGAAGTGCAAGCCAGACTCAATCCAAATATCGGGAGAGATACCTCTAATCTGGTGGTTATCTCCTCTCCCAATGGCGTTGTCGCCTCAATTGCTTTCTCCCGGTAACCAGTAACTATTTAATAAGGGAAGAACAGAAGAAAGGCATCGTAATGCTGGAAAAGCTTAAACAGATATTCGCTAGGGGAGAAAATCAACCAGGCAGTAATAATGGAAGCAACAAAAATCTGCTGAGCTTTGATTTGCTTTACCAGCTCTCCTACATGTCAGTCATTGCTTCGGGAGGCGTCCCGCGCAACCAGATATTTGAGCGCGCCGCCAACCTTCCCTGCTCTTCCGCTGAATACTTCAAAAGGATAGAGCTTTCCCGCACGAAGCTGAAATATGATTACGCAAGAGCCTGCCACCTGGTGGGAGAATCAGCTGACCAGGAGGAGATAAAGGGACTACTGCTGCGTTTTTCGAGTTCATTAATATCAGGTGAGCCGGAATCCGAATTTCTGTCAAGGGAAGCCAAGGCGCAGGCGGATTCTTATGAAAACGAATACGGAAGAAAACTGGAAACTATGAAGATGTGGAGTGATGCTTATGTTTCACTCATCTTATCAGCGGTCCTCGTAATTATTATCGGTATAGTTTCAACCATGATATGGCAAATAGAGACAGGCCTTATCGTCGGGATGGCGTTTATTGCCATACTTACCACGGGAGTCGGCGTCTGGCTGATATATCTGATGTCGCCGAAGGAAATCATGGTTCTGAACTGGGCGGGTTCCAGAGAGCAAAAACTTGCCCGCAGGTTATTCAGGTTGCTTATCCCCATCGCCGTAGCCGTCAGCGCTGTTCTCCTGATAATGCAGGTCAACCTGGGGTGGGCATTAATGGTTGTCGCTGCCATAGTATTCCCGGTGGGCTATATTATGTCCAAAGACCATAAGAAAGTTCTAAAAAGGGATGCCGAGGTAGGCGTTTTCTTGAGGTCGTTAGGCGGTGTCTGTTCTGCTTTAGGGACGACGGTGGGTGCCGCCCTGGCGCGGATTGACCTTGATTCCCTGAATGTCTTGAGGAATACGGTCAAGCGACTTCACACGAGGCTTCTCACCGGTATCAATACCAAGCTCTGCTGGGATAAATTCATCGACGAGACGGGAAGCGAACTGGCAAACCGGAGCGTGGGCATGTTCTACGATACAATAGACATGGGTGGAGCCGCCGGACAGGCAGGGTATCAGGCTTCGCTCTTCGCCAGCCGGATATCTTTGCTCCGGTCGAGGCGGGCGACCGTAACCGTTCCTTTTACCTGGCTCTGCATTGCGATGCATGGTTCGGTTGTTCTGTTGCTGGTATTTATTACGGAAGTGATAATGGCTTTCGCCGGAATGGTGGCAACGGCTGAAGGAGCAATGCCCGAGATGTCCGGGAGTGCTTCAATGAGCAGTTTCACCAGTTTTAATGTTTCCGGCCTGGAGCTAATGAGTAGCCTGGTGATTCCTCTGGTGATACTATTCACAATCGCCAATGCAATTGCTCCCAGCCTGGCTGATGGCGGGAGCTGGTATAAAGTTTTTTATAATCTGGGGATTACAGCCGCTATATCAGGAGCGAGCCTGATTTTCCTGCCTACAGTGGCACATGCGTTGTTTAAATCTGCACAAATGTAAGGGGGTAATAATGGATACAGAAGAGAGAATAAAGGCCCTGGAAGAAGAATTCCATGCCACGAGAGAAGAACTGAAACAAATTCTTTTTGAGATACGTAGTTTTTTAATGGAAGCTAAAAGTCCAATCCCAAATGATTTGATAAAGAAATTTTCTGATGAAATGGACTCATAAAAGGGGGTAAAGCCGTATGGAAAAGGAACAGAGAATTGAAACGCTGGAAAACGAATTTAAACTGATAAAGGGAGAATTGAAGCAGACACTTGCCGGAGTTCGTGATTTCCTGCTGGACACCGGGATATCAGAGTCTGAATACGCAACCATTTTGCAATCTGTCGGGGGAGGAATGCAAACATTAATGAGGGGGGAGATAACCATGGCTAGAGACACTAACCCCCCCGGACCGCCACCGCCTGAGCCGGAGAAAACACCTTCGGCAGAAAAAGCGGTTGAAGAAAATAAGTCCTCAGAGTCTGAACCGGAAATGCTGGAAGAAGTGATTGAAGAGGAAGAATACGATACGCCTGCACCAAGACTATCTGAGAAAACGGGCAGGCCGGATGAGCCCTTTATGTCTAATTCAGAATTGCCTGAGGAAACAATTGGACAGAATGAGCCTGATATGCCTGAGGAAACAGTTAGACAGAATGAGCCTGATATGCCGGAATCGGGGTTGCTGGAACAACAGGCGGAACTTCGGCAGAGTGTTCAGGAGGCGAGGTCATCAATACCTCCGGTAAATCTGCTATCTAATCTAATTTGCTGGGTTTCGAGCATTAAGAAGGAAATTGGTATTGAGCAATTACCGGTCTTACTGGAAGTTTATGGCACCACTGGGCACCTGTCCCCCGAATTGAAAGAAGTTATCCTGCACCTGGCAGATATAATCGAACCCCAATCAGAAAACGCTGACCTATCCGGCATATGGAGTCAGTCGATTCTAGAGTTGCATGGAATCCTGACCGGAGGTGATGCTCCGCTACATCCCTTGAAGCCATTCTGGAATGACGGGGATGATGAAGCGCTGCCGGGCGAAGGGCAACCGGGTGATTCCGGGGTAGACGCCAATAAGCCGTTAAAGCTGAAATTAGTGATTCCGGTTAATAGCGGCGATGACAGCATAACCAGAGAGTTTAGTATAAGTCTAAATCCAGAGGAGTAGTAAATTGGTTATTCCTCCACACAAAGCTAAAGACATTATGGCAAGAGGTAAGATAATATGACGAATGATGAGGCTAAGAAAGAAGTAATCCTTACCGGTTTACCAGAAATAGATGAGAAGCTGGGCGGGGGTATTCCCGTAGGCTCTCTGTGCCTTATTGAAGGCCATTCCGACGCCGGGAAGAGTGTCCTTTGCCAGCACCTGACTCATGGCACCCTGAAGTCCGGCCAGGCTTCTGCTGCCTATTACACTACGGAAAATACCATCAAGAGTCTGATTTCCCAGATGGACTCCCTCAACATGTTCACGCTGGATTACTTTTTAGCGGATCGTTTACGTATATATCCTCTAATTTTTCGTGGCATTGTTCATGATGGGAGGAAACCCTTCTTCGTACTGACGCACCATATCTCCCGGTTACCCAAAGAGTTCAAGCTGGTGATAGTGGATTCTACAACCCTGCTCGTTTCACACAGCGATCCAGTGTCCATCATTGATTTCTTTTCGCAGTGTAAGGAATTATGTGATGAGGGCCGGTCTATTATTCTTGTAGCACACTCTTACGCCTTTGAGGAAGATATGCTGGCTCGAACCCGTTCATTATGTGATGCGCGTTTTAAACTTAGACTGGAACAGGTTGGTGACCGCATGGTAAAGCTAATGGAAGTGCTCAAGGTGCGTGGCGCTGACCGACCGACCGGAGATATCGTCAGTTTTGACATCGAACCAAGACAAGGTATGCGAATTATTCCGCTTGCTAAAGCAAGGGTGTAGGAGATAATTATGCTTGGTTTACCTTTTGAATTGAAGCCCTGCCCACAAGATTGCGGAAAAGAATGTGGTGCCAGTCTTGCTGACTGTCCCACTTACGGGAAGCTCCCGGCTCCACTTCAGGAGAAATGCCAGAAGAATCCCCATCTGTTACAATACCTGCATAGTTTTCCAATGGATGAATTCGGCATCCCTGAATATTACGAGAAAGTTAACCGGAGTTTAAAGGGCTTAAAAGACCCTAACCTGATTTATCAGGCAAATGATGAAATATTCATCCATATTCTGGCAAACAAGGAGGATATTCGAGACTACTATATTGCTATTGAACCATGTCTGGCTGACGAACAGGATGAATTTATCGATGACATTGAGCAGCGTTTAGC
>SDBT01011496.1_pt1 | contig 14237 bp, 11 predicted proteins | sample 2277101 | NCBI WGS metagenome assembly SDBT01 (sample SAMN10404973, study PRJNA504765) | marine sediment metagenome | isolation source: marine sediment core GS10_PC15, 103 cmbsf | place: Arctic Ocean: Southern Knipovich Ridge | collected 2010 | reverse complement strand
GAGGCGGCTTAACCACCGCCTTTTCTTCTTATCTATCCAGGTAGCTAAAAGCGATAAACTCCAGCCCGCCCCAAGCGGGCTGATAAAAACAGCAAAGCGTTCCGCTTCAAATTAAAATGCGCCGTAGCTTAGGAGTTTGGCCTTATGGCTGTGAATAAATACCAGTTTATATTTGGAAGGGCGTGGGACATGAAGAGGACGATTTTTGCTGTAGTGGCGTTGATATGTGTAAGTAGTTGTGCATCGGCACAGGGGCAATGGGATGAGCTTTTTAATGGGAAGAACCTTTCGGATTGGGTGGTACGTGACGGTAAGGCTCCATTTATGGTCGAAGATGGTGTTATCGCCGGAGTGGCGGTTGACGGGCCTTCGAATACTTTTCTTTGTACCAAGAAAGAGTATGATGATTTTATCCTTGAGTTCGAGATAAAGATCGATGAGGGATGCAATAGCGGTGTGCAGATTCGCAGTTTAAGCAAGCCTGAGTACAGGAACGGTAAGGTGCATGGATACCAGGTCGAGTGCGACAACTGGGACCGGGCGTGGAGCGGAAGTATTCTTGATGAGGCCAGGCGGGGTTGGCTTTATCCGCTTGAGAGAAATTCAAAGGCCCGGATTGCCTTTAAGCAGAATAAGTGGAATAAGTTCAGGGTCGAGGCTTATGGTAACCGGATCAAGACTTTTGTTAATGGTATTGGGTGTATCGATCTGATCGACGATATGACCGCGAAAGGTTTTATCGGTTTGCAGGTGCATCGTGTCGGAGGCGAAAAGGAACTGATCGGCAGGAAAGTACGCTGGCGCAATCTGAGGATTCTAACGTCCAATGTCAAAGCCAACTTGTCCAAAGAGGATGATTCGGTGCCGCAGGTCAACTTGATACCGAACGTTCTTTCAGCAAAGCAAAAGCGTATGGGATGGAAACTACTTTGGGACGGCAAAACGAAAAAGGGCTGGCGTGGGGCGAAGCTCGATGGATTTCCCAGGACAGGCTGGAAGATCGCTGACGGAGAGTTGATCGTTCTTTCGTCGAAAGACAATCCGGGATCGCGAGGCGGTGATATTGTGACCGAGAAAAGGTACGGCAATTTCGAGTTCGAGGCGGAGTTTAAATTTACCAAAGGGACTAACAGCGGGATCAAGTATTTCGTGGACCCCAAGAGTGAGAAAGCAAAAGAATCTTCACTCGGCTGTGAGTACCAGATACTCGATGATGCCGAACATGCGAATGTTGAGGGAAACAGGACTCTTGCATCAGTCTTTGATATTATCCCGGCCCATAACAAATTAGGTAAAAAGGTGAAACGGTATGAATGGAACAGAGCCCGGATCATCGTAAACGGCGACCATGTCGAACACTGGCTCAATGGAATGAAGATGGTTGAGTATGACAGGACTACCCAGAAGTGGCGCTCGCTGGTGGCAAAGAGTAAGTACAAGTCACGGCCCAATTTCGGACAAGCCGAACAGGGACATATCCTTTTGCAGGATCATGGTGACGAAGTACGTTTTCGGAGCATTAAGATCAAAGAGCTTTAGTCCTCGGCCGACGACCAGCCGGGCCGATCGCACCGGCAGGTGGACACGTAAGTCCTTGTTAGTAAAGCACTTATGTTCGTATATTTTCAAATTGGGTTCGTTTTGCATTTTTTCGTGTATGAGTAAATGGGTGAAAAAGTGAATGGGTAAATGAGTTGATGAGTGGATTGATTGCAATTGGGTTTGTTTTGCATTTTTAATCGTGACTCGTCGCTCGTGGCTCGTGGCCCGTGGGCGGAGTAGGTTGAATTGGGTTCGTTTTGCATTAATCGTGACTCGTGCCCCGTGAGCCGTTGGGCGAGATGGGCATATGTGCGGTGAGGTTGAAATTGGGTTTGTTTTGCATGTTCTCATTGCGCGATTCTTGAAGTTTTGAAATTGGGTTTCCCGGCGCGCCGGGACTTCGCCTTGGGCTCAGCGTTAGTCTTTGGATTGGGTTCGTTTTGCATAAATTGGTGAATGAGTGAATGGGTGGATAAGTCCGCCCTTGGCGGATAAATTCCTGGGTAAAATTGGGTTCGTTTTGCATTAATCGTAACTCGTGACCGGTGGCCCGTGCCCCGTATTTTGTGGTGAAAAAGTTATGTAAGTCTTTGTTGTACATGGAGTTAAGTGTGTTAAGGTCCAAGAGTTGGAAAACGTGACGAAAAGTATAGAAAAGTGAAGAAAAGAGAGTAAAAGTAAAAGAAACAAAGGTAAAAGTAATAAAGAAAACGCAAAAAAGACGAGGTAAAATTTGCAGCGTTTGCTTGTTTGGTCGGTGCCTTGGTCGCAAAATTGGGCCATTTCAATTTATTCCTCCAAAGGCGGATTTCCGCTTTGCTCCAATATTTACTATTTGCAATTTATTATTTCCGTCTTATTTCCGCATTTTGTTCTTGATGTTCATTGTTTATTTAGTTTGATGAATAGTGTATTCTATGGATTGTTAACTGTCAAGGCTTAAATTTGGAATATGTGAAAATAGTTTAGGTGTCCCGCAGAGGCGGCGCTTTAAGCACTTAAAATTAAAAAGGAAAAAAAAAAAAGATATCCCGCAGAGGCGCAAAGGCGCAGAGGGGAAAAACAGGTTAATAATAAAAAGGAAAAAAAGGTCTCCCGCAGAGGCGCCGAGACGCTGAGGAGGAAAAACAGGAAAAAGGTTAGACAATGATTAAGGCTGTAATGATTTTTATAACAACATATTAAAGAGTTACGACAGCAAGTCAACTATGTACCGGAGGCCTTTAATTTTCCCTTCAGTCTGTGGAAACTGTGCCATTGTACTTCCTCCTTGATTTTCTATTCCCATCGAGTGTCGTCTTTGCCGCATCCTAAACCGTCAGCGTCGCCTCCAGTCGTCCCATGCGCAGTTCCGCGCCGGCGCCTTCCCGTCGAGGAACCGTTCGCCCGGATGACACGTTTCAGCGGTTGGCCTGGAGCGAAGCGGAAGGCCAATCCGCCTGCAAACGTTTGTTGGGCATACCCTCACCAGAGTTTCCACCATGGCTTCTTGTCCCCACCAACGTTTCCTGAGTGCACATGCTCGTAAATCTCTTTGAGGACTTTCCCAACACACGGCAATTCCTCCAACGAAGTAGAAACAATCGTCTCTTTCAAACTCTTCCTGCAGCCAATTGCTACATTTGCCACAATCCATAAGTGAAATTCTTCGGTAAATGATGCGAGCTTCTCGATATCAATCTTTTGGCCTTTAGCGAGTTTCCCTTCGCTGTTCTTGACGAATTCTACCATCGGCTGAGGGTTTTTTGCTTCAGCACACTTATATTTTAGGTTCTGAATGCTATCCCGAATTATCTCGGTGAGATCACTCATTAAGGCGAGAAAAAGAGTCCCGCACCAAAACCCCAACTCGTAGTAGTACTTTCCCGTGTCGCCGTAGCTTTTGCCAATTAAGCATGGTATTTCACTGCGAAGAGCATCACGTATTTTCTCGGGGTTGAGATTAGCTTTTCGCAATACTATTGCTTCGATGGCCTCTTCTTCGAGTCCCAGGATTCGCCAAGACTCCACTGATTTATTGCAGAACTGGGAGTATCCTGGGGCGTTAGGGTTCAGTACCACGGATAACATAGTAAACAGACCTGAATCAAAGCATTCCGCACTATAAGAAGGCATATTCTATCTTCCTCCAATTTTGGGCGCCCAACACTAATTAGATTGATCCGCATAAGATGCGGAGTTCTTGGTTTCTGTCCGTATAAGACGCAGCTTTTTTGCCTGAAATTCTCATTTTTCGCCTAACTGCCCCATTCGACTACGCTCAGGGCAAGCTTAAAATAAATTACTTATCAGCCTTTATGCCATTTTTAGCCCAAATACGCAACTATTAGCCTTTTAAGCCATTATAATAAGTTCCCGTTGGTTGTTCAATATTTATCTGCCCGTTCGACTTCGCTCAGGGCAGGCTCTATGGTTGGCCTTAGGCGAATTTCACTCCAGCTTTGCTGGACTCGTTCAATTTTTTCTCCCGCAAAGGCGCGAAGGCGCAAAGGGAAAAGCAGTTAATTAAGGAAAAAGGTTAGACACAGATTTACACTGATTTACGCTGATTATTTTTGAAAGAGAGTTTGTGGGAAGTGAAATAAATGGTGCCCAAAAAGAGTTGGTCTGAACCCTTTAATTAATTCCAGAAATATTTAAATTGCCTGCTGAGACAGTTATAATCTTTTCCTTTGTTCTAAAAAAATTAATATAATGAATTATGGCCTGTATGTGCAAATTATAAACTTCTAACTCTGTTTGCTTTTGTTTAATCTTTCCAATCTTTTGCACATCAATAGACTTAATGCCTTCATTACATGTATTATTTTCTTTTTGAATTAAAGCGTTGTTACCCTCTTCCATTTTCTTTTTCGTATATGAAGCAAACTCTTTTATATCCTTTAATTCTGATAATTCTAAAGACATTAAATTTTCTATTCCCACTATTCTGTCTAAAAACCAATCATGTGTATTCTTGTCAATTAGCAATCTATTAAGTTTATCTTTACTCAAAATTCTCGAATTATTTATAATCGCTGCACCGTAAAAGTTTTTTCTATATTTGTACAAATCATCTAATGTGATAGTGTATCTTAGTTCAATATTTCCTATTTTGGCATGTAGCTTTCTCATAAATAAATCAGAATTATACAACCGCACGATTGTGGCAAATGTAAGAATAAATAAAATGGCATGAATAGGTGTTTCGAGTATTTGAAAACCTCCATCACCAGTACTAATAAAATACTCTTCTTGGTTAATGCATTCACTCTTTCTTGCGTCCCCCATTTTGTGATAATCCTGGAAAATATAAGAATAATTTTGTGTTATTAGACCCCAAGCATGGTTGTATATTAGCTCAAACAAATGAGGAATGAATATTTGTTTATTTGTTGAAAATAAGCTATATTGATAAATATCAATACCAACAACGGTATGTTTATTTTCTACTAACTTTTGTATCTTATCGTTTTCTTTCTCCGTATATTTTATAGAATACTCCTCTTGTCTGTTCAACTGTATTCTCGGGAGAACGTTAGAAGAAAACAATTCATTTAAGAGTTCTTGTTTTAATTCAGCAATATTTATCATCTCTTAATCCTTAGCTAAGCAAAGCTTTTAATTTTCGCTACGCATATCCTTTCTGTTACTTCGTGTAGTTTTTTGACGCAGGGGGCCAATTGTTCTAATTGTTGTTTTGTTATTTTATAATTAATGTCATATCTGGCGCCGATGTAGGCGTAGTCCAGTAGTTCGAAGAGTTTCTTTTGCTCGTCAGTCTTTCTAGGTAATATACCAGTTAATTTTGGGCAGTAATCGGCGGCAAGGTCTCCTAAAATGTCGAGATGGTGCTCCTGTGGACACTCGCTGCCGAAGATCAATAGGACTGTTTTGGATGCAAATTCCGTAGCTTGATGAAGATTAAAGGCAGCGTGTTTGTACTCACTGTCATTCATGGCATATTCAAATTGGCGGTAAAAATATTTTGCCTTATGGAAGACATCATCGAGTGTTTCCTGGGCGATTTGTTTTTCTTCTGCCGGATCGAGTTTTTTTCTGTCGCTTAGTTCTACTTCGCCGGAGTCGTACAGGATGATTCCTTGTTCGCAGATTTCTGTGAAGAAGTACTGGCCTTGGGTTAGTTTGTAGTTGACGAATTTGAAATCGCGGGGAATTATGCGAACGTGGGTGCTTAGATCATTTTGGGCGAGTTTTTCTTTTACTTTGTCCCAGAGGGTGAGGTCCTGGGCGGTGTATTCGTGGGCGACGAGGACGAGGATGTCGTAGTCGCTTCTTTTGTGGATGATTAGTCTGCCTCGGCCTTGTTCGTGTGGGCCGTCCTTCCAGTCGCCTCGTGCGTATGAGCCGAAGAGGACGACCATGTGTACATCTTCGCAAAGTGAGCGGATCATCATGGCGATAAGTTCTAATTCATCCTGCTTTAACTGGGGTAAATGTGCTAATGACTTTTTCATAAGGGGGTATTATTGCACAGGAAGGGGGAAAAGTAAAGGGGGGAATTAGACGGGGCATAGATAGGAAAAAACAGTATGGTTTTCGCTTATGAATAAGTATTAATTCGAGGCTGGGATAATTTACTTAACTTTGAGGTGGAATTGATATTATAATTGCAGAGATAGCATTTGGTTTTTGTATTGAAAGGAGCCAGCTTTATGGAAGGTAAGAGGCCCAGTGATAGTTGTGTCGAGAGTCGGTATTTGTTGATGCCCGATCAGGCTAATCCTTACGGGACGGCTTTTGGTGGTGCTATAATGGCTTGGATCGATATGATCGCGGCGATGGCGGCTCAGAAGCATTGCGGGATGGAGGTTGTTACTGCGAGTATCGATTCTCTTTCTTTTAAGGAGCCGATTCGGATCGGTGACCATGTTGTGCTAAAGGCTTGTGTTAATTATGTGGGTCGCAGCTCGATGGAGGTCGGTGTTCGTGTGATTTGTGAAGATCCTTATAGTAATAAGCAGGTTATAGCTACGACGGCGCATTTGACATTTGTGGCGATGGATAAAGGTAAACGTCCAACGGCTGTGGTTCCAATTTTACCGGAGACAGAGGAGGAAAAGAGACGGTACGAGAACGCCAAGCTGCGTGTTCAGGCGAGGAAAGAACTTTTAAGGAAGATGCAGTAAATTGTAGATTCTTTTGTCTAAAGGTTGCGATTGTCTTATCTTTTGAAGTGCGTATTTAAATTATTCCTTTTTTGCCTCTTATCCCGATATAGTAAATATTCAACTTGACTGACTTTTTAGCTGTCATGCTGGGCGAAGCGAAGTCGAAGACGCGCCCTGGTGGGCATCTGGCCTTAGGATGGATTTTCAGACGTGAGATTCTTCGCTTCGCTCAGAATGACACATTGTGTATCTTATTGCCGAGCAAATACTTACGTAAAAACCAGTCAAGTTGAGTAAATAGTTATCAGTGTGATGGACCTGCTTGGAGAAATTATACCCTTGAAGGGTAGTAAAAGTCCGCGAATAAAATCGTAACTTGTTGTTTCTACGTTATTTACCCGCGAATAAACGGGAAAATTCAATTGAGATCAGTATAAATGAATCATTTCGCAGAGAGCCTCTTAACCTTTGGTAGGGGAGCTAAACTTTTGGGCCGATTTTGTAAGATTCTTATTATTTCCATGCTTATAAGCTATTGGTCCTGTTGGGGTGTATTGGCAGTGGAGGCCTCGTCGGGCGAGGGTGTAAGCGATATGGCCGAGTTGTTGGGGGCTTTTCGGCTTGAATCATGGGAATTTCCGCCGGCAGCCGAGAAGGTCGAAGCGGCATCAGCCGTTTATAGGGTATTCAAAGCCGATGAAGTGGCAGCCATCAAAGCTATAGATGCAATGGACGCAGGTGGACACATGCGTACATACGGCGATTGGTTCTTTAGTCAAAAACAGTTCGGACGGGCATCTTTTTACTATAAACTTAGCCTATTAACGCAATGTGATTCGGGAATAGACTCCAGAGATTGGGGCTCAAGCAAACACGCTAAATACAGGCTTGGATTGATCGAGGAGAACCGGGATGACTGTCAGGGGAAGCCTCTGGAGATGTATGCAGAGGTTTTTCGGATTTGGGGGGCTGAATTTCGGGAAAAGATGAATCGGATCAAGGTGCTTTATCCGAAGTCGCTGATATTAGATGATGTTGATTATGCCCTTTCTAAAGGGATGGACAATGATCTAGAATTGGCTTCTCACTGGCAGCAGTTCTTACGCGATCATCCGCAAAGCCCGTTATGTAGTAAGGTTGAGAGCAGGTTGACCATGGCGTATGACAATCTTGGAGCAAAGAGTCGCCATGCGGGTCGATATGAGGAGGCAGAAAAATGGTATGCGATTTTTCTGGAGCGACCTATGGTGATCGGAGGGTACAAATATCATGGCTCATATATCAATGCGGGTTATTTTTTCGAGGAGCGAGGAAAGTTAGATATAGCCGAGCAGGCTTATAAAAAGGGCATCGATTGTGGTAGTTGGCATTCGGCTTATAATGCTTTGGGATTTTTCTATGAAAGACAATATGATCTTGATAAATATATCGATTATCTGCGCGAGCGCGGTCAGAGCCAATGGGAGATTGAGCGGCGTTTGAGTGATATGGGAGTTGAGAAATGGTGCCAGTCATTCGGTGCGTTTCCGAAGGGATATGATTTGTGCGGTTCGGATGAATTTGATTTTAATGGTGTTCATTTTGTAGGGCAGTTGCACAAGAGGAAGAAGGAAGTTGCCGAGGAGTTCCCGCAATATGTACTTAGACTCGGGGGACATGGGGATAAACTGTTACTTCGAATCGACAGCGATTTGTTTAAGTTGGGATTTACGAGAGGATCGTGGTATAAGGTGGTAAATGCCGGAGCGATGGTATTGTGTGTATCTTATCCGAGCGGGGGTAATGCTCTAAATGCCAATCCGTGTTATGTGGTATCTTTAGAGAAGGAGACTAACCTGAAACTTCTTGGTCGGGTTGGATATGTTAAGGATTTTGATGGTGACGGCGAAGATGATTTAGGCTGGTATGAGGATGTATGGGAGAGCGGTTTAGGCTCAGGCTGGTTCGGTCATTCTGCCGGAATGAACCACCTTAGCCCCAGGATTTACTACCACATTGTTAAAGGCAAGCTTGTTGCATACCAAGAGAAGAACATTCGATACTGGAGAGATGAGATCAGAGAACTTGACGAGCAAATAGAAAAGTATCGCGGACAAATACCAAAAGATGCCCAATCGATAATGGAGCCAGAGGGTAGTTGGCTGCTCCTTAAGGTTTTGAGCAAATTCCTTCGTTATCGTATGCTGGGAGAAAGCCAGAAGGGTATGGAAGAGCTTGGCAGGGATCTGCGGTATTGCGACGAGGAATATTTCTATTTCAGACGCTGGGCAAAGGGCGGCAAGGGCAAGGTAATTGGCAAGTATCCGGCTGGTGAAATTGAGCAAATCGTCAAGAAGTCATTAGAGCGTTACCCGGTCCCAAGGACATCTAAACGGTCGATATGGGCATACGTAACTCCACCGTAAAATTGCCGCAAGGCGGATTCCGGCTTTTATTCGGAGCCTGGTTGCCAGAGGTATAGGAAGTGGGTGCCGTTTGAGTTTAGCCAGTCGGGCAGGTCCAGGTTTATCAGTGCCCCGGTCGTGGTCTTGTTATAGTTTGCGGAGCTATAGATGTTTGGTTTATATCCTGCGGGGCGGTGATACATTACGACGTGTGCTTTTTCAATCGAAGCGAGTTTTTTTGCCCATTCGACGGCCTGTGAGGGATATCCGATTTTGTCAATCAAGCCGTTTGCCAGTGCCTCTTTTGCGGCAAAAACCCTTCCGTCGGCGAGTTTGCGGATATGTTCCAGGGTTAGCGATGGCCTTCCCTGGTCCACAACATTTAGAAACTGCTCGTAGAATTCGTTTATTAGTCCGGCGAAGAGTTCACGTTCTTCTTCTGTCATTTCGCGGTAGGGCGAACCAATATCTTTTAATTTTCCACTTTTTATCGTTTCTGTCCTGACTCCGAGCATTCTCATAGTTCCGGCAACGTTGATTGTCTGAATGATTGTGCCTATGCTTCCGGTGATAGTGCTCGGTTGTGCCATGATACCGTCGGCGCCACAGGCCAGATAATATGCCCCGCTGGCCGCGACATCGAGCATACATGCTACGACGGGTTTTTTGCATTTTTCTTTGAAGAGTTTGAGTTGATGATACATTGTGTCCGATGCGCCAATGGTACCCCCTGGTGAATTTAGGCGCAGAACTATGGCCTTTACGGCAGAATCTTTACGCGCCTTGTCGAGCTTTTCCACGAAAAGGCTTACCTGGTTGTCTTTCGATCGGAACAGACCGCCTCGCGAATTGATCATTATACCGTCAACATCGATAACGGCAATTTTGTCCTTGACAAAGAATCCCTTATCTTTTTCTATCACGGTTTCCTTTAGTTTTCGTCCTCCCGGAACGGCCTGAATCAGAAACGCCGTAGGCCCACAACCGACTCCAGCCAACAACAAAAACAATATAACAACGATAAGATTCTTTTTCACTTTACCGGTCATAATAGTCTCTCCAAATGTAGTTAAATATTGGAATTCGCCATAGCGGCTAATATCAGCAGTATCACAACCATTGCTCAGTCCTATATTAGGAGCCAACAAACTCGCTGTATATCCTGACCAACTTAAGAAAGCCTAAGTGCACAGAATCACTAATATATTGAAATATGGATTTACTAAACTACTCGATCTCACTGAATTTTTGTTTTGCGGCGCCGCAGACGGGGCAACTGTCCGGTGCTTCGTCGAGAACTGTGTTGCCGCAGACGGCGCAGACGAAGATCTTTGCCGAGTTCATGTCGCTTCCTGCTTCGACGGCTTTTGAGGCATCGAGGTACAGGCTGTGATGTATCTGTTCGACGGCCATAGCGTTCTGGAACGATGCCAGGGCGGCCTTGGCGTTTTCGGCAGTGGCCTCTCCGATGAACTTCGGATACATCTGTTGATATTCGAAGTTCTCGCCGGCGGCTGCTTCCTGGAGATTTTCGGTTGTCGTTTTTATCCCACCCAGGGCTCGAAGGTGAGCGTGGGCGTGGACGGTCTCCGCGGCGGCGGCGGCTCGAAACAGTTTAGCTACCATTGCGAGCCCGTCGGCGTCTGCCTTTTTCGCAAAAGCAAGATAGCGACGATTTGCCTGACTTTCACCCGCGAATGCTTCCTTTAGATTATCTTCTGTAGCCATAATTTTATCCTTTTCCATATTTTAGATTAACGCGTGGACTAAGGATCGAGATTGCTTCGCTTCGCTCGCAATGACAAGCCTGTACCATTTCATTTTGTTAGAGCCTCTTAGTGTTTGAAGTGGCGCTTTCCTGTAAATACCATCGCGATTCCATGACTGTTGGCTGTTGCGATGACTATATCGTCTTTGTTCGAGCCGCCCGGCTGGACTACGGCGGCGACACCGGCTTTTGCGGCATTCTCGACGTTATCCGGGAACGGGAAGAACGCGTCCGAAGCCAACGCACAGCCTTTTGCGTCATCGCCGGCGCGCTTAAAGGCAATCAATCCTGATTCTACTCGATTCATCTGTCCAGCACCGACGCCAACGACCTTTTTATTTTTGACCAGGACAATCGTATTGCTCTTTGTATGCTTTGCGACCAGCCATGCAACCTTCAAATCTTTCAACTGCTCGTCTGTCGGTTTTTTCTCGGTCGGGAAGGTTAGCACATCTTGTTCCCAGCCAACGAGGTCACGCTTCTGTAGCAGCATACCGCCTATAATGCATCTGGCGTCATATTCACCGCAGTCGATTTTCGTTCTGTCGATAGGTCCTGTTTCCATGAGTCTGACACGAGAGCCCCATGCCTTTAGCGAGCGGATAATCTCAACGGCCTCCGGTTCGAATTTCGGTGCGATAATCACTTCGGCAAAGAATCCACTGGCACCACGCGCTTTTCCGAATCGGCTATACGATTCCATTATCGTCTGGGCCAACTCTTCATCGACATCTCTGTTAAGAGCCACAATAGAACCGAATGCACTGACGACATCGCCTTCATAGGCTTTGCGGTATGCCTCGATAATATTTTCATCGACGGCGCACCCGCAGGGATTAAGGTGCTTTACAACGACCGCAGCGGGCTCGTCGAATTCCTTGACCAGTTCATAAGCGGCGTTCGTATCGAGAAGGTTATTAAAGCTGATCCCAGTTCCACCCTCGAGTTGTTCACCGCTGCTGACCGAGACCTCTCCACTGGCAGATAGCCTGTAGAAAGCGCCGGTCTGATGCGGATTTTCACCGTAACGAAGCTCAGCAACCTTGTTAAGAGCGACCGATACACGTTCGGGATATGCGACGCCCATTCTGGAGTTAAGGTATTTCGAGATCGCCGCGTCGTACGAAGCAGTAAGTCCGAAAGCGATACGCGCCAAATTGGCCCTGAGTTGTTCACTGACCTGTCCGTCATTATTCTGCATCTCGTCGAGCACTTGCTGATACTGCTCGGGACTGGTGACGACGGCGACATACTTATTATTTTTTGAAGCTGAGCGAAGCATGCTCGGTCCGCCGATATCGATATTCTCTATAGCGTCTTCGAGTGTACATCCGGGCTTTGCGATCGTGGCCTCGAAGGGATAAAGGTTCACACAAACAAGGTCGATGGCTTCTATATTATGTTCCTTCATAGCGGCAGCGTGCGATTCTTTTTCTCGGAGTCCCAGTATCCCGCCGTGAATCTTTGGATGTAGAGTTTTGACTCGGCCGTCCATCATCTCGGGGAAACCAGTGACAGACTCGATGCCGACAACATCGATACCAGCATCGCTCAGTGCTCGAGCTGTTCCGCCGGTGCTTATTATTTTTACTCCCATTTTGCTGAGTTTACCTGCAAAATCCACCACGCCTGTCTTATCCGAGACACTTACGAGCGCTGTTTTAATCCTCACGTTCATTTCCACTCCTTTTGAAAATAAATTTTATTATCCGTTACTTTTTTCCTGTCTCCAAGCCCTATTGAGCCGGTTTGAGACATACTATACGTCCTGCATCACCTGCCAGGTATATTTTCGAGTCAATTGTATTTACACCAAAGTTGGTGACATTTGGGAACGTTACCGAGTTAAGCTGCTTTTGAAGTTTGTTATCCATCCTGACAATTTCTCCACCAGGTTTAATGACATAAGAAATGTAATCATCCAGTGCCAGAAGCCCGAGTCCATCCTGGACAAACCAGATGGCTTTTCCGGTTTCAGTGTTAATCGCAGAGAGTCCTTTGCTTCTTACCTTTTGATACAGGACATTCCCTGCCAGGAGGGGACCCTGATCGAGCATCGCTGCGGTTTGATGTTTCCAGACGGGCAAGGCCGGGCTGCGTATATCAAGCTTATAAATATACGTGTCCTTACTCGAAAGATAGAGCGCGTTGCCATCACGGACGATAGGCTCGGCTATAGTCTCTGAAGCATCGAACTGCCATAACTTTACAGGCTTGTCGGGCAGTGTTGCAATTACATTGCCTTGTTGTGTTGCGAATATCAACATATCGTCAGATGCAACCACCGAAGTGATCGCCGAATCATTCTCGGCGGCAACCTGGAAAAGCTCCACCTTGTCTATTGCACGAAGTATCCTGATTCGATCATCTGATCCAGCGATATAAAAATAGTCTCTGTTTCGTCCGACTGGACAAGTTATTCCAAACTCGATATCCATAGCGTCCTTCTCTATTCCGCTGACCGAGTCAACTTGTACAAGCCTGTTTCCCACAATTGAAATCACTTCGTCATCATAAAGATCAAATCCCAAAATCCCAAAACCAGGCGATCCAAAAGACCTCTCGAACATCATTTTGCTGTTATTTCTGTCCAGGCATAAGATAAAATTTCTTTTGGACAGTATATAAATCAGATCATCACGAACAAACAATTGTAAGACAGTATCTCCTGCAGCTATAGGCAGTTTGTATTCCCAGATTGTCTCGAGTCCAGCCTGCTTTAGAAGCTCATTGCTGACAAGATGCTCAGTTACAACTTTCATATCAACAGGCGGCTCAACAGCGTCTCGTCTTGCGAAACAGCCCGGAAGGACAATCAGAATCATAATACTTATGAAAAATACGATTTTACCGTGCACCATCCTCAACATTTTTCTAACCCTTCTTTCATATCCTTAAAACAGTTCTTTTGACCACCACCTCACGTCAAATCCACATAATCTGCCAGATCGATTCCATGCTCAGATTCGAATTTCTGCATCTGCTCAATCCTCTCGGTGTCATCATTAATCCGGTTTGTGAGCTTGAAAATATAGGGCTTGCCTGTGAGTCGGTTTTTCAGGTCATCGAGCATCGGCGTCCATGAACCTCCATATAGCTGAGCCTTCAACGCCACAAGCATACGATGCTCCTGTGATAGAGAAGCAACGTATTCTGTTGCGGCCTTGTTGGCAGCGGAATCAGTCTCTTTATCACTCATTTTGACCTGCTCAGCCATTTTTTCGGAACCGACTTTTATTGACCTGGCGGCGAAGCTGTCACTAATTTTTGAGTCCCATGAAAACTCGCCAAAGCCGGATCCTAACGGCGGTGGGCGAGAAATGCAACAACTTTTCGATTCCCTGGTCTATTTAATTTAAATCCTCACTCTGGATAGATGTTTAGGATCATGGTATATTGTTGCTCAGATTTGAGATTTTTTCAAAGCTGTTT
>SDBT01011495.1_pt1 | contig 14237 bp, 15 predicted proteins | sample 2277101 | NCBI WGS metagenome assembly SDBT01 (sample SAMN10404973, study PRJNA504765) | marine sediment metagenome | isolation source: marine sediment core GS10_PC15, 103 cmbsf | place: Arctic Ocean: Southern Knipovich Ridge | collected 2010 | reverse complement strand
TGAGCACGCGATCTTCTTTGCCGTGAGGACAGGTTTTCATAGATGCCATTCCATCACATTTATGGCACCAGAATGTCCAGTCGATTCTTAAAGGTTTAATGCGCAGTTCTTCGGATCCGATTTTATCGAATATCTTCTGGGCATCGAAGGGGCCATAGTAGTTACCCACACCGGCATGATCACGACCGATGATCAAATGGCTGCATCCATAATTTTGTCTGAAAATAGCATGAAGAACAGCTTCTCTGGGTCCTCCGTATCGCATTTCCATCGGATACACTTTGAGCACAACCCTGTCAGCCGGATAATAATTTTTAAGCAGCACTTCATAACATTTCATTCGGATATCGGCGGGTATATCGTCTGATTTGAGTTTCCCGACTAAAGGATGGATGAAGAGTCCATCTGTGACTTCCAGGGCTATTTTTGTGCAGTACTCGTGGCTTCTGTGAATTGGATTTCGTGTCTGAAAAGCAGCGATTGTATTCCAGCCTTTTTCTTCAAAAAGTACCCGTGTCTCTGCAGGACGACCAAAGTGTTGTCCGAATTGTTGAGGATAGGGCCCTTCACTGAAGACTTTTACAGGACCGGATATAAGGATGTCTTTTTGGGCCAATAATTTGGCCACTCCCGGATGGGATTCATCATCCGTTCGGAAGACCATTGTTGCTTCTTTGCTTTTATCATAGTTATATTTTTCTGTCACAGCCATACATCCCATCAATTCTCCTGATTCTTCATCACGGAGAGCCACATGGCTTCCTATGAAAACGGTGTCTGCTTGATCTTTCGATATGGAGAGAGTGATTGGAATAGGCCAGAGAGTACCATCGGCAAGATGCATATGATCAACTACATTCATGTAATCTTTTTGATTCATGAATCCTGACAGCGGGGTGAATGCGCCTATGGCCATCATGATTAAATCGGATGTTTCCCTGGATGTCATTTGTATGATCGGGAGAGATTTGGCTTTCTCTCTTTCGTCGATGAGTTCGCCATCTTTGAGAAGAAGAGGGGTGAGCTGTCCTCCTCCGTGAGGAGGAACGAGGTGTGTCGTCATTAAATACTCCTTAATTTTATAAATAGCCTAGTGATTTAAGTCTTTTTCTTATGGCTTCAACTTCGTCTGCAGTTAAGCTGGATTCGTCCGCCTTTTTTGTCTCCTTGATCTGGCTTTTTGTAGAAACGAGATCTCTGAGCACATAGACGATAAAATCGGTGACAGAATTGAACCCGCTTCCGGCAATCGTCTCCGCTAGGCGGTTGTATAACGTGCCTGGAATTTTTATTGTGACTTTTTTATCCGCAGATTTTTTTTGTAACACACTCATATAACACTCCTATAAGAGTGTTAGTAGGATAAAAAAATTTTGTGCTTTTGTCAAACAGATATTTTTTTAAACATGATCAAGATATTTTGATTGTGCTCTCTTTTGTAATCAAATCCGTCCATAAACTGGCGCGAGATCAAGATCCCCAATCCACCTACCTGTTCCGACTCCAGGATTTCACAGATGTCAGGTTTTTTGGCCTTTCTTGGGTCGAATGGAATTCCATTGTCTTTAATCTCTAGGTAAAAATTGTCTTTGTCTTTCCATGTTTTTAAAAAGATTTTATCTTTTTTATCCGGATAAGCATATCTTACAATATTTACGCAAATCTCAAGAAGGGAAAGCTCGATAGCAAAATATTCTTCTTCAGAGAAGTTTAAATTCGATAGGTTTTTTTTTAAAAAACTTCGGACTTTTTCTATTTCAGTGAGCTCGCTGTCGATGATGAGTTGTTTCATAGGCAAAACTCTTAAATGCCTATGTATCATAAATCCAGGTTAGAATTCAACATGAATTATTGAATCATTAAGATTTAAGAATCAAGGATTCAAGAAATAAATGCTTAGAATTGAAAATATACACAGTTTATGCTAATTATTTTATATAATATGTATGCATATAGTTTTGAAGGAGGTTGTGGTGAGTAAAAAAGGAATTCATTATTTCACATCGGAATCAGTGACAGAAGGTCATCCTGATAAAATCTGTGATTTCATCTCCGACTCAATTCTCGATGATCTGCTTCGGCAGGATACTAAGAGCCGAGTTGCCTGTGAAACTCTAGTCACAACTGGTCTGGTCCTTATTGCCGGAGAGATCACAAGCAATGGTTATTGTGATTTTCAAACGGTTGTCCGGGATGCGGTCAAAGAGATTGGATACACCCGGGCAAAATATGGATTCGATTATGAGACCTGTTGCGTGCTATCCTCTATCCATGATCAATCTCCGGATATATCCATAGGCGTCAGTGAGACCGATGGGCACGAGCAAGGAGCGGGAGACCAAGGCCTCATGTTTGGATATGCCTGCCGTGAGACGGAAGAATTCATGCCTATGCCCATCATGCTGGCCCATAAGCTCGTGAGGCGGTTGTCAAAAGTGAGAAAAGAGAATATCTTGAATTATCTCCGTCCGGATGGAAAATCTCAGGTGACAATTGAATATGAAGGTGATCTGCCAAAAAGGATTGATGCTGTTGTTATTGCCGCTCAGCATAATCCCCACATCAAAATGTCCACTCTCAGAGAGGACATAAAAAAAACTGTCATTGAAGATGTCCTTCCGCACGATATGCTGGACAAGGATACAAAATATTATATTAATGGAACCGGACGTTTTGAGCGTGGAGGACCGTTTGCCGATTCCGGTTTAACCGGACGAAAAATCATTGTGGATACTTACGGCGGTGTCGGGAGTCATGGAGGAGGGTGTTTTTCCGGAAAGGATCCCTCCAAGGTCGATCGGTCCGGCTCATACATGGCACGCTATATTGCAAAAAACCTTGTTGCAGCCGGAGTGGCTGATAAGCTGGAAGTCCAACTGGCCTATGCTATCGGGATTCCGCATCCTGTCTCCATTATGGTGGACACCTTCGATACAGCCAAAATACCTGAAGATAAGATTAAAGACTTGATCCAAGCTCATTTTGAACTCCATCCGAAAAAGATGATTGAATCTCTCAATCTTCTTCGACCCATCTATAGAAAAACGGCTGCTTATGGTCATTTTGGACGTACGGAAGATGAATTCACTTGGGAAAAGACAGATAAAGCCGAAGCGCTGAGGCGAGACGCCGGTCTCTAACCTATTTATTTAATTTTTTTTAAGTACTCTTCAATTTTCTTTTTCATCTCTATATCAATGCTTTGTAGATAGAGCGTATTAAAGAGCGGCTTGGCTTTTTCAAACTGTCTGTTTTTGAAATAGGCTTCGGCCAGGTTGAAATTCAAATCGATATCGTTTGGATTAATTTCAAAAGCCTTTTCAAAACTCCTGATCGCATCATCCGATTGATTCCTCTTTGAAAAGATCATTCCTTCCAGGTTGAGCGCAAGAAAAAAATCTTGCTTTATTGCAAGCGATTTCTGGACCTGGAAGAGGGAGTCCTGCAATTTATTTTGAATGAAATACAAGCGGGCCAGATTATAGAAGGAATGTTCCCTTGAGCGGTATTGCGTATCCAAACTGGCTGCAGTAAAAAACTCTTCGGCTTTAGCCAGTAGGCCTAGTTCTTGATAGGAAATACCCAGGTTATTCTGAGCTTCCGTTAGAGCGGGATTGATTTTCAAGCATTCTGTAAAATATTTGACAGATTCATTGAAATTTTCTTTCTGTAAATAGGCAAGTCCCAGAGCATTGAGGGCTAACTGGTTTTGCGGATCGAATGTCAGCGACTTTTTTAGATGTTCGATAGACAAGTCCAGTTGGCTGGAATTCAAGTAATATAGCCCCATATTGTACAGGTAATGCGGATCTTTTTCATTGGATTTATTGAATCTGGTTTGTGAGGATACACAAAGTATCATCTGGAGACAAATAAAAAGAATCAAGGCTATTTTTATCTTCATTTACTCCTCTCTTAATCTTCTAGACATCAGGTTTTGCAGGGCAGATCTGGGATCTTTTCCCTCATATAAAATTCTATAGACCTGTTCACAGATAGGCATGTCCGTTTTGTTTTTTTGAGCCAATTGCCATCCGGAGAGAGTTGTGGTGAGTCCTTCGGCTATCATTTTCATTCCGCTTACGATCTCCTCTAGTTTCCTTCCTTTCCCCAGCTCATAACCGACATAGCGGTTCCTGCTCAGCCGACCGGTACATGTGAGCACAAGATCACCAACACCCGCCAGTCCTGCAAAGGTTTCAGGATTTGCACCTAACAGAAGGCCCAGTCTTGTCATTTCCGCCAGCCCTCGAGTGACTAAACCTGCCATAGAATTAGCTCCAAACTGCAGCCCTTCCGAGATTCCTGAAGCAATGGCAATCACATTTTTGAAGGCTCCGGCAATTTCAATACCTGTGATATCTTCAGACGTATAAGCCCGAAAGGATAAATTTGAAATGTAATTTTGGATAGTTTTTGATACAGAGGCATTTTTGGATGCTACAACAACAGCCGTGGGATGGGCTTCGGCGACCTCTCTTGCAAAGCTTGGTCCGGAAAGGACAGCGATGCGGGGTGAAAAATATGGCGAAAAGACCTCCTGCATGACCTGACTCATCCTCATTAATGAACCTTCTTCTATTCCTTTAGTCAAGCTGACGAGGATTGTTTCTGCAGACAACAACATAGCCATCTGCTCATAGACTGATCGACAGAATTTAGATGGGACGGCGATAAAAACACACTCTACGCCTTGAACGGCATCTTCTATTTTGTTAAAAAAGGACACAGAGGACGGGAAGACGGCCCCCGGTAAAAAGGTCTTGTTCTCTTTGTAGCGGAGCGTTTGCTCATAGACTTCCTTTTCCAGAATCCAAAAATTGGTTTGGATATTCAATGAACCTAGGTGGAGGGCAAAAGCGCTCCCCCAAGTTCCTCCACCGAGAACACAAGCTTTCATGTGACTTTTTCCCCCAATTTTTTTTCATTTCCATTGATCAGTCTTTTAATGTTTTCTTTGTGCTTAAATATAATGAGAAGGAATATCACCGCACTTAAGAAGAGGATTTCGTTTTCTCTTTGGAAAATATAAGAAAATAGAGGAAAACTTAAAACTCCAAGTATGGATCCTAAAGAGACATACCGGGTTATAGCTGTAACACAAATAAACACTGCCAGCATGAGAAGCAGGGGGATAAATGCAAGAGCCGCATAAACACCCACTGTTGTGGCCACGCCTTTTCCACCTTTAAATTTTAAGAAAACAGGATAGCAGTGTCCGATGACGGCACAGAATCCAAACACCAGCGCCCAACGGCTGTCTTCAAAGAACTTAAGTCCTATAAAAGCCGGGAAAAATCCTTTAGAAATATCCATAATGGCTACAGGAATGGCCACCTTCCATCCGGATGTTCTCAAGACATTAGTCGCGCCGATGCTTCGGCTGCCATAATCACGAATATCCCCTTTGTTCTTTAATCGAAAAAGAAGATAGCCTGAAGGAATCGAGCCTAAGAGATAGGAAAGACAGACAAAAAGTATTGTCATTTGAGTTCATGCTCCGAAAGAACTGTGTATTCGGCTCCAGTCGGCTTAAGTATGCTTCTGTAGTATATCACCTTCTTCACGATTATATCACCGAAATGTTCACGGTGATATCGTTGCTGCCAGGTAAGTACTGTCTGGAGTTGACTCTTTTTTTTGACTCTGCATAATGTTAGGTGAGGATGGAATGGTCTGTTCTCTTTGGGAAATCCCAGTCCGGCCATCTCTTCTTCGATGTCCGCGTGAAGTGTTTCAAGCGCCACATTTTTTTCCAATCCAATCCATAGTACCCTTGGAATTTTCGAATTGTGAGGGAAAGTGCCGGAACCTCTAAATTTGAGTAAAAATGAAGAGTGTTTATTTGTCACCTTATCTAATACTCTTCCGACATCGGATTCTTGAGTTGCTGAAATCTCACCGAGGAATTTTAATGTGATATGCATCCCCTGTCTGGTGATCCACTTGACACTTCCATCTCCCTTATCAAGCTTTTTAATGATGTGGACGAAGTGTGCTTTTAACCTGTCGTCCAGATCGACGGCAATAAAAGTTCTCATCGTTTCAATGGGATTGTAAAAGGTATAGGCGCAATATATCAAGCGCTTTTTGGCAGGACTGATACTTAATTGTCTTTCTGTCCCCTAAAAAGAGATTCTTTTTTACTTCCGTGTGATTTTTTTCAGCCAGAGCTACGTAGACAAGTCCGACTGGCTTGCCGGGTGTACTTCCACCCGGTCCGGCAATACCGGTAATTGCCAGACCGTAATCGGCTGAACTTATTTCTCTTATTCCATTGGCCATTGCGCATGCAACCTCAGAACTGACGGCTCCATACTTGTCTAAAAGATCCAGAGGGACCCGGAGAAGCCGGTTCTTTTGATCGTTTTGATAGGCCGTAATGCTTAGGAGGAAATAGTCCGAACTGCCGGGAACATTTGTCAGGCGGTGGCCAAGATACCCTCCTGAACAGGACTCAGCAGCCGCTACGGTTTTTTGTCCCTGCCGTAGTAAATTTCCAACGATGGCTTCGAGTTCTTCGCCTGAAGTAGAGAACACATTCTCTCCTAGCTTGATGAGCAGAGTGCTGCTCAAAGACTTTATTTTCTTTTCAGCCGTTGCTGAATTTATTTGAGATTGGCAGACGAGATGAAGTTCAATCTGTCCCGGGCGGGAAAGAATACTGAGACTTAAATTCTTATCTTTTGGGTAATCATTTTGAATGAGTGATTCAACCTTTGATTCTGTCAATCCTGTTATTTTTAGAGTTTTTCGAGCGGAATAAATTCGTTGAAATTTAATCAATCTGGGCCACACACATGTGTGAAACATGGCTTTTAGTTCTGCTGGAGGGCCAGGGAGAACGATGATGATATTTGAGGGAGTTTCCACCCAGATTCCTGGAGCGGTCCCTTTTTGATTGTCGAGTAATTCTGATCCTTCGATCACATACGCCTGTTTTTTGTTCACTGAAGGCATGGGAATTCTGCGGTGTTGGAACCGCTTGCGTATTTGCTCAAACACATCGTCCATAAATAAAAGTTTTCGTTTAAGAACAGAGGCCAGTGCTTCCCTGGTCCGGTCATCATTCGTGGGTCCGAGACCCCCCATGATGAAAACTGTACTTGCTCGGGCGAGGCTGTCGCGTATGGCTACTTTGAGATCGTCCAAGTCGTCTCCGACGGTGGTCTTGTAGTCAGGTTCTAATCCCAAATCATTCAACCGTTCGATTAGAAAAAGAGAATTGGTGTCTTGAAAATAAGAGGAAAGGAGTTCAGATCCAACCGCAATGATTTCAATTTTTGGAATGGAATTCGGTTTCATTTCAAAAGAAGGTAGAGATGTATAATTATGCCTGAATAAATGGCTGCCAATATATCATCAGTCATAATTCCCCATCCTTTGGGAAACTTTTCCACCTGTTTTATCGGATAAGGTTTGGCAATATCGAAAAGACGGAAAAGAAAAAAACTTATCAGAAGGAGAGACCAGGTGGGATTCAGACGAAAAAGAACGAGGAGTTGTCCCGCGACTTCGTCAATCACGATTTCGTGAGGATCTTTCTTTTTTATAGCCGTGGAATGGACAGAAGAACTAATGACTCCCAGAATATAGACGACCAAAACGAGCAGAAGGTAATAAATCCAGTGAAGCCTGTATAGAAAGAATTTGTACATCAGTACAACGATGAAACTTGTGAGGGTTCCCTGCCCGACTGGAAAATATCCAGCCCCAAAAAACGTAGACAATAATTTTGAAAATAATTTCATGTTTTAAAGACTCCGTATAGATCATATATATCCCGGCTGTTGATTTCAACTTTTTGAATAGAGTTGATCTTGTCGGCATCCTGTTCTTGTATATCTATAAATACGACACCATCCACTTCCGGTGCCTGAAATTGTGTTCGGCCGAGAAGAACCGAGTTGTCCCGTTCTAAATATCCTTCAACAAGAACATCCAGACTGCGGTTGAGGTATTTTTCGTTAATAAGATAAGAAATTTCCGATTGGATGTACATAAGTCGGTCTCTTCTGCGTTTTTTTTCATTTGTATTAATGGGATCTCCCCAAGCATAACTTTGAGTACCCTGTTCAAGAGAATACATGAAGATACCGAGATGGTTGAATCTGGCTTTTTGGACAAAATGTTCAAGATTTTCAAATTCCTTCTGTTCTTCCCCAGGAAAACCTACAATCAGAGATGTTCTTATGGCAACATCCGGGAGTTTATCCCGGATCTTTCGAATGTGTTTGAGTGCCCGCTCTCCATCCCATCCTCTTCTCATCTGCTTTATGATTCCGGGATCGGAATGCTGAAAGGGGACATCAAGATAGGAACAAATTTTATCCTCCTGCATGATTTCGAGAAGTCGATTTGTCACTTCTTCAGGGTATCCGTAAAGGATACGAATCCAAGTGATAGGCTTAATTTCAACCAATTTTTCAAGGAGCATGGAGAGCCCATCGGTGAGATGGAGATCGCGGCCATAATATGTCGAATCCTGGGAGATCAGGTTGATTTCCTTCACACCCTTCGATGCCAGGCTTTCCACTTCCTTGACAATGCTCACAATCGGGCGGGATCTGTAGGGGCCCTTGATGAGAGGGATTGTGCAAAAGGAACAGGAATGGGAACATCCTTCTGAGATTTTGACATAAGCCCATCCCGATGGTGTTGATTGGAAGCGGGGAGATTGATGATCATAAAGAAAACTGATGTCCGCTTTTTCATGTGTTTTGCCTTCGACAACTTGAACAATTTTGTCGAAATCATTTACACCCAGCCAACCGTCGATTCCGGGAAACTGTTCACTCAGTTCATCCGGATTTCTCTCCATATAGCAGCCTGTAACAATAACCTTGATGTGTCTTTTATTTTTCTTTAAGTCCAGGGCCATACGGATAGAATCTACAGCCTCATTCTTTGCCGGTTGGATAAATCCGCAGGTGTTGATGATGATGATATCGGCGTCCGTGGGCTGACTGACAAAAGCATATCCATTCTCAGCCAGATAACCCAGCATCACTTCACTGTCAACGAGATTTTTTGCACATCCCAAACTGATTAAGGCGATATTTTTCATTTGAACCACAACAATGTTGAAGAAGCTAGGGATAGATTTTGTACAACAGCCGTGGGAAGGGGATGGCTTCTCTTATGTGCTGAATTTTACATATCCAAGAAAGCATCCGTTCCACCCCAAGGCCGAATCCCGAATGGGGGACTGAGCCGTATCGTCTTAAGTCCAGATACCATTCGTAGTCTTCTCGAGGGAGATTGTGTTCTTTAATCCTCTGTTCAAGGAGTTTGAGATCATGAATCCTTTGCCCTCCTCCGATGAGTTCGCCATATCCTTCAGGGGCCATAACATCGACGCCGAGGACTGTGTCCGGACGCTGTGCGTCTGGCTGCATGTAGAACGCCTTGATAGCTGTTGGAAAGTGTGTGATACAGACAGGAGAGTCGTAGATTTCCGGAAGGATCGATTCTTCAGGGGCTCCCAGATCCATTCCCCACTCTATTTTGGAGCCTTTTTCCTGAAATTTTGGGAGGATGTCTTCATAGGTCACCCGGGGAAAAGGCTTTTTGACAGACTCTAAAGGAAGGATGTCCCTTTCGAGTATTTCCAGATCATTTTTATTCCGTTCCAAGACTCTCTCAATTATGAAGAGAATGAGATCTTCGCTTAACTCGATGATGTCTTCCAATGTGGCAAAAGCTACTTCAGGTTCCACCATCCAGAATTCAATCAGGTGCTTCCTCGTTTTTGATTTTTCCGCACGAAATGTGGGTCCGAAACAATACACTTTGCCAAAGGCCATCGCGGTCGCTTCGTTATATAGTTGACCGCTCTGGCTGAGATAGGCCTTTTGATCGAAGTATTCGGTCTCGAATAAGGTGGTTGTGCCTTCACATGCGCTGGGTGTGAGAATCGGTGTATCCATGAGCCGGAATTTTCGTCCATCAAAAAAATTACGAATGGCCCGTATGACTTCGGCACGGATTTGGAGGACGGAATTTTGTTTCTGAGACCGCAGCCATAGATGCCGGTGCTCCATGAGAAAAGAGATGCCGTGCTCTTTGGGTGTGATAGGATATTTTTCAGCGATTTGAACGATCTCTATATCTGAAATGCTCAGTTCATACCCACCGGGCGCTCTTTTGTCTTCCCGGACGGTTCCCCTGACTAACAGAGAAGATTCCTGTGTGAGTTCGTTGAATTTATCGAAAAGAGATTTGTTCGTTTCGGGATCAAAAAGTGTTCCCTGGATGAGTCCCGTTCCGTCCCGGACAAGCAGGAACCTAATCTTCCCACTGGATCTTTTGTTATACAGCCATCCTCTGATTTCGATTTCCTGGTCTTTAAATGAGGCAATATCTTCGATGTAAACCCATTTCATAATGCACAGAGTATAAAGAATAACTCCTTCGAAATCAATGTATTCCCCGTCTGAGCAAGCCTTTCCAAAACCGTGATTTTAAGAACGATTTCTCCATCATGCATTGCTAGTTCCCAGAACTCTAAATAAAATCACGGTGTTGGAAATGCTTCAGATGTGATTTAAGCTTAGGTTTGACACGTGCTTTCTTTATGACTATTCTTCAGAAAAAGATCCATGACTGAAGCCAAAACCTTTATTCCGGTTAAATTGATCTGCGGGATGATCTCTTCTCAAAACATCGTCTTCCGAAAGGCAGAGGACTTCCTAAAAGACCTTTATGGTCCTATCGATTTTATTAGTCCGTTAATCACTTTCACTTTTACGGATTATTATGAAAAAGAGATGGGGACAAATTTAAAAAGGAAATTTTTAAGCTTCAAGATTCTCATCCCGCCCGAAAATCTCAGTGAAATCAAAATCCGTACAAATGAACTCGAAGAAGAGTTGAAACTGAAGTCCGTGACAACTCAGAGAACCATAAAATTAGATCCGGGATTTCTTTCAGCCTTATGGCTACCGCAAAGGACTTTGCCCACCGGGTTCCCCTTCAACACGATATATATGCTCATCTGGAACTTCAGTTTGGAAAAAATGATATCCGAACTTTGGAGTGGACCTATCCTGACTTCAAAACAGCGAGTTATCAAAATTTCTTTAAAACAGTCAGAAAAATGTATTTGGAGCAGCTGAAAGCAGGACCGTGGGATTCATGAGATTGGTTAAATGCTGATGGCAGATATCTCGCGCAATTTATGAACGACTTCAGGGAGTTCAATAAGGAAAGTGTCGATGTCGGCCTCTGTATTGAACCGTCCCAGTGATATCCTTATAGTTCCTCTGGCTTCCTCAGGGCGAAGTCCTATCGCATTCAGGACATGAGAGACTTCTTCAGAGTCTTCGCTGCAGGCTGAACCTGTTGAAACATAAATCTCTTTTGTGGCGAGAGCCAGAAGAATGGCTTCGGCCTCAATCCCATAAAATGAGTAATTGAGAGTCCCATGAATTCTGTTAATTTCATGGCCGTTGAATTTGACCTTTGGAATGCTCTCTTCGATTCCTTGTTTCAGCTTAGAAGCCAAATGTTCAACCTTCTTGCTGTCCGTCTCTCTATATTTTTGGATTTGCCGGACGGCTTCACCAAAACCAACGATTCCGCTTGTGTTTTCTGTCCCCGCGCGCATTTCGCGTTCCTGTTGTCCTCCATAAATAAGTGGAAGGATGGGCGTGCCCTTTTTTATAAAAAGGGCTCCCACTCCTTTGGGGCCATTGATTTTGTGAGCGGAAATCGAGAGAAGGTCCACTCCGAGTTTGTTGACATCGACATCCATTTTCCCAAAAGACTGGACGGCATCCGTGTGAACCAAAGTGTCTTTTTCTTTGGCTAAACTCACGATGTCTTCTATAGGTTGAATAGTTCCCAGTTCGTTGTTGGCGTGCATGATTGAGATGAGCGCCGTTTTTTCTGAAATAATATTCTTTAAATAGTCTAAATCGACTGTTCCAGAGGAATCGACGGGGACATATTTAACAGTTATCCCCTTATTATTCAGATAATTAGCGGTTTCAATCACTGCCGGGTGTTCGATTTTAGATAAAATGAATTCATTTTTATCTGGAAGGGCATTCATAACACCGCGGATAGCAAAATTATCTGCTTCAGTTCCTGAGCCGGTAAAGAATATTTCTGTCCTGATGGAACCAATAGATTTGGCAATGGTCTCTCTTTCTTGATTCATGATGTTTTTCACTGCCCTTCCGATGGGATAAAGAGAAGAGGGATTCCCGAATTTTTCCTTTAGAAAAAGGGCCATTTTTTTGGCTACGGCTGGATCCAGCGGAGTTGTTGCGTTGTTATCTAGGTAGATCATTCTTTTTCCTTTTTAAGTTTAATTCTTTAAAATTCACCATCATTTTACTCGACCATTTGAATCCTTGAATCCTTGATTCCTTGAATCCTTAAATTCTATCTTCCTGACATTTTTTCCTTGAGAATCCGAACAACCTCGAATCCCGCTCTCTTCTGTCCTTCATTAGCCGCCGCTCCGATATGAGGGGAGGCCATCACTTTGGGGTGATCGATGAGAGAAAAATCAACAGGAGGTTCTTTTTCATAGACATCGATGGCTGCGGCTCTCACCTTCCCTGATTCCAGAGCATTCAGCAGAGCCGTTTCATCCACAATCCCTCCCCTTGAGGCATTGATGATAATGACACCTTCTTTCATCTTGTCAAACTCATCACTGCTAATCAAATGTTTGGTCGAATCTATGAGGGGAAGATGCAGAGAAATCAGATCGGCCTGAGCCAGCAGCTCGTCCAAACTGACCTGCTTGACATCCAGGTCGGTCTGAATATCGACAACATCGAAGACGATAACTTTCATTCCGAAAGCCAATGCCTTTTTGGCCACATCCAGACCTATTCTTCCACTGCCTATGATTCCGATTGTTTTTTCAAAGAGTTCTGAACCTTTGAGGAGCTTTTTTTCCCATCTATGCTCTTTCATCGACAGGTTGGCTTGACCGAGGTTTCGCACCGCACTCAGCATCAAACCAAATGTCATTTCTGAAACAGTATAGGTTGTGGCCGAGGGTGTGTTGGCGACCTGAATTCCATTGTCTTTTGCAGCCTCCAGATCAATGTTGTCCAGCCCAATCCCTGCCCGGACGACAATTTCAAGATTGGATGCAGCCTCAAGGATTCTTTTTGTCAATTTCGTTGCACTGCGAATGACGACGGCATTGTAGTCCGGAATGGTACGGATAAGTTCCTCTTCGTCCATCCCTGTTTTGAGTGTGACATCTAAGTCACTTATGGCCTGAAGCTCTTCAAATGCTTCAGGATTCAAGGCGTCGGCTACTAAAATTTTTTTCATTTCCAGTTCTCCTTTATGATTTTTTCGGCGGCTTTGATGGATTGTCCCAGTTCAAATGAATAACCAAGATCCAAAAGTGTCATATCAAGGGCTGAAAGCGCCGTGATAATATCAAATCCGCCCATATACCCTAAATGAGCGATCCTAAAAAAATCGCCCTTATGAGGACCTTGAGCACCTGCTATATAGACATTATACTTCTCATGCATAATCTTAACCAGCCTTATTCCATCGATTCCGTCTGGAACTTTAACGGCCGTAAGTACATTTCCAGGGTATTCGGGAAGCAGCTTAAGCCCAATGGCTTGAACGCCGGCTCTAGTGGCATTCCCTAAGATTTGGTGGTGGTGAATAAGATTATTGAGACCAATGGATTTTATAATATCCAGAGATTTTTTTTGCTGTAGAATGAGAGATATAGCGGGGGACCAAGGACTTGTTTTATTTTTTAAGCTTTCCTTGTATTCTCGGGCGTCATAGTAAAACTTTGGCATGGAAGATGATTCCACGCGATTCCAAGCTTTATTGGAGAATGAAATGTAAGACAATCCGGGAGGAGTCATGAATGCTTTTTGTGAGCCTGAAATAAGAACATCAATATTCCAGTCATCCATAGGACATGGAGTGGCCCCTAATCCCGAGATCCCATCCACAACAAGAATCGCATTTGTGTGAGATACGACTTCTCCAAATCCTTGGATGTCGTAAAGTGCACCTGTTGAGGTTGCAAAAAGTGTAGAAAAAACAGCTTTTGCCTCTGGAACTTTCTGCATGACTTCAACCAGTTGGGCTTTCGAAAAATCCCCCCCCCACTCGAGAACAATTTCTTTGACATCGGCACCATAGGCTCTGGCAATATGGGCCCATCTTGCTCCGAATTTTCCGCAGTTGATGCATATGACCTTATCCCCAGGGCTTAAGGTGTTGACAACCGC
>SDBT01011494.1_pt1 | contig 14238 bp, 9 predicted proteins | sample 2277101 | NCBI WGS metagenome assembly SDBT01 (sample SAMN10404973, study PRJNA504765) | marine sediment metagenome | isolation source: marine sediment core GS10_PC15, 103 cmbsf | place: Arctic Ocean: Southern Knipovich Ridge | collected 2010 | reverse complement strand
GACCGCATCGCGTGGATCGCCTTCGAGCGGGGCATGCGCAACGTCTATACCGCAGCCGCCCCCGACTTCGAGCCGAGGCGTCTGACTCACTGGATGGAGGACGACGGCACCGACCTGACGGACATCCGAATCTCCGACGACGGTGAGGTGGTGGTCTTCATTCGGGGTCACTTTCCCAATCGGGCAGGATGGGTGGCCAACCCCTCCTCCGATCCCCAGGGAGCTGAAGAGGCGATCTGGGCCACCGGCACCGGGGGCGGCGATCCGTGGAGGGTTGTGGAGGGGAGCGACCCGGTCCTCTCCCCGAACGGGCGCTGGGTACTCTACGAGAAGGAGGGCCAGATCTACCGGGCCCCAGTGAGACCGGGCAGGACAGAGGTGGAGGACGCCGATGACAGCCCTCCCCTATTTCGGGCGTGGGGAGAGAACGGGGAGCCGGTGTGGAGTCCCGACGGACGACGGATCGCTTTCGTGAGCGAGCGCGCTGATCACTCTTTCATCGGCATCTACGACACGGACAGGCCCGCCGTCACCTATCTGGCCCCGGGCGTCGACAGAGACGGCCAGCCCGTCTGGTCCCCGGACGGTTCCCAGGTCGCCTTCGTTCGGCGGCCGGGCCTCCCCTTCGGGAGCCGGGCGGAGCGTCCTGAGAGCGTGCCAGATTCCCTCATTCCTGAAGGTCTTCAGAACGCGCGCTTCGCCGGTGGTTACGACCTGTCGCTCTGGGTCGCCGATGTGGCCACCAGGAAGGGCATGGAGGTGTGGCACAACCCAGCGGACGGATCGGGAATCAACAGCATCCGCAATCTGATGTGGGCGCACGAGTCTCTGGTCTTCGAGGCCGAGCCCGGCAACTGGCGGCACTACTACTCTGTGCCGACATCCGGACATGACGACACCCCATTCGAGCTCACACCCGGCGACGGGCTCGCCGAGCATGTCTCCCTGTCCTCCGACGGCAAGACCCTCTACTACGCTACCAATGTGGGGGACATAGACCGGCGGCATCTCTGGAAGGTGTCCAGCGCAGGGGGAAGAGCCCGCCGGCTCACCGATGGCGAGTCCATCGAGACGTACCCGGCAGTCCTGGCCTCCGAGGATGGAGTGGCCGTACTGGTGGCCGGGCCCAGCCTGCCGCAATCGGTCGGCGTGGTCTCCAGCGGTGGCGGCGAGGCCCGGATCATCACTCCCCTCCCCGACCGCTTCCCCTACGACGACCAGGTGATGCCCGAGGCGGTGACGCTGACGGCGGAGGACGGCTTCGAGTTCTACAACCAGATCTTCCTGCCGCCCGACCTGCGCAGGGGCGAGCGAAGGCCGGCGTTGATCTTCATCCACGGTGGCTCCAGGAGGCAGATGCTCCTGGGATACCACTACATGCACTTCTACCACATGGCGTACGCCATGAACCAGTACTTCGCCAACAAGGGGTACGTGGTTCTTTCGGTCAACTACCGGAGTGGCATCGGCTACGGGAGGGAGTTCCGCAGCGCTCCCGGGGTCGGGCGCCGAGGCAACACCGAGTACCGGGACATCCTGGCCGCCGGGAAGTACCTCCAGTCACGCCCTGACGTGGATCCGGATCGAGTGGGACTGTGGGGACTCTCCTACGGGGGCATCCTCACCGCTCAGGGATTGGCCAGGAACTCGGACGTCTTCGCGGCGGGAGTGGACATCGCCGGTGTCCACTTCTGGGGGGACGCGCTGGACCCCCTCGACACGATGTACTCGTCCTCGTCGGCATCGGAGGTGGACAAGTGGACCTCGCCCGTCCTTTTAATCCACGGAGACGACGACCGGAACGTGGCGTTCTCTCAGACGGTGGGGCTGGTGCAGGCACTCAGGGCCAACGACGTCTACCACGAGCTAATAGTCTTCCCGGACGAAGTCCACGACTTCCTGGTATTCGACCGCTGGCTCCTGACCTTCGGTGCCACGGACGACTTCTTTGATCGGTTTCTGTGGTAGAGCGGTAGGTGGATCCTCTTCCTCCTAGTGCCCTGCCCCGTGGTACATCATCTCCCCTGCCTCGATGCGAACCGGCAACCGGTTCTGGCGCATGGGCAACGGACAGGTTGCGAAAGCGGTGAAGACGCACGGCGGATTGTAGGCCCTGTTGAAGTCCACCACGACCCAGCCATCGTCCCCGGGTGCCCCCACGGAGAGGAAGCGACCTCCCCCGTAGGTCTCGGTGCCATTCGTCTCGTCACCGAAGACGATCGAAAACTGGCGCCCATCGGGCCTGCCGGTGACGTCCAGGCGATACTCCTCACCGTCCACTTCGAAGACGACTGCGCCGGGCGAAGTGGAGGTGGAGGGCATGCCCAGAACATTGGGCTGTGGGAATTCCCGGGGCGGATCGTAGCGATCGAATCGGCCGGCGATGCGCCAGGCAAGATCGATGGGATAGTTGTCGAGCTCGTGGAAAGCCAAGCGCGCTTCCGCCTCGCTGTCCTTGAGCCGGATCCCGATCTGACCGTACCGCTCGATGAGGAACCAGGTGAGCGAGCCGTAGGTGACAACGGTGGGTCGACCTTGGAAATCCACGGTCAGAGGAATGGAGTCAGCGGCCTCTGCGGGGCGTCGGGCGGTGGCCGCGGGGTCGAAGTGGAAGAGAAAGGTGTCATCGTGCCAGGTGAGAGTTCCCAGGCGCGGAGGCACGTCCTCCCCCGGGAAGACCACATCGTTGTCCGGATCGGAGCCGATACTCGTCACGCCCTCTTCGACCCAGATGAGCCCCACCACGGTCAGCCAGGAGTCCGGCTGCTTGAGCCCCCGGACCCTTGCTGCCTGCCGCTCCTCGATCTCGGCCAGGTACACCTGGGCCTCGGGTGGCGAGGGAGGCGGCGCGTCGCACGCCGACACGGCTACGAGGAGTGGAAGCCCCACAAGTGCGGCGAAGGAGGAAAGGGAGTAGCGCTCTCTAAGTGCCTTCATCCTGAATACCAATGCGGAAAGTGCGGTTACGAGGGCGACTGACCCGAGAATGACGGCCATGCGGGTCCACGGCTCCCCTGCGCTCTGGCGTCGGAGGGCGATGGCCACGGTGGCCCGGACCCACTCCAAAGCGCCCAGGAAGAGGGCAAGCTGCACGACCCGGGCGACCCAGGGACGTGGTACCAGCAGGATGAGCGGGAAACCCAAGCTCACCACCGCCAATATCAGAGGCCCGCTCCGGGAAAAGTGGGCCGCCATCAGCACGGAGCTGACGAAAACCGGGATCAGCCGCACGACATTCATCCAACACCCCCAATCACTGTGCACCAAAGTAGGTTCCGGACTGCCTCCACAGTCTGGGACGGAGACGCCGGGACGGAAAGACCCGGCACAATTCAGTAGTCCGTGCTCCGGAAGGGCCTGGCGGTAGTGGGGTTCGGGACGGTGACGGGTCTTGCGGCCGCATTCGTACTAAGCAGATTGCTCCCCGCCGTCCTCTTCGGTGTCGGAACCACGGATCCACTCGCATACGTGGTGGTTCCCGCTGACTCGGAAGAGTCCTCCCTCCGGCTGGTGCCGGTCACCAGGGGCAGATCCTCTCTCCGGCCCCATTCCGCCCAAGAGGCGTCGTAGAGGCGGGTGTCGTACCCCAGGTACCGGGAGATGAGGTAGGTGTAGGAGGCCCGCATTCCGGAGTAGCAATAGGAGACCACCGTCCCGTTCAAGGGGACACCGGCTTCGTCGTAGCGTGCCTTCACGTGGACCAGCTCCTTCAGCCGGGGCATCTCCTGGGACTCCAGCAAGTCCATGAAGTAGAGGTTGTACGCTCCGGGGATATGCCCACCCCGGACGCCCGCCTGCTCCCTCTCTCCGGTGTACTCGTTCTCCTGCCTGGCATCGATCATCACCACGCTGGGGTCATCGAGCCGAGAGGTGATCCAATCCGCCGTGACGATCAGTTCCTCCCTGACCCGGGCCACAAAGTGCGTGGGCTCACCGTCACCGGGCACCGATGACACCGGATGCCCGACAGCCTTCCACGCCTCGAGCCCGCCGTCCAACACCGAGGTGCGGTCCCCATGGCCCAGGTAGTCCAGCGTCACAAAGAGGCGGGCCGACATGTGGGCTGCGCCGGAGGAGTAGACCACCACGCGCTTGTCATTCGAGACGCCCGCCGCCTCGAATGCCTCCACCATGGCCTCCACCGGACGCATCTCCGTGGGGATACCCCCTCGGTTCTCGGTGATGGCCGAGTGGTCCAGGAAGCGAGCCCCCGGGATGTATTCTGTGGGTAGGCCTCGCCGGGTCGAAGCCACGTGCACCACCACCACGTCCGCGTCGCTCTTGTGCTCCGCGAGCCACTCCACCGAGACCAGGAGGTGGGGATTCTCCTGGGCCAGCGTGCTTCCGCCGGGTGCTCCGAGCAGGAGCACCGCCAGGACCGCGAAGCGCAAAACGCTCCGCCACACCCAAGCACGATTCATCCGATTCACCACTACCTCCCGTTCTTGGTGGACCCGAAGGGCCCCTGGTTGTTCAGGTCCTCTGACATGACGGCCTGGAAGTGCTTGAAGGGCCAAATCTTCGACTCGCCTTCCTGGGCGATGGGCGGAAGACCTCTTCAAGGAGCACTCGTCGAACTGCCCCGGAGCGTATCTATCGAAGTCAGTACAATAGCAGAAAGCGGACCAGCCCGGGGCGGTTTCGCCACCGGGTTGGCCCTCGCGCGCCTGGGTTGGCTTCCGGCGACACTCCAGGGAGCCTCGTCGCTTGATGCGGGTTACTCTTCCCGGCCTACTCCGCCCTCAGTACCTCCGCCGGATCGAGCCGTGCCGCTCGCCGGGCAGGGAGGTAGCTCGCCGCTGCCGCGGTGATGGCCACCAATACGGCGACCGCCCCCAGTGTGAGGGGGTCGTAGGCCTGGACCTCGAAGAGCTGAGCGCTCACCACCCGACCGGCGGCAATTGTGGCAACTCCCCCTACCGCCAAACCGATCCCCGCCAGGAGAAGGCCCCGTCTCATCACAGCGACCAGCACGGCTCCCTTCTCGGCCCCCAGCGCAAGCTGTATGCCGATTTCGCGGGTGCGCTGCTGGACCGAGTAGGCCAGGACACCGTATACACCCACAGCCGCCAACAACGCCGCCAGAGCCGACAAGCTTCCCAGAACCAGGATCACGAAGCGCGATCCGGCGACCGCCGAGGACCCTTCGATCACCCTGGCCAGCTCTCGAATGGTCACGGGAGTTTCCGGATCGAACTCCGCAACGGCTTGGCGGATGGCCGGAAAGAGACCCACGGGATCTACCCCGGCCTTTATCACCAGATAGTGGGAACCGGCCGGCCTCTGGGCGTGGGGAACGTAGAACATCAGCATGGGGTCGTAGTTCAGACGATAGCGCACGTCTCCCATCACCCCCACCACCGTCCTCCAGATGGAATCTCCCTGAGAATCCACTCGAATTCTCCGGCCGATGGGATCCTCGTCGGGCCACACCCGCCGGGCCAGAGCCTCGCTTACAACGATCACGGGATCCGAGTCCGCCACGTCATGTTCTTCCAGAGCCCGGCCACTGACCACAGGAATCTCCACCGTGGAGAAGTACCCCGGTGTCACGGTGGAGAAGTGGAGTATCCCGTCCCAGATCCCCTCGGAAGTCTCGATGGAGACGGGCGGAGAGGACCATCCACCCAGAAGCGGCATCTGATTGGCGCGTCCAACCGACTCCACACCCGGGAGAGCCAGGATGCGCTCCTCCACGTCCCGGAAGAAGCCGTTGGCCACGTCCCAGTCGTCACGGAGGTTCGGGGGCACCACGATCCTGGTAGCGGCGACATTCTCCGTCGTGATGCCCGTGTCCACGGCCATGAGTCGGGCCAGGCTCCGCACAAAAAGCCCCGCACCCGCCAGCAGAACGAAGGCCAGGGCTACCTCGGACACCACCAGCGCCGCCTGCGTCCGGTTCCGCTTCCGGCTTCCCACGAAGCTGCGGCCGTCCTCCTGAAGCACGTTGGAGATGGGGGTAGCCGAGGCCCTGGCGGCAGGCAACGCCCCTGTGAGCACCCCGGTCAAAACCGCGAAGCCAGCAGCGAATCCCAACATCCCCATGTCCAGGCCGATCTCACCGATCCGTGGGAGATCCCCGGGAAGGAGAGTGAGGAAGGGCTCCAACCCCACAACCGCCAGCCCCAGGCCAACCGCACCGCCCAGGAGGGAGAGGAGCACGGCCTCCGACATGTGCTGGAAGAGCACCCTGCCTCTCCCGGCGCCCAGCGCTTGTCGCACGCCGATCTCCTTGCGGCGCTCCGTGGCCCGGACCAGGAAGAGGCTTGCGATGTTCGTACACGCGATAAGGAGCACGAGGCCCACCGCACCCATGAGCATCAGAAGCCCACCCCTCGCATCGGCCACAACCAGTTCCTTCCGGAGGAAGAGGCCGATGCCGTGCTCCACCTCCTCCGGATGTGCCTCCCCGATGCGCCGAGCCACGGCGTCCATCTCCAGCTGGGACTGCTCCAGAGAGTAACCGGGTTTGAGGCGAGCCAGTACCTGGAGGTAACCTCCATTCCTGATCGATGAGGTCTTGCGGGCGTCATCGAAGGAAGTCCACATCTCCTTCATTCGGTCGGGGTAGCCGAAGCCCACTGGCATCACGCCCACGATGGTATGGCTGACCCCGTCCAGGACGATCTGCTCCCCGATCACATCCAGGTCCTCCCCGTAACGGCTCTGCCAGAAAGGGTGACTCAGCACGGCGACGGGAGGCGCGCCCACTACGTCGTCCTCGGGAAGGAAGTACCGGCCGAGCTGTGGAGGTACAGCGAGAGCACCGAAGACGCCCGACGTCATCCGCACGGCGCTCACCCTCCGGGGTCCCTCCTCCCCCTGAAGCGTGTACCCGGTGGTGGCGTACGCCCCCGCATCCTGGAAGACCGGGCTCATCTCCACCCAATCGAGATGGACCTCGTAGGGTACGGCGTAGAGGCCGTTCAGGCTCGACGGAGTGGGATTCGGCCCCGTGACCTCCGGATCGATCCGAAAGGCCACGACAAGCTGCTCCGGCTTCGGATAGGGGAGCGGCCTCAGCAGGATCGAGTTCACCAGGCTGAAGATGGCGGTGTTGGCCCCGATCCCGAGGCCCAGACTCACCACAGCCGCCAGGGTCAATCCCGGCCTCTTCTTGAGGAGGCGGGCCGCCAGCTTCACGTCGAAGAGGGCGTTCCCCAGGCGTGTCGCCCAATCCACCTTGTCTTCGCGAGCACTGGCCGGCTCGCTTGGAGTGCGTCCTGCGAATCTGACGACGATGGAGAGGACGTGACGCCAGTAGCGGTATCTGGCCCGCAGGAGGGAGCCCGTCGCCAGGTCCTCCTGATACTCCTCCCTGGCGTCGCCCATCATGCTCTGTCCCGATACTCCATACGGCACGACCCGCCGCAGGAGCCACTCGGCGATCCGGGGAGGTCTGGCTCGCTTGGCGTTCATCTCTGCGACCCTCCCAGGACTCCCTCGAGGCCGTCCCACAGTCGGAGCAACGCTTCCCTGGACGCCTGCAGCGCCGAGACCCCCGCGCCGGTGACCCGGAAGAGACGTCTGGGATGACCTCCCCGCTCAGGCGTGGCCGACTCCAGCTCCCACTTCACGAGTCCCTTTTGGTCGAGACGCTCCAACGTCTTGTAGAGCGCCCCCCGCGATACTTGCCTACCGGCTCTACGATCCAGCTCGTGCAGCACGGAAACGGCGAAGGCCGTCTCATCGAGCTGAAGGATCGCCAGCAGCACCATCTGTTCGAATTCGCCCAGGAAAGACGGCGTCATCATAGGCCTCCAACCAGGTACACGATCTGTGCCATGAAGCAGACACGTCGTCGACATTGTCTACATCGATGTAGACATCATAGACATCGATACGTATTTAGTCACTGCATTTGTTTCAAGCGGCGGGCGGCACCGTGGGGGGCTCCGCTTGGACGGAGGCCCGAAACCTTGCGCACTCCTCCATCGTACGCTATAGCATACAGTGTTACATATTACGCATAGGCATCACACGTCATAGACCAGATGGAGAGATCATGGTTCACTCCAGTGATCCCAAGGCCCACCTTCCCCTTCGTCCCCACGTCTTTCAGATCCTCCTCTCTCTACTCGAGACGGAGATGCACGGATACTCCATCGTCAAGGACATCGAGGGGCGGACCGACGGCGAGGTAGTCCTGGGAACGAGTACGCTCTACGCGGCCATCAAGAGGATGGTGGCGGCGGGGTTGTTGAGGGAGAGCGATGGGCCTCCGGGAGAGACATCAACCGACGAGCGCCGTCGGTATTACCGCATCACCGACCTGGGTCGAGAGGTGGCTCAGGAGGAAGCCCTCAGGATCCGTCGCTTGGGGCAGATGGTGGCCAGTACCGGACTCCTGGATTCGTCCTCCGTTGCCGGAGCGGTGGAGGAGGGATCATGAGCCGCCGGGACACCCTTCTGGTTCGCCTCCACCGCTTCCTGGTGAGGTTGTTCGTCCCGTCCCTGGGCCAAGAGTACGCCACCGAAGCATCCAATGCGTTCAGTGATCTCTATGCGGATGCCCGCTCGAGCTCCCTCCTGCGACGGGTGGGACTTCTGGTGCGGGAGACACGGAGTCTCTTCGCGACAAGCTTCTCGGAACACCGGGAGGAGTGATCGAACCGCCGCCTGACGAAGCGGCTCCGGAAGATGTCGATGAAAGGGCCACCCGGTGGCAGCGGTGGAAGCCGTGTCACCTCATCACCCCTGGACGTCCTCCACCAGGACCTCCGCTACGCTCTTCGAAACCTGTCCCGATCTCCCGGATTCGCGGTGGTTGTGCTCCTCTCTCTCACCTTCGGCATCGCCGTCTCCACCGTTCTCTTCAGCGGTGGGAGGGTCGATAGGCCTGATGATCCTGGCCGCGGTGACGGCTTCACTTCTGCCCGCGATGCGTGCCGCTCGTGTAGACCCGGTGAAGTCACTCAGATGGGAGTAGGAGAGGCCGCGCGACGACGACGCCGGACGTAGTCGGCGACGTGCCCTCCATCTTCCCACTCCTCCTCGTCCTCCGAATTGTCATCGTGCTCGCCGAACCGAACAGGGCTGCGCTGGTGTTCTACTCATGCACAGGCAATCTTGTCTGTGCTTTCTCCCAGCTTTCCCCCGTATCAACGGGCAGACCGATGTCCGGCGCTGCCCGCATAAAGGGAGATGAAATGGTCACCCTCTACGCCTTCTGTCTCGTCCTGGGAGGAGGCTTCCTCGGTATCTCTCTCCTGGGAGACCTCTTCGGAGGAGACGTTGGCGACGTGGGCGTCGACGCTGATGTCTCTCTCGACTTCGATGCCCACATGGACGTGGACGCCCACCTGGATGTGGACTCTCACATCGATATCGATACCGACGCCGGTCACGCCGCGCACGCCATCGCGAAGATCTTCTCCGTGCGCAGCCTCATCTACTCCATGTTCGGATTCGGAGCCGTGGGAACGCTCCTCACCTGGCTCTGGGGTGGAAACTCTCCCTTCGTCATCGGTTCGCTGGCCGTCGTCACCGGGATTCTGTCCGGGACCCTGATCAACTCGACCTTCGCCTACCTCAGACGATCAGACTCGGGTGCGCACCTGACCGAATCCAGCTACGCGGGCTACTCCGGTAGGGTGACGCTGCCCATAGGCGTCGACGTCGCCGGGAAGATCGTGGTGGAGAGAGCGGGGCGGCGGATCAAGCTGAGGGCTCTGCCCCACGCCTCGGCTCCGTCCCAGGATGTGGAGACGTGGAAGTCCGTCCTCGTTGTGGAGATGAAGGATGGAGTCGCCCTCGTCACGCCGGCGGAGGAGGAGCTCCTCCTGGAGCCGTAGGCGAGACGTGTGTACGGAATAGCAGGACGAATCGAGGTGGCGCCCGAGGTGGCAGGGGCGCCCGGCAAATCGCATAGGAGACTGAAATGGACCCGAGTTTAATTTCCGGCGGATTCGCGCTGGGACTGACGCTGCTCATCGTAGCCGTAGTCGCAGTCGTCACCGTGAGTTCTCTCATCGTGATCGTCCCGCCCAATCGGGCGGCGGTGATCACGGGACGCACCCGCAAGCTCCCCAACGGTGAGGAAGTTGGGTACCGCTCCGTGATCGGGGGACGGACGATGCGCGTCCCCATCATCGAGACCGTACAGCACATCTCCCTGGAGACCTTCCCCATCGAGATCTCGGTGAGCAACGCCTTCTCCAAGGGGAACATCCCGCTCTTCATCGAGGCGATCGCAAATGTGAAGATCGCGTCGGAACCGGAGACGGTGTTCAACAATGGCGTGGAGCGACTCCTGGGGAAGACGGAGCTGGAGATCCGGGACATGGCCAAGGATACCCTCATGGGGAACCTCCGGGGTGTGTTGGCCACGCTGACGCCCGAGGAGGTAAATGAAGACCGGCTGGGATTCGCCAGGGCGCTGGCGGAGGACGCCGGCGAGGACCTGGCCACCCTTGGCTTCCAACTCGACGTGCTGAAGATCCAGAACGTCAGCGACGAGCGAGGCTACCTGGAGGCGATCGGCCGGAAGAAGTCCGCCGAGGCGGTGAGGGACGCGGAGATCGCCGAGGCCGACGCCGACGCCGACACCCGGGAGAGGCAGGCTCATGCCCAACAGCGGGCCGAGGTGAAGCAGGCCGAAGCGAACATCCAGATCGCGGAGGCCCAGAACGCGCTTCGCGTCCGGCAGGCCGAGCTGGACAGGGAGGCCCAGATCGTGGAGCGAACCGCTCTCGTCAAGGCTCAGGAGGCAGAGGTGGAGGCCCAGCAGGCCATGGAGGCCAAGCGGGTCGACAGGGAGCAGGTGAGACTCCAGGCCGATGTCATCGAGCCGGCAAACGCCGAGAGGGTGGCCGCCATGGCGCGGGCCGAGGGTGAGGCAGCGCCCATCCTGGAGCGGGGCCGCGCGGGTGTGGAAGTACTCAAGATGCTCTACGAGGAGATTCAGCGGGGTGGTGACGACGCATTCGCGGTCTTCATGGCCGAGAAGCTCCCCGGCCTGTTCGGAACCGCGGTGGAGGCGGTGAAGGGTGTGGACATCGACCGGGTCGTGGTATTGGATGGCGGATCGGGGAAGGGCGTGCAGAACGCCATCAACCAGCGTGTCCAGGGAGCCCTGGGGACTCTGGAGGGCGTGTCCTCGGCGTTCGGCGTAGACATCCAGTCGGTGATCCAGGGTGCCGCCAGGAAGATCGCTTCACCCGAGGCGGATGAGTAGCCGAGGTCTCAATTCACCCGATAGGAGAGGCCCCGCAGCCGGACGAGCTGCGGGGCCTCTCTTCGCTCAGGTAGCGTGCTCCGCCAGGTACTCCGCCACGCCCTCGGGCGTCGCTACCATGGCATCGTCACCCTCGGTCCAATTCGCTGGGCAGACTTCACCATGCTCTTCGGTGAACCTGAGGGCGGTTAGCATGCGCATCGCTTCGTCGACGCTGCGCCCCAGACCCAAGTCGTTCACCAGAGCGTGCCGGATGACACCATCCCGGTCGATCAGGAAGAGTCCACGGAGAGCGACGGACTCATCGATCAGCACTCCGTAATCCCTGGAGATGTTCTTGTTCAGGTCGGCAACGAGAGGATACCGGATGTCTCCGATCCCACCCTCCTCCCGGGGGGTCTTCTTCCACGCCAGGTGTGTGTAATGTGAATCCACGGAGACTCCGATGATCTCGGCGTCCTTTGCATGGAATTCGTCTAGCCTGTCGTTGAAGGCGATGATCTCGGACGGGCACACGAAGGTGAAATCCAGTGGATAAAAGAAGAGGATCACAAACTTACCGCGGTAGGAAGAGAGCTTCACCTCTTCAAAGCCGTTGTCACCCATGACCGCCTGTGCGGTGAAGTCGGGTGCCTCTCTCGTCACCATGCTCGCCATGTCTCGTCTCTCCTGATTCTATGAAGAACTTTAACCGCTGATTCTCAATGGAGTGTTCTGGGATTCTCGCACTTGCCATCAGGATATGCCAGGTGTTCTTCATACCCTGACCACAGTCCTAAACTTATCAAGAATTATTCCCTCTAGCTACCTGGGGAGGTGCCTTCCCCGAGCAGATCTCCGCGCCGAAACCCCCTCTATCCGGCAAACGTAGTCCCTACCAAGCGCCGAGCCTCCGAAACACCCAGGTCCAGCGCCACAAAGACACTCCACACTCACTCGAAGCGATCGGGGATGATCGATGGATCGCCTGGCACAGAATATCCGACACGCCCTTCGCCGCCTGTCTCGGAGCCCTGGCTTTACGCTGGTTGCGGTCCTCTCCCTTGCTCTGGGGATCGGAGCCAACACCGCCATCTACGATCTGGTGAACAAGGTGCTTCTGACACCCCTCCCCTTCGACGAGCCGGAGCGGCTGGTGGGTGTGTGGCACACCGCTCCCGGAGTCGGCTTCGATGTCGCCAACCAATCCCCCGCCCTTCACTTCACCTATGAGGACGACAACCAGGTCTTCGAGGAGCTGGGGATGTGGGACAACACTCAGGTCTCCATCACCGGCCTGGAGGAGCCGGAAGAGGTGGTGGGAATGATGGTGACCGACGGGACGTTTCGGGCGCTTCGGATCCAACCCGTGGTGGGGCGGCGCTTCACGCGGGAGGACGATACACCTGGCACACCCGAGACGGTCATTCTGGGATACGCATACTGGCAAAGCCATTTCGCAGGAGACCCGGGCGTCATCGGACAGACGCTCCGCATCGACGGGCGTGCGAGGGAGATCATCGGTGTGATGGGTCCCGACTTCCGCTTCCTGCGGTGGGACCCGGCGGTCTACCTCCCCCTCCGCTTCGACCGGGCACAGCTCTTCGTGGGGAATTTCAGCTACCAGGCTCTGGCCCGGCTGCGGCCGGGGGTAGCCATCGAGCAGGCGAATGCCGACCTGGACCGGCTGATGCCGCTATCCGTGGAGAGGTTCCCCGGAGGCATGACGCTGGAGATCATGGAGCAAGCCCAATTCGCCGCCACCCTTCACCCCCTCATGGAGGACGTGGTGGGTGACATCGGCGATGTCCTCTGGGTGCTCCTGGGCACCGTGGGCATCGTTCTTCTCATCGCTTGCGCGAACGTGGCGAACCTCTTCCTGGTGAGGGCCGAGGGTCGGGACAGGGAGGTGGCGGTGCGGTCCGCCATGGGAGCGGATCAGAGACAGGTGGCAGGGCAGTTCCTCGTGGAGAGCACGGTGCTGGGAGCCCTGGGCGGAGTCGTCGGCCTCGTCTTCGCCTACGGGGGCCTCCGCATCCTCCTGGCCATGGCCCCCACCAACATCCCCCGCTTCGAGGAGATCACCCTGGGTCCTGAGGTGTTCCTCTTCGCGCTGGTGCTCTCCATCCTCGCCGGCCTCTTCTTCGGTCTCTTCCCCGTTGTGCGCTATAGGCGTTTCCACCTGGTCACCGCCCTAAAGGAGGGCGGACGGGGCGGTAGCAGCGGCCGGGAGCGGCACCGGGTTCGAAATACCCTGGTGGTGGCGCAGATGGCCCTCGCCCTGATCCTACTGATCGGATCGGGTCTGATGATCCGGAGCGCTCAGGCGCTCCGAAGCGTGGATCCCGGATTCCGGAGCCCTGAGGAGATTCTCTCCCTCCGCCTCTACATCCCGCCGGCCGAAGTAGAGGATGGAGAGCAAGCGGCGCTCACCCACGAGCTCATCGCGAGCCGGATCGAGGAGATCCCGGGCGTGACCTCTGTGGGGCTCACCTCCTCCATCACCATGGACGGATGGGACAGCAACGATCCGATCTTCGTGGAGGACTTCCCCACGGCAGACGGTCAGCTTCCTCCCATCCGACGCTTCAAGTATGTCGGGGAGGGATACTTCGAGACGATGCAGAACTCCATCGTGGCGGGTCGGCCGATCACGATGGCCGATATCCACGATCACGGTCTCGTGGTGATGATCACCGAGAACCTTGCCCGGGAGTATTGGGACACCCCCGGCGACGCGCTCGGGAAGCGAGTTTCCACCGGTCTGGCGCCCGGTGGGGCAGGTTGGAGGGAGATCGTCGGGGTGACGGGAGACGTCCGGGACGACGGGCTGAGCCAGGATCCCACAGCGGTTGTGTACTGGCCCATGGTCACCCCCAATCCATGGGGGGAGTTGGATGGCGGCTCCATATTGGCCAGACGCTCCATGGCGTACGTGATTCGGAGCCCCCGCACGGGCACGGCGGACTTCTTCCGGGAGGTCCGTGAGACGATCTGGGCGGTGAATCCAAACCTCCCGCTGGCGAACGTCAGGACCGTGGCGGAGATCCAGGAGGGCTCGATGGCCCAGACTTCGTTCACCC
>SDBT01011493.1_pt1 | contig 14238 bp, 11 predicted proteins | sample 2277101 | NCBI WGS metagenome assembly SDBT01 (sample SAMN10404973, study PRJNA504765) | marine sediment metagenome | isolation source: marine sediment core GS10_PC15, 103 cmbsf | place: Arctic Ocean: Southern Knipovich Ridge | collected 2010 | reverse complement strand
ACATCCCCGCCCTTCCGGGCGGGGCTTTTTTTCAGAAAAAGCTTTTTCAGAACAAGCCTTGTCGCTGCCTTCGGCAGCGCGCATTTTTCCTCCCCGCCCTACCGGGCGGGGCATCCAAATGCGCCTCTCGTGAATTTCCCTAGTTAACTGATGGACAAAGGAGGAAAAGTCATGCCTGCAAGGACACAGACAAAGATAAGACGTGACATCAACCGGCTCAAGGAGACGGTCGAGCGACATGTTGCGGCTCAACCATCTCTTGCCGCCATCAAGGTGAGAGTGGACTCAGCCGCGGCGCTGGTCAACCAGAGGTGGCAGGAATACCAGGAGTCAGCGGTGTCCGGGGACAAGGAGCGCAAAGAGCGGGAAGACGCCGTGACCGATGTACAGAAATGGGTACAGCGCTGGAGGCCCGTGGTCCTTCTCAGCGTTCCGGGCGCAGATGCAAACCTGAGTAATCTTCCGTCAAGCGGTGCAACTCCTGATGACGTTGTGCGTGTGGCACAGGACATGAAGAACTTCCTGCAAAACAACCCTGGAGCCGCCGATTTCAAGGAAGCGGCACTTTCAGACCTCGGTGATATGGTAGAGAAGGCCATGAATGAAATATCTGATTCGTCAGAGGCGCTTGCCCGAGAGGCGGCGGCCCGGGAAGCCTGGGCCGAGGCAAGCATGACGGCAAACACGGTACTCGTACGCGGTTCCGAGGTGGTCCGTTCCATATTCGGGCCCAAATCCCCCGAGTACAAGCAGTTCATCTCGCGAGATTCTTCTGAAGAAGAAGAGGCCGATACAAAAGATGCCGGCACGGGTGAAGGCTGAATGTAACACATCCTACATTCTCCTACGCGTCCTAGATCGCCTTTTTAGAGGCCTCGATCGGCGTCCGGGAGGCCTCGATCGGCATCCTGGAGGCCTCGATCAGCGTCCGGGAGACCTCTGATGGTCGCCAGGGCGTCCTGAAGCCTCTCGATCGGGCCATGACAGGACATCCACCTACGCGCCGGTCAGCTGCACATCCCACGCTCTCGGACCGTCGTAGCTGAAGCCCAGGTAGCAGATCACGGGCGCGTTCTCGTCCCGACCGAAGTGGGAGCCGGACTTCGCAGGCACGAAGAAAGCGGTAACACCCCCGTCGAGTTCGATGAGTCCCTTCTGAGGTCCGCCGATCGAGGCGATTCGCCCATCGAGCCGGATGAGAGCGCCTGTGAACTCCCAGAAGTCCTCCTTCCACTCTCCGAGCCGGCTCTGGTGGACCAAGGCTTCGACCCCGTCACCGGCGCCGATCCACTCGAAGCTGCGTGTCCGATCCCTTCGGAACCGCGCAAGCGCCCGACACTCCTCAAGCGCTCGCTCCGCGTCAGCCGCGCACTGAGAAGACCCCTTGAGCGCACGGATCGTGTGGAGGACGTACAAGTAGTACGCCGCATCCAAGGCTCCCGTGTTTGCCTTCCAGTAGCCGACCTTCTCGATTACGGCGTCCAGGGAAGGAGGCGTCTGCGACTGCCGAATCGCTCGAAGCCAGAGGCGTAGGCTCGTCGAATCGTTGACTTCTTCCTCGAGGAGCATACACCAGAGCGGAACATTTGGCGTTTGACATGCTCTCCTCGAAGGACTAGAATGGGCTATGTTGGAGCGTTGCCTCCTGTGCCATGAGCTAGGCATGCGCTGTTGTGCGGAGGTGTAGCGTGAATTGCGGAGCCTCGGGTATACGGAGCTAATGTGTCTACCCCGCTAAACAATTATATGGCGAGAACCTTTGTGTTCATGTTGGTGGCGTCCATGGTTTTCGGGGCGTGCCAGGACTATCGCAACCTAGATCCTTGCGAGGGGAACACCTGTTCGGGCCGCGGCTCATGCTATGTGTCCAACGACGAGACCATTTGCGCCTGCGACGAGGGGTACTCCGGGGACCTGTGCGGCGAGTGCAGAGAGGGGTACCACGACGAGGACGGCGCGTGCGTAGTGAACGAGGTGTGCGAGACGGACTCCTGCTCCGGACACGGGACATGCGGCGACTCGACCGGCGTGGTTGCTTGCGACTGCGACGAAGGGTACGAAGGTAACCAGTGCGAGTCATGCGCACCCGGATACCAGGACAACGATGGGGGCGGTACATGCCTACCTGATTGCTCCACTCAGGACTGCAGCGGTCACGGCATCTGCTACGACTCTGGCGGCACAACCATCTGCGCATGCGATGAAGGCTACACCGGAGCCCTGTGCGATACCTGCACGGCGGCATACCAGGACAACGACGGGAATGGCACTTGTCTGCCCGATTGCACCAATCAGGACTGCAGCGGCCACGGCACTTGCGATGACATGTCCGGCGAGGCCGTTTGCATTTGCGATGCCGGTTGGGGTGGGCCTGGTTGTTCTATGGAAGAGGGCAGCACATGCGGCGACGGGGTTCTCGATGATGGTGAAGAATGCGACGACGGCAACTTGAAAGGTCATGACGGTTGTTCCAGCGGATGTACGGTGGAAACTCCCCGGTGGGTGCAGACAACTCCTGGTTTCTCTCCTCCGGCGCATAGTGGGCATGCTTTGGCCTACGACTCGACGCGCGGCAGAGTCGTTCTCTTTGGGGGGACTATAGAGGGTATCGGGATATCAAACAGCACCTGGGATTACAACGGCGTTGGCTGGGTGGAGATAACCCCAAGTGCATCACCCCCGGGAAGGTGTTTTCATGCGATGGCCTACGATTCAATGCGCGACAGAATGGTCATTTTCGGAGGGGTCGGCCACAACGGTCGATACCTCTTCGACACCTGGGAATTCGACGGCTTCGTTTGGGCGGAGACCACTCCGTCTGATTCACCGTTTGCGCGATGGTATCACGCACTTACCTTTGATGGAGAGAGGGAAACCACGATACTCTTCGGCGGGAAACGATGGGGCAGCGGAGGCCTTACCGACACGTGGGAGTACGATGGTGTCAGATGGGTCGAGAAAACCACAGACGTTTCGCCATCGGCTTATTATGGGGAGCACGCAATGGTATACGACGCTGGACGAGAAAAGGTTGTCCTTTTCTACCAGACCAGCTGGTGCTCCGAAACATGGGAGTACGATGGATACGCCTGGATGGAGACCACCCCTGGAAACTCCCCGCATGGGGGGATGGGATATGCCTTGGCTTATTATGCAGCCCGTGGCAAGGTGGTCTTTTTTGGAGGCTCTGGCAACGGTGACAGCGTCCGGTCAGACACATGGGAGTATGACGGAATCCAATGGTTTGAGATCATTCCTGAGAATTCTCCACCGGCACGAAAATATCACGCGATGACATACGACGCATTGCGAAGACGCGTTGTGCTCTCCGGGGGAGAAGCCTGGGGCGAAGCCTTTTCAGACACCTGGGAGTACTGCTGGGATAGCGAGTGGCCCGACGAGTCGTGTGACAACGAGGTCGACGATGATCTGGACGGCCTCACCGACTGCTATGACCCTGACTGTGAAGGGCTTTCCTGCGAAGGGTGAAGGACGTTATGAGCCATCCCTTTGGACAGAGAAGGCAAAAGAGACGGCTTCTGGATTGCCTTCGTCAAAGGGACCACACCGCCCCTTGTTGCCTCGACGCAGCGTTGCCAAATAGCAACGGCGATGCTCTTGAGCGGCGATACCAACGAAAGACCCTGAGGGTCTTGGTTGTCGCACTCACGACTTTGTCGATTGCCTGTGGCCGCGACTCTATTCCATATGGAACATTATGTGAGGGAGTTACTTGCAGTGGTCACGGAGTCTGCGTGGTAGTCGAAGGTTCTGCTGTGTGTACTTGCGATCCAGGCTATCACGCGGATGGGCTGACTTGTGTAGAGAATCAGGATGCTCCTGACTGCTGTCATTCTGACACCGACTGTGTCGACGATAGCGGCCAGACGTCCGGCATTTGCGTCAACGGCGTATGCAAGGAGGTGCCATCTTCTAGCTTCTGCTGGTCGGATTCCGACTGCTATGACCGCGGCTTCTGTTCCGGCGAATTCGTTTGCCCATGTGGTGAGCAGTGCGACAGGCCGGACCATGTTGGCACGTGCTTGTGGCTGGGGTGCTGCTGGACTGATGAGGACTGCCTGGACTACGGATACACGTCTCTTACGTACGTGTGCGTACTTGAGGGGGCCATGTCAGATGACGCTGGCGTCTGCCTGCAACTAATGGGCGGCAACAGTTGCTGGCGCGACATCGACTGTGATCCGGGCTACTACTGCGAGGGGGCTTCGATCTGCTTTGGGTGCAACGGCGGGTGCGATGCAGTGGAATGGCCTGGCACTTGCCTGGAGGTATGCTGTCAATCCGACACCGACTGCGTAGATGACAGTGACGAGCCGACGGGTGTTTGCATCAACTGGGTGTGCAGGTGGTCATCTGGTATTGCGGGGAAGTGCTGGGTTGACGCGCATTGCCCTGACGGCATGCACTGCGAGGGACAGAGGGTGTGTCCCTGCGGCAACAAATGTCCTTTTTTGGAGGAGGAGGGGACCTGCGTCGAAACCCAGCCGGGATGTTGCTGGAACGATGGGGAGTGTGTCCCGGGATGGCGTTGCATGGGCCAGTATCCCTGGGACCAGATGGGGCGGTGCGTGGAGGAACCATCCCAGTTGTTCAGGTGCTGGGAGGACGCCGATTGCGAACCCGGTCAGAGGTGCGCGGCAGAAAGAGTATGCGGCTGCGGAGAGTCTTGCCTTGGTGGACCACACCCCGGTTTCTGTACGACGCTCGGCAGCTTCGGCTGCTGTCTAGGAGACCAACAATGCCAGATGGAAGACATGAGCGGCGTGTGTGTGGGATCAACCGGTGGTGAGCCAGGGGTCTGCGTGCCGCCAGCAGGCACTAATCAGTGCTGGCGCGACATGGACTGTGAGCCGGGTTTTTACTGTGCAAGTGAAACATACTGTCCTTGCCAGTGGGAGTGCGACGGCGACATGCTGACGGCTCCCGGGACCTGCGAACCGCTGCCCGATGGCTGCTGCGGGAAGCACTTCGACTGCCGGATGAATGAAAGCTCCGAAACGTGGTGTGCGGGAGCGATGCCGGGAAATCAGCTAGGTTCATGCAAACCTTTTCCACCTATTGATCTTATTGCGTCTTGTTGCTGGACCGACCAGGAATGCCCACGTGACCAGATATGCTATGGAGGCCACGTGTGCCCCTGCGGCACACCTGATGAGCCATGTGAAGATGGGCCAGATACTCTCGGCGTGTGTATGGACTGGCCGTTCTAGGCATTTTACTGATGGGAAGGTGCAACATGAAGAGACTGGGTCTCCTGGTCGGCGCGTTTGCCGTAACATGGTTCTGCGCTTGCCAGGACTATACGCGCCTGGTTATTCCCGAGTCCGGCGGCGACTCGACCTCCGATGGTAATATCTGTCCGCCCACGGCTTGCGCGTTCCAGTGCGAACACGGTTTTATGAAGGATGCGAAAGGCTGCGAAATCTGTGAATGTGCAGATTGCGCATTCGACGATTGCAGAACGGAAGCCTCATGTGCGCCCGTTGATCCCGGTGTGGATCTGTGCTGCGCAGGCTACGCCGTCTCGGAGCTGACCGGAAATTGCGGCTGCATCTGCCCGTACGGTCCCGGCGCTCCAAACGATGTTCCGCTGTTTGAGTCGCAGGAAAGCTGCCAGGCCCAATGCGAGTCTACCTGCACATGTGAGGCCCACCTGTTGCCGCCCTGTCCGTGCGAAGGAATTGAGTGCTTCCCGGCTGGAGGTCCCGAGTATTGCTCCGCCTGCTTCGAAGGAGAGCCGCCTTCGTTCTACCCTTGCTGCGATGGGGTGGGCCCCGAAGTCTGCATCGACTGCCCTTGTCCAGCCGTGGAATGCGATGTGCCGCGTCCACGCGCTCCCTTCTGCACTTGTGACGAGAACGGCTGCGCCAAGCAGCAATGTGGCGAGGGCTTGCCACCGTGCCCCGAGGGCTACCGTTGCAACGAGGCGAAAGGGATCTGCGAAGAATCCTCGCAAGCGGTTTGCGAAGCCAGAGGCTGCGAGGCGGCATTCAGCAATTGCGACTGCGACTATCTCTGCTACCGCGTCGGTGAAGTTCCGCTCGTCGACTGCGCAAGAGAGTGCCCTCCACCCACGGAACCACCGCCCACATGCGAATGCGTTGAGGGGGAGTGCGAGCCTGCTGCCTCGACCTGCACCGACATCGAGTTTTCAACCCTGGGGTATGCTATCGGAAGCGAAAGTCTTGTCGACCCGATGCCGCCTGATGATGATCTCTGTCGTGAAGTGGATGATTCGGGCGCGGTTGTCTATCGGAGCCAGAGCTGTTTCGATGCCAGATTTCCGTCTGGCTCTCCCTGGACTGTGGACTTCGACGCCTGGGAAGTAGTCGAGCTTTGTGACATCTATGGTGGCTGCGAATGGCCGGTTGGTATTGATAGAGTTACCGACTGCGGCACGCATATTGAAATCGACTACCACGTTGTCTCACCTTGCGCAACCTGCGATGGCTCCATTCCAAACTGCCTCTTCGTACTACTTCCCAACACTCAGCGACACGTTCACGCCGAGGCAGAGATCATACTGGAGAATTGCAGCCAATCGTGGCTTTGTGAATCCACCGGCGGTCGGTGGCATACCGAGTCCTGCGGACACTCCTGGTGCGGTCAGCCGACAGACCCTTGTTGTTGTTACCCGGGCTGTAACTGCGGACCGGGGCGCAACTTCGTCACTGACGTGGGCTGTCAGAATGATCCTGAGTGTCCATAGAGTAAACGGATATAGGATGAAGGTCCTCGCCACCTGACCTCAAACCCGGAGAACTGCGGAAAATGTGGATGAGACTGAATATCTGGATCATAGCGTCTTGTTTGCTGCTTCCGGGAGGTTGCCAAGACTACACGGGCCTCATCGAAATCAGTTCCAATATGAATGAAAACCTGCAAATGGTTTGCGGAAACGGTCGGGTAGAAGTCGGAGAAGAGTGCGACCTTGGATCGGCGAACAGCGACACCAGTCCTGACGGCTGCAGGACGGATTGCCGGTGGGCTCAATGTGGCGACGGTGTGGCCGACTCGGGCGAGGAGTGCGACCGCCAGGACCTGGCGGGGAAGACATGCGAAGACCTGGGCTACAATAGGGGAGTACTGGGCTGCACACAGACTTGCACCTGGGATGTCAGAGGATGCACATGGGATTCGACATGCGGAAACGGTGTCGTGGATATAGCATTTTCTGAAGAGTGCGACGACGGCAACCTGAGAAGCCACGACGGTTGCTCCAGTGGCTGTACGGTGGAGATTCCCAGATGGGTGGAGATTACAACCGCAAATTCACCGCTGGCGCAGTCAAGTCATGCTCTGGCCTTTGATTCGGCACGGGGTCGCATGGTCCTCCTCGGATACAAGTCTGGAAGTGAGATTTCCCACACCTGGGAATACGATGGTCATGACTGGGCGGAAGTCACTCCAGACGCATCTCCGGTTGTACGTTTCGGCCATGCAATGGCCTATGACTCAGCTCATAGCCGAGTGGTATTGTTCGGTGGGGAGACTTACGATGACATGCACTACTGGGTTCTCGGAGACACATGGGAATACGATGGGATTGGCTGGTACGAGACCACGCCTTCCACGTCCCCGCCACCGCGGCGGTTCCATGTGATGGCATACGACCAGGCACATGGCTGCGTTGTGCTCTTCAGCGGTTGTAGAACGGCTTTTGGTTGTTCGAGCAGTCGATCTGACACCTGGAAATATGACGGATCTGGCTGGGAGGAGACCATCCCAGAAGTATCTCCGAACGCTCGTTCTAGCCACGCGATGAACTACGACGCGTTGCGCGGACGTTCTGTGCTCTTCGCCGGGTTCGAGGATACCGGCTGGCCCCAGTATGAAAGAAACAGACTCGCCGACACCTGGGAGTACGACGGTACCGAATGGGTAGAGACCACCCCTGGTTCCTCTCCTCCAGCGCGATCTTCCCATGCTATGACCTTCGACGTCGCGCGTGACCGAACAGTCGTTTTCGGTGGGGGGTCTGACGTTGCTGCTCTATCCGACACCTGGGAGTATGACGGTATTTCTTGGGTTGAGACCTCACCAGCTCATTCCCCTCCGGCAAGGTCGGGTCATGCTATGGCTTATGACTCGTCTCGAGGTCGTGTTGTTCTATTTGGCGGAAGGAGCTCAGGCACCTTTTTCAACGACACATGGGAGTACCGCTGGGCCAGCGAATGGCCAGATGAGTTGTGCGACAACGTGACCGACGACGATCTGGACGGCCTCACCGACTGCGACGATCCTGACTGCGAAGAAAAGGCCGTTTGTTTTTCATATCCCTTGTGGAGGATCGGAACAAGTACTGACGATGTAACTGATGACAGGAGGAGCCAATGAAAGAAAAATCTCGAATTATCATGCTAGTTGTGGCGGCCGCGATGTTATCCACTTTTTTATCCTTTGGCTGCGGAGAGGATGTCAAAGGCCAGAACATACGCGATGTGATGAACGAAGATGATTCCTTCACCTATGACGGCGTGGCCACTGGATACTCCCATTCGGAGAGCTACGAATGGAGAATCACGACCAGCATGGCGCTCCTCAAATTCCAGAGCGTGAACATCACCAGTGGGAGCGTACGACTCATTATCTCGAACCCAAGCACCGTTCCACCGCTTTTCGATCATACATTCACTGGAGACGAGCAGGTCTCATCCGAGCACCTCGGTCCGGCCTCAGCGGACGAGTGGAGCATAGATCTCCAATTCGATGAGGCGAGCGGTGAGTTCATATTTTCCCTGGCAGCAGAGAAAGTGGTAGATTGAACGAGCGCCTATTCCTCCAACGGGAACTGGTCGCTATCACAGGTGGAGACAGAAAAATGGAAAGCAAATTAAATAGGCTGACGTTCATTATCATGGCCCGTTTGGTAGTGTTTACATTCTTCTATGCAGCAGTGGTTGTTGTCGCCATCGATGCCGCGGGTTGTAGCGACGAGCAATCGCCTTGTGAAAGAGTGTGTGCCTTCGTGAAAGACTGCTGGGGCGACGAGGGATATCAGATCTGCGAGGAGACCTGTCCCGGCGTGGTCGAGCAGGTAAGGAATGAAGGTTACGATGTTCAGGCCGTCACGGACTGCGTCCTTGAAAATGCAAGCTGTATGGATTTCACCAGCGCCTATGCCGTGGAGGCCGAGATACGAGCCTGTGCCGAGGCCCAGGACATCCCGGACGGCGGTCAAACTCCCGAAGACGGCGGCATCCCTCAGGGTCACATAGCCGCCTCAGAGGGTTGCATGTTGATAGGATATGCTCAGTGCAATCGACGCGACGATTGCCTTGGCGAGAGGCCGCCCGATGTCGCACATTGCCGCAATGACGTGACCCGGTCCTGCGAGCACGAGGCGGGCACTATTGCGGAGAGCGAGGTTGAGGCATGCGTGGCGAAGATCGAGTCAGCAAGCTGCGACACCCTGTTCGATGGCCAGGGCAATCCGCTTCTTCCTGAAGGATGTCCCGGGTTCTGAGCTTATCCACAACCCTTGGAAGGAAGGCAGAAGGCGGAAGAATGAATACTTGGGTTGATTTCATCCTTCATCCTTCAGCCTTCATCCTTTTTTGTGTGCTGCTGGGTCTGCCCGGCTGTGGCAGAAGCTCGATCTCCGTCTATCCCGGCTGCACCGCGGATGAGGATTGCCCGCCGGGTAGAAGATGCGTTGATGGGGAGTGCCGCGCCGGTTGCAGGACCCGTGAGGACTGCGAGCTGAACGAGATCGCCTGCGCCGGTGGGGCGTGCGATCCGTTCTGCACGGCTGCGATTTGCGACCGTGAAAGCGGGGTTTGTTTCGCTGCACCCCGAAACGAAGGGCAGGCGTGCGATGACGTCGATGCTTGCACCGCGGGGGACCGTTGCCTCTCCGGCGCGTGCATTCCCGCCGGCGAGCTCGACTGCGACGATGGGAACGGCTGCACCGTGGACCGTTGTGACGTCGGAATCGGCTGCGTGCACGAGCTGAAGGACTGCGACGACGGACTGGATTGTACATACGACGGCTGTCTGGTCGACTACGGCTGCGCGCACGTGCCGGCGGAGGGGTTCGTGGTCGTGGACGGGGAGTGCCTCGCCGAGGGCGAGAACGATCCGGGACCGTGCAGGGAGGAGCGGGACGGTGTCATCGTCGACCTTCCCGACGGCACCCCGTGCGAGGATTCGAGCCTGTGCACCCTCGACACTCACTGCCGGGAGGGCGTCTGCGGCGGCGGGCGGCCCCTTCAGTGTCCCGACGGCGATCCCGTCACCACGGATACGTGTTCTCCGCTTTCGGGATGCCTGCATGATACGGCCTGCGACGAGTTCCAGGTGAACGTCGTGAGCGAGGGACGCCAGGGTCTGGTCCGGACGATCTCCTTTCCCGAGGGAGGCGGCGTCGCCGTGTGGCAGACGACGGACAGTTCTTCAGACGTGTTGCGCATCTCTTTCCGTCTGTTCCACGCGGGCGGCAGCCCCGGGGACGAGATCGAGGTGCTGCCGTTGACGGAGGTGGAGCAGGTATATGGCGCCTGGGCGGGCCTGGGGATGGTGGCGCGCGTAGATGACGACAGATTCGCTATCTCCTGGAATCTGGGAATGCAGGGCCAGGGGATCTACCGGATCTACGACAGGCACGGCTCGCCGGTGACGGACGAACTGGTGCTGCCCGATCCGCTGCTGCCGGAACCTCTCGAAGAGGGCGAGGTGTTGCTGTCGTACCGCTACCTGGCTCATGAACCGCAGGGCTTTTTCGTGCTGATGTACAATCATACAAGCCCGGGCGGGTCCAACGAGGCGCTTTACCTGTACAGGTTCGACAGAGATGGGCGTTTGCAGATGGGGCCTGTGGATGTCGAATTACTCGGCGATGACTACGGACGCGCGATCCTGGCCGCTCAGGACGGAACCTTCCAGATATTCTTCAGCAACTACCGCGAGTTGTTGGTGCGCACGTTCGATTCAGCGACGCTGCTTCCCTTGGGCGATGCGATGACGATCGACACGGTCTCCCCGTACCCGCACACGATCTCGGAGGTGAGGCGGACACCCTGGGGCCCTGTGGTCGCCGCGTGTAACCACCACGGTTCATGGCTGTTGTGGCTGGAACCAGACGGCAGCCTCGCGTCCACCACGACACTCGCGACGGTGACCGGAGGCACAGCCGGTCTGGAAGCCGGTCTTGCGGTGTGGAACGACGGCAGGATCTTCGCGGCGGTGACGGACAATTCGCAGCCCAACGGAATGGCCCTTCATCGTTTCACGGAACACGACGAGCAAATCTCCGGCGTATTCTCCCTCGACTGCGCCGGGAGGAACCACAACCCAAAACCGAGGTTGATCCGTCTGGATGACGCGCGGGCGCTGGTTGTTTGGGACTCCTTCGTCACCGACGGTGAATATGGTTCGATCCGCGGGAGGTACTTGTCATGGTAGCGAGCCAACGGGGGCTGTCGTGCTAGCGCGGGATCGAACCATGCTGTTTTGCGTGATGCTGGGTCTGTGCGGCTGCGGCGGCAACTCGAACCCACCCGACCCGGGCTGCGGTGCGGACGAGGATTGCCCGCCGGGCAAGAGGTGCGTGGATGGGCAGTGCCTCGAAGGCTGCAGGGTCAGCGGAGACTGCGAGCTTGGCGAGTTCGTCTGCGCCGGCGGGGCGTGCGATCCGACCTGCACGACCGCGGACTGCGACCGTGAAAGCGGCCTTTGTTTCGCTTTGCCCCGAAACGAAGGACGGGCGTGTGACGACCGTGATGCCTGCACCCTGGGAGATCGCTGTCTCGCCGGTGCTTGCATCCCCATCGGGGAGCTCGATTGCGACGATGGGAACGTCTGTACAGTGGATCGTTGCGACGCCGAGTCGGGCTGCGCGTATGAGCCGAGGGACTGCGACGACGGTCTCGATTGTACCTACGACGGCTGCCTGGTCGACTACGGTTGCGCGCATATGCCGGAGGAAGGGTTCGTGGTGGTGGATGGAGAGTGTCGCACCGAAGGCGAGACCGACCCGGGCCCGTGCAGGGAGGTGCGGGAAGGTTATATCGTCGACCTCCCCGACGGCACCCCGTGCGAGGATTCGAGCCTGTGCACCGTCGACACCCTCTGCCGGGAGGGCGTCTGCGGTGGAGGGCGACCGCTTCAGTGCCTTGACGGCGATCCCGCCACCACGGATACGTGCTCCCCGCCATCTGGCTGCTTGCACGATGAGACGTGCGACGAGTTCCAGGTGAATCTCGTGAGCGAGGGTCTCCAGGGTGCGGTCCGTACGGTCTCCTTCCCCGAAGGAGGCGGGGTAGTTGTGTGGCGGACGGATGACGCGTTTTCCGACGGCACGATGCGCATATCCTTCCGCCTGTTCCAAACGGACGGCAGCCCGGCGGGCGACGAGGTCGAGGTGCTGCCTCCGACAGAGGTGCAGCAGATATACGGCGCCTGGGCCGGACTGGGGAGCGTTGTGCGCGTCGGTGACGACAGATTTGCCATATCCTGGAATCTGGGAACGCAGGGCCAGGGGATCTACCGGATCTACGACAGGCACGGCTCGCCGGTGACGGACGAACTCGTACTGCCCGATCCGCTGCTGCCCGAACCTCTCGAAGAGGGCGAGGTGTTGCTGTCGCAACGCCACCTGGCCCATGCACCGCGGGGCTTTCTCGTGCTGATGCACAACCACACCAGCCCGGCCGGACCCAACGAGGGAATGTACTTGTATCGGTTCGACGGCGAGGGTCTGCTCCAGGTGGGGCCAGTGGAGTCCGATTTTCTCGGGGGTGACCACGGGCTCCTGATCCTGCCCAGAGATGACGGGACCTTCCAGGTCTTCCTGGGCGGTTTCGGTTCCTTTCGCACGCGCAAGTTCGATTCCGCGACGTTGCTGCCCGTGGACGATCCGGTGACGGTCGTTACCGTCACCTCGAATCCGCATCTGCTCTCCGATGTGAGGCGGACACCCTGGGGCCCGGTGGTCGCCGCTTCCAACGGCTACCACGGTTCATGGCTGTACTGGCTAGATACCGACGGCAACCTGGAAGCCACGACGACGCTCGCGACGCTCAGCGGAGACACCGCCAAGCTGCACGTCGGGCTTGCAGCGTGGAACGACGGCAGGACTCTCGCGGTGGTTGCGAACAACGCCCAACCCAACGGCATGTCCTTGCATCGCTTCACGGGGCGCAACGAGCAGATATCCGGCATGTTCTCTCTCGACTGCGCCGGGGTGAACTACAACACGTACCCGAAGTTGCTCCGCTTGAACAACGCGCTGGCGCTGGTGGTATGGAGGTCCCCCGTCTCCGACGGCGACCGTGGTTCCATCCGCGGAAGGTATGTGTCGTGGTGATGGATCGTCACATCACCCGTCGATATCGATACTGACGGCTAGTAAACGAAAGCATCAATCCTGTTCCGGGCTGCGGCCGACCTCGGGCACCCACCACTCGACCATATGGAGTTCAACGGCGTCGAACGGTTCGACGCGAAGCTTGTCCGAACCCGCGAAGGCACCCACGACAACCCAACGGCCATCCTCCAGCCGGTAGACTTCCAGGGTTCGCATCAAGGGATTTGCGATCCACATGTGGGCCACCTTCTCGCGGCCGTAGATTCGCATCTTGCGCACGCGGTCGTTGCTCGCTGTCTTGGGGGAGATGACCTCGCAGACCCAGTCCGGGGCAAGCCGAAAGAACGCCTCTTCGGGCAAGGCGGGCATTCGCTCGCGTCGCCAGCCGGCGATATCCGGCACCACCACGTCTTCGCCTAAATGAAGTTCGGGTTCGTTGAGAATCCACCAGCCGCCGGGGCCTCCACCGCCGCTTCGACCAAACGCGACCGAGAGGTCTCCTCCAAGAGTCGTCGACGCCAGCGCGTGAGGGGGAGCCGGCCGGGGGCTGACCACGAGTTCCCCGTCGATGATTTCCGCCACCATGTGATCGGGGACGGCCGCCAGATCCTGGTAAGTGGCTTTGCGGCGGACTTTGCCGTCTGCATCGATGACCATGTCGGGTGCCTCCTTCCTCAGGACGCTGTGGCGAGCCATCAACGGACACGCCCAGCTCACCCGCTGCGGCCTTTTCAGAGTAGCACGTCGGACTCGCCCGGAGAAGGGTGTCAGTACCGCCTCGAGGTCAAGAGCCCATATGGGCCCACCACGAGTTTACATGCCGTTCATGTTACAGCCAGTTTACCCGCAAGCAGCGGCCGCTTCCGTAACATGTGTGTATGACGACGCGCACACAAGGAGGTGGCGGATGA
>SDBT01011492.1_pt1 | contig 14238 bp, 9 predicted proteins | sample 2277101 | NCBI WGS metagenome assembly SDBT01 (sample SAMN10404973, study PRJNA504765) | marine sediment metagenome | isolation source: marine sediment core GS10_PC15, 103 cmbsf | place: Arctic Ocean: Southern Knipovich Ridge | collected 2010 | reverse complement strand
CCCGAGGCACAACCCCCTGAGCATCCTGACATACCTGGGGGCGTCGCTGCTGATCGGGGTGGGCGCATACGTCGCCGCAGCCCGGGGCCGGCGGCGGGACTGGCCGATGCTGATGGTAGCCGCGATCGGACTTGTGCTGTACCTGCTGATGGGCCGGACCACCGGCTGGATGCTGCGATACATGATGATCCTCACGCCATACCTGGCCATTCTGGCGGCGCGGGGGATCTGCGCGCGGCGGCGGTGGATGCCGTATGTGGCGACCATCGTGCTGCTGGGGGCGGCCGCGCAGTTCGCACTCGCCTGTCACCGCGTGGTTCAGGCCCGGCGTATCCCCCCCCCCTTGGCGCGCACATACGATTACATCAACGAGAACCTCCCGGCCGACGCCGTCCTGCTGACCGGCCAGTGCCCCCAGGCCGTGCTGTACACCGGTCGGCGTGCACAGTGGCATACACCGTACTGCTACCTGGAGCTGCCGAAGATGCTGTGGCAGGCCGATCAGGCATGGGCGTTGAAGGTGATGGAGCGCTACGGCACGACGCACCTGCTGGTCAACCACGGTCGCATCTACGACGACAGCCAACGGCGGCATCTGGGGGGGTATCCCGCCTCGTTCGTGGAGAAGATGAAGCGCTGGCCGAATGTGCAGAAGGTGCACGAGGAGGATGGATTCAGCCTGTGGGAGATCCGTAAGCCCCGTTAGGCTTGATCTGCCGCCCGCCCGCCGATGCAGTACAGCAGCGTGCGGAAGATCTATGATCGAGAGGACGTGAGCATTTGGGAAACCAGCCTTCCCAGCAATGGAGTCGAGGAGTGAGCGCCCCCGCCCCCAGGCCGTTGGTTTGGGCGACGGTTGTTGCAGCCCTGTGGTTTGTTGTCACGGCCGCAGCGCTGGCGGGCATGTGGCGACTCTGGTGGACGCGGGAGCGCGCCTATCTGGGGCAGGACATCTCCGAGCAGCGCGTTGCCGTGCTCCAGAGAGCCAAGCTGGAGTACGGGGACATCGGCCGGATCGGGCAGATCGCACAGGACTGGCCGATGAACTGTCACTACAGGGCGGAGGGGGAGGCGGGCCGGCTCACTTACCTGCACTACTTGCTGGCCCCGCGAATTCCCTCGGGCGGTGGCGAGCGGGTCCTGAGTCTTATCGATGGCCAGGTCTCTGCCCCCGGGACGAGTAACTCGGAGTACCTCGCCGCCGATCACAGCGAGTCGGCGTCAATCGCTTTTGCCCCCTCGCCGAACCCGGTCGGCTGGCTGCTTTCCGTCGCGCTACTCTGCGGAATCGGAATGGTGACCCTGCTGTCCCGAAGGCTCGCGGACCTTAGCCTCCCGGAACGGATCGCGCTGGGGATCTTCGTCGGCGGCCTGGCCATCATTGGATCTCGCGGGCTATTCGGTAACGCTCGTGTTGGCATGTTGGCCGTTACGATCGTCGGAAGCGCGGGTCTGGCCGTGGGCATCGCACAGGCCGTAAAGACTTTGGGCAGGCGACGGACCCAACGGTCGCGACCGGCCAGCGGCAACCCTACTCTCCGCCGGCGGGCAATAACCGGATTCCTGTGGCTGGTGATCGTTGGCTCGGCCGCATGGTGTTTGCTGATGTCCGTCTCCGTAATGCCGGATGATTGGGACGCCTGGGCGATCTGGGGCCCCCGCGCCAAGGTACTGGCCATGGGAACGGGGCCGTTGACGGACGTGAGTTACTTCGTAGACCATTCCGCCGACTATCCGCTGCTTTGGCCCGCCATATGGGCATACTCTGGCCGGCTCTCCGGCGGCTGGGAGGAGCATTTCAGCCGCGGATGGGGAGCAGTCTTCATGTTACTGACCGCCTGGCAGATCGGCGCCATCGTTGCCCGCGTCACGGGTCGGCGCGGCGCTGCCCTCCTGGCCGCGTCCATATTCCTGTCGGTCCCCGCCGTCCCGCTAGTGGCCTCATGGAGCTACGCGGAAGCGCCCCTCTGGCTGATGCTTACCTGCGCTTTCGGCCGGCTGGTTCAATGGCAGCGCAGCCGGTCCGCGCCGAGCGTGATCGTCGCGGGCGTTTTCGCCGCGGCCGCGGCATACGTCAAGAACGAGGGATTGTTCTTTGCCTTGGTTGCTCTGATATGCTTGGCGTTGCTGGCCGGCAGGAAACGATGGAAACACACCTTGGCATACGCCGCAGTGCTACTGGCCCTCTACCTCCCCTGGCTGCTCTGGACGAAACTGGCTCTGGGGGCCACGTCCCATGCCGTTCGCAACCTTTCGGTGAGTCCGGGTCAACTGCATTATGCCCTCGGTCGTATCATTCCCTCACTCGCGGCTGCGGGCAAGACTTGGCTGGACCTGCGGCAATGGAATGTGGTCCTGGCCGGTGTGCTGGTCGGATCCCTGCTCGTCCTCCTGCGCGGCCCGCGGGAGTCGCGCCGCCTACTGGCCATTCCGTTACTGACCCTCGGCGGAACCTTTGTGATAATGGTCTGCCACTGGGCGGAGGTGAACTGGCTGTTCCAGACAGCCTGGAATCGCATGACGCTGCAAGCTCTGCCCATGCTGATCATCGTCGTCGCTGTTGCCGCATTGCGGCCCAGGGCCGCATCTGATATACACGCGGCCTCGGGGTCGTCCAACGCCCCTGCCGGAGCCGGAGAATGAAGCCGCCAACAGCACAGGAACGCTCTTTCACCTCCATCGCCCCGGTAGCCTTGGACGTTCTCGAGGCGGACGCGGTCGCACATAGCCTCGCAGTCCTCTCGACGGTGTACCACTATAACCATTGGATATTCACGTCCTTCCGCGACTACTTGGGCGAGAGGACGCTTGAGGTAGGCTCGGGCATCGGCAACATCACGCAGTTCCTGCTGAACCTCGATGAGGTCGTCTGCCTTGAGCCGTTCGACGCATATCGCGATTACCTGGCCGAGCGGTTCGCCTGTCACCGTAACGTAGTAGTTCTGCCGCACACGATCGAGGCATGTCCGAACGAATCGGTGCCGGCAGGAACGTTCGACAGCGTTGTCTGCCTTAACGTCCTCGAGCATCTCGAGGAGGATGTCGAGGCGCTACGTCGGATGAAACGGGCGCTCAAGCCGGGGGGCCGGGCGATCATTCTCGCACCCGCGCTCTCCTGGCTCTACGGGGAACTCGACAAGGAAATGGGCCATGTCCGGCGTTATACCCGCAGCTCACTGTGTCGGGCGCTCAGCCAGGCGGGCCTGAAGCCGCGGATGGCCCGATACATGAACCTGCCCGGCGTCTTGGGATGGTGGTGGCATGGGCGCGTGCGCAAACGCAAGCGCATCCCGGCCAGCCTGACGCGGAAGTTCGACCGGATTGTGCCAATCGTCTCCGCGCTGGAACGACTATTGCCCCTGCCCCTTGGCCAGTCGATCATCACTATAGGATTGGCTTGATCCGACGTCAGCGAACGCCTCAGCCGCGGGCGATGCCGTGCAGCGTGCGGGCTATCAGCTTGTACAGGCCCGGGTAGAACACGATCCCGTCATTCAGGGCGCAGTAGAACGATGGCAAGACGAGATTGGCGACATAGAGGCACCTGAGAACCGCACGCTGGCGGCGTGATTGGAACTCGTGATCCAAAACGACAACGCACGCCAGCAGAGCCAGGAAACCGAACCCCACCAAGCGGGACGTGTCGACGCCGAGAGGAAGCATGATCATCGGAAACAGCAGGACCATCAGCACCTTCGCGACAGTGCCCCGCAGATGGTTCTTCCACAGAACCCACATCCCCAGGGCCGCAAGGCCCCAAAGCAGCTTGTAAGACATGAAGCTTCCGAGGACCAACCAGTGCGGCCGCTCAAACAGGAATCGGTAGGCCGGCCCGCCGGCGACATGCCCCTGAGCGGCAAAGGCCCTGGGCAGGTCAAATCCGAACGACGCCAGCCACAGCAGGAAGTACAAGCCGATTACGGTTAGTGCTGGCAGCTTGTCTCGCCGGGGGTAGCTGACAAGGATGATCGGCAGCACGCAGAACACCCCAATCTCATGCGAGGCCTGGGCGAGAACTACGATTGCCAACCGGCCCTGGCTTGTCATGGGAACACAGGCGCCCAAGAGGATGAGGATGAAGATGAACTGATCCGTGTACCCCGGCATGTAGTAGTCGTAGATGATGTAGGAGGATGTGGCGATCGAAAGCAGAAGAAGCATCCGATCCAGCGGCAGGAGGCGGGCTTTTGCATGATGACCGGCTAGGCCAAAGCTCTTACGATGTCGCGCCAGATACGTCAGCGTGAGCAGGATCACCACGAAAGTGCAAGACAGCGAGAAGACCCAGTACAGGAAGCCTTCGAGTTGCAGCAGATGTGCCACCGCCGGTTTGAGTAATCGGCGATAGAACCAACCCGAATCCTGGCAGAACGGCGAGGAGGAAATGCCGCCATAGGCGATGCCCATGCTGCCGAGCAGGGAAGGCCCTATGGGGATTACCAGGAAGCACAATAGTACAAAGGTCACCAGCGCTTGAAGCAGAAGGCGTTTGTCTCTGACGAACGCGAGCTGCCCCCAGGCCCGCCGAACGGCGCGGAACAGCGGCCAGACCAGGATGCCCAGCGAGAGATAGAAAACAAGGGCCTTAGAGGGGACCACGACGAAATTCACATAGAACGTCCGTCTCTCCGGATCGTCGAACCGGTCTGGCCAGAAGCTCGACAGAACAGAGAGAAGCCTATCCACCGGCAAGTGGATGACCACGAACATGCAGAGAAGGGCCCCCCAGAACAGGGCTCGTGGAATCGAATCGGACTCGTCTAACGGTTCTGCGAGGAAGAGATCATCGCTTTGCATTTCGACTCCGCACGCTTTTCCGTGGTCCTGAGTTTGCGTGTACCACTCGCTCCATCATGGCCGAGCATTTCCCGGTGCTCTCGAACCGATGCAAAAGAGGAGCATTCCGAAGGTGGACGCGAATGGCTCGGGCGACAGTGCGCACGGCAGGACATTGATCCCGCCGCTTTCGATGATGGTTGCGCCGTTGCTGGCGTATAGCCGGCGCAGGCGACGCAGCGTGAAGGGCTTTTCCTTGATCCCCGGCATCATCAGCGGGCGGATGACCTCCCACATCGACCACCGATTGGGCACGACCGTGACGATCCGGCCCCCATCGGCAAGCGTCGTCAGCAGGTTGGCGAAGATCGCGTCCTGCTCGGCCGGTTCGAAGTGTTCGAAGAGCCCGTCGGAGAAGATCAGGTCGAACCGGCAGGCATACTCGCCCGCCCAGGCGGTGTCCATGAGATCGACCTGCAGGTATCCAGCGGCGGCCCCACCGGTGACCTCCCGCGCCACGGCCAGCGCCTCGGCCGAGTAGTCCAGGGCATACGCCACCGCCTGCCGGGAGAGGAAGTACTTGCTGAAGAACCCGCTGCCGCAGCCGGCGTCGAGGGCGGCCATCCCCGGGCGGACGTACCGGTCGAGCATCTTCAGGATGCGGCGCTTGGACCAACTGAGCTTCTTGTGGACGGTATCGGCCACCCAGAACTTGTCCCAGTCGTTGCGGTCGGTCTTCTCGCCCATCTCAGGCGCGGCTCCTTGTCAGGGCCGAATCGACGAACGCCCGCAGGCCGTGGAGCTTGCGCTTCACGTCTCCCAGGTTCCGCATGTTCAGCAGCATCCGCAGCATCTGCCGTGGACGAAGGTAGAACTTCCGCAGCCCCCGGTTGATCAGTTCGTCGATGTCGGCCTTGGGCAGCTGCGGGTAATCCAGCAGCGTCACCTGCTCGCCTTCGGGGCTGATCCACTCGGGCCAGTCCTTCGGCACCAGGTAGCCGTGGTCGGTCGCCCAGCGGTACATCTCGGTGCCCGGATACACGCAGATGCCGGAAATCTGGATCGTGTCCATCGGCAGCGACAGGGCCAAGTCGATGGTGGCCTGGGCACTCTCGCGCGTCTCGTTCGGCGCGCCGATCATGAAACAGCCGTGGACGATGAACCCCAGCCGCTTGGCCTCGGCGGCGAAACGGCGCGACTGCTCGATGGTCACATCTTTCCGCACCGCGTCCAGCTGCGCCTGGGTGCCGAACTCGAAGCCGGTCATCAGCATCCGGCAGCCCGCCCGCTTCATCAGCGGAAGCAGGTCCAGCCGGGTGTCCACGCGCGTGTTGCAGCTCCAGGTGACCTTCAGGCCGCGGCGGAGGATCTCCTCGCACACCTCGCGACAGTGCTGCGGCGAGGCGGCGAAGGTGTCCGTCTCGAACATGATCTCCCGGACCCGGGGGAACATGGCCAGGTCGGATTCGATCTCGTCTACCACCAGTGACGCGTCGCGGCAGCGGATTTTCCGGCCGCCGATGTTCTGCATGTCGCGGCAGAAGGTGCACCGTCCCAGGCAGCCGCGGGCGCTGATCAGGGTCAGGAACGGCATGAGCTTGCCCAGGTCGGGATACCACTCGGGCTGAATGAAGTGCCAGGCGGGAAAGGGCAGCTCGTTGATGTCGGCAGGGGGGCCGTCGGGATTGTGGCGGACCTGGCCGCCTTCGAGGTATGAGATGCTCGCGATGTCCGCCAGGGCCGCGCCGTCGGCGATCTGTCGCATGGGGCGGTCGAACTCCCCGCGGACGATCACGTCCACCGCTCCGTCGGCGTGGGCGAAGGTGTCGTCCGGCTCAGCCGTAACGTGCGCCCCCAGCAGCGCCGTCCGGGCGCCGCAGACGTCCTTGGCCAGCCGGGCGTAGGAGATGTCGTTGTAGATCGACGGCGTGGTCGTGTGGACAATCAGCAACTCGGGGGCGAACTGCTCCAACTCGGTCCGAACGTCCTCGCGCCGGAGGTTCAGTGCCGCCCCGTCGGTAAACCGGACCTCGTGGCCGCCGGCTTCGAGGTAGGCCGTCGCAATCAGCAGCCAATCCGGATGCCGTTGGACGCGTCCGCGGCTCTTGGCCGCCCACCGCGCCGAGCGACAGAACCCATCGAAGTAGGGCGGATTCAGTACGTGAACCTTCATCCGTCGGCCTTCGCGGGCTCCCGACGACGGCCGGGGGAGCCCCGGAGTATCCCCGCCACGAACCCCGCCGTCCGGGCGAACGCCCGAAGGAACATCACGCCGGCATGGGTGGCCGCTGATAACCTCCCGCTGCAGCGCACCATGCGCACGGTCATGGGGATCTGGATCGCCGCCAACAATCCCAGCACAATCAGCGGGGCGATCCAGAGCGGCCCGATCCAGCATACGGCCAGCGCGGCGATCAGCGCCAGCACCAGCGGCGGTTCGAGGATGTCCTTGGCCAGCGTGTAGTCGTCGCCGAGGATGCGTCGGACGTGACGGCAGTACAGCTTCGTGCGGAAGAAACCGTGGCGGTATTGCTCTTTGAGGTACTTGGGCAGACTCGTGGTGTGGTGATGGCCGACGGTGGCGTCGCCGACCCAGCGGAGCTTGCGCCCGGCGGCGGAAATCTTGTAGCTCAGATCGTTGTCCTCGCCGCTGGCGGTGGGGTACGACTCGTCGAACCCGCCCACCTCGTCCATGACGGCCCGGCGAACGGCCAGGTTGTACGAGCCCAGCGCCCGCACGTACCGCCCGAAGCGGCGATGGCGGGCGACGATTTCCCAGTGAATGCCTCCGGCCAAGAACCCCCCGTTGGCCATGGTGTAGCTGCCGCCGGCGGCGCCGACATCGCCTTCTTCGAAGGCCGCCAGGAGCTTCGCCGCCCAGTCGGGCGCCGCCTCGCAGTCGGAATCGGTCAGCATGACGACGGCGCCACTGGAAACCCGCCAGCCGTGGTTGCGGGCGGCCGCCGGGCCCGCATTATCCTGCCGAACGTAGCGGACGCCATCCAACGACCGGACGATCTCCCCCGTCCGGTCGGCCGAACCGTCATCGACAACGATGACTTCCGGAGCACACGTCAAGCCCTCCTGGGCTTTGGCGCAGGCCACAGCCCGGGCGATGGTGGTCTCGGCATTGTAGGCCGGGATAACAATCGAGACCGTTACGAGCGCGTCGGCCAACAAAACAATCCTTATTCCAAGGGCCCCGCGGCAGCGCGACTTCGTACCCCCGCCGACGGTAGCCTTCCGGTGAGCGGATGTCAACGTTTGAGGGAAAAGTCGGCGACTGGCGCCTGCCCGCGATGCTTGCCGCCGTGGGGCCCAGTGCGTAGAATGCCCGGCGTTACCCGCCCGACGCGGGTCCACAGGCGACGCCATGAACGACACCACTGCCGCCGCCTGCAAGCTGCCCCAATGGATGGGACGATGACGGCCACGAACCCGGACCCTCTCGACGCACAAGCGCCGGCCATCTCGCCCACAACCGGCGACCCGCTGGTCTCGTATCCCCCGTCCCGAGGCCTGCTGCTGGCCACGGCGGGAGCCATCGGGGCGATCTATCTCGGGTCCATCGTCGGCAAGTGGTGGCCCAGCCCCGACAGCGCCCTGTACCTGAGCCTGGCCCGATCCATGGTCGCCGGGGAGGGGTATCGCTTCAACGAGCAGATCTGCAACACCGTCACGCCGGGGCTGCCGCTGATCCTCGCGGCCCTGCGGATGGCCTTCGGGACGAATTACTGGATGCCGAAGCTGTTCGTCGTCGCCTGCGCGTTGGGCACGCTGGCGATCGTCTACCGCGTTATCGCTCGCCAGGGGAGCCGACGAACGGCCCTGGCGGTGATCGTCTGCTGCGCGCTGTCGTATACCTTTTGTACCTACGGTCATCGCATTATGACCGGCGTGCCGTTTACGCTGCTGTTCTGGGCGACGCTGGCGGTTTGCCTCCAGGCCCGTCGCAAGAGCATGGGGCTGCTGCCGGTGGCGTTGCTGCTGGCCTGCGTCGGGCTGACGATTCGAATACCCGGAGTGATGCTGCTGGGCCCGCTGGCGGTGGGCTTGATGCTCGAGCGCCCCCGGGGCCAACGGCGGTGGCGGACCGTCGTGATCGGCGGATCGCTTCTGGGCACACTGGTCGTGACCACGCTGGTGTTCAAGATACTCGGCCAGAAGGCCACCGACGATGCGCCCCTGTATATGTCGAGCGTTCAGCAGGTGGCGTCGCTCTCTGCCCTGCAAATCGGCGGGCGGCTTGCCAGAGGGATGCTGGCCGTGCCCAGCCTGTTGGCCGAGATGCTGACCAGTCAGAAGGGAATGGTCTCAACCCTCATCTTCGGACTGCCGGCCACGGTAATGCTGGTGGTCGGCGGGGTAGGCCAGTGGCGGTCAGGCCGGCGCCTGGCGATCGTTACCGTATTGCTCTCAGTGGTCGGCCTGGCCCTGCTGGGAGACTCCGCCGGAGGTATCCGCCCGCGATATCTGCTCCCGGCCCACCCGCTGATCGTGTGGCTGGTGATCGATGGGTGGTTCCAGGCGCTGCGAGCGGCAGGAACCCGAGCGGCACTGGTGGCCGCCACGGTGTTCACCATCGTGGTGGTGGGCACCAACGCGCCTCGGCTGCTGCGCAACGTCGTCTACTACACCTACCTGAGCTACACGCCGCAGTATTACCAACTCGTGCGCGGCGGCGACCACGCCGAGTGGCACGCCCTCAACGAACAGGTCCGTCGTGTCTGCCCGCCGGACCGGCCGGTGGCCATGTCCGGGGACGAGATCAGCATCGTCCATTATCTCACCGAGCGGCGGGTGATCCGTCTGCCCCAATGGCTGCGGGACGGCCATGGCGACTTCCAGGAGATCATCGCGCTGGTGCACGACGACCCGGACATCGCCATGGTCCTGGTGGATAAGAAGGTCCGCAAGACCGAGTCCCGTCCCGTGCTGGAGGAGTTCTCCGCGGCGCTGGAGGCCGCGGGGCAATTCGAGCGGATCCCCTGGGGCCGGCGATGGGACATCTTCCGGCGCAAGCCCGCCGCCGGGCCGGCCCCCGCCCCCGCAACTGCCGGCGCGCCTACAGCGAGTCGATGATCCCCCGCATGAACTTGCACGCCCACTCGGCCTGCTTGAGGGCGTAGTCAAGCCCCTCGTGGCGATGGTCCGTCAGCACGGGACTGCACAACTCGTAGCCGATGTGCCCGTCAAAGCCGGCGATCTCCTTGGCCAGGCGAAAGAACGTCGCGTCGTCCGCGCGGTAGTGATGGCCCGACGTGGGGGCGCGGACGATTCCGCCGTCGTCACCCTGAGCGAATCGCCCGCCGAAGTGCGTATACACCATCAGATCGCCCGTAGCCTCCAGGGCCTGGCGGTAGTAGGCCTGGGTGTGTTCGTTTAGCAGCGGGGAGTCCAGGCAGGCCTTCAGGGCGGGCGAATCCACCTCGGCGATGAAGTCCAGCGTGTGCCGGTAGCTGTCGATGATCGGCTTGTGATTCTGCAGGGCCAGCACCACGCCGGCGTCTTCGGCCATCTTGGCCGCTTCGGCCAGACACTCCCGGACGAAGCGCCACTGTTCCAGCGGGGTCGTGCCGGGAAAGCGGCTGGTGACGTTGTGGCGGGCGATATCGTAGGTGATCCGGCCGTCGCGGCGCGTGACCCCCGACCAGAACGAGAACACCCGCACCAGCGGCGAACCCAGGTCGGCGGCCAGACGGATCTGCTCGCGGACCATCAGCAGCTCGTTCTCGCGATGCTCCTCGACGGGGCTGGAGAAATCGTTGTAGGAGGCGATGCAGGAAATCTCCAGGCCGGTGTCTTCGGCGGCCTGGCGAATGTCCTTGCGGGCGGCATCGTCCAGGTCCAGCGGCGAGCCGTGCGGACGCTTCGCCTCGATCTCGATGCCGTCGTAGCCCCAGGCCTTGGCCTTGGCGAAGATCTCCAGCAGCCCAACGGCCGGGCCGTCGTAGTAGCCGCCGTTGAGCGAGATGGTGTACAGGCTGATCTTCATCGGTTATCCCTCCGCCTTGTAGGGCGCCAGCAGGTCCGCCAGCAGCGCCTCCTCGGCCTGCTCGTTATCCCCATGCTTGTCCACGTAGCCGCGGGCGTAATCCTTGAACTCCTCCAGCGTCACGGCCCGGCGGCGAATCGCCGACAGGTACGCCGCCTCGACGATGGCGATGATCTCCGCGCCAAAGTTCACGTCGATGGCCGGCGGCGCGGACGCTCGCACGCAGTCGATGAACGTCTCGATCTCATGACCGTAGGAAACCCGCATGCCGTCGGGCACGTGCAGCGGCAGGACCGTCTCGCCGCCGTCCCATCGGGTGATCTTGATCAGGTCGTTGCTGGTCGTGAAGATCTCGCCGGCGTCGCCCTCGATCCGCAGCCAGCCGCCGCTCTGGGAGCCGTTCTTATCCGGGTGGGGCAGGCCGATGTGACCGCCGCACCAGGACGCTTCCAGGAATACCGTGATCCACGAGCCGGTCTCGGGGTCCTCCAGCAGCACCTTTACCTGGGCGTTGTCCTCGACCTCCACCACGACGGGATCGCCCTCGAGCACGCGATGGCGGAAGCGAACATCGATGCTGGCGGCCTCGACCTTCTTGACCTTCAGGTGGGTGCCCAGTGCGTACCACACGCCGGCCAGGCCGTGGGAGCCGTAGTCCATCAGGCAGCCGCCGCCGTTGGCCAGCGCGTCGGCCTGGCTCTTGAGCACGCTGGTGGACTTCAACTCCGAGCCGCGAATGGCCCAGAGGCTCTGCACCCGACCGACCGTGCCCTTGGCCACCAGATCGCGAAGAGTCGCGTACTTGGCGTCGAAGACGTTGTCGTCGTTGAGCTGGAGGAACACGTCCGGCTTGGCCTCGAAGGCCTTGACGGCCCGGTCGGCCTCGATCCAGGTGCGGGCCATGGGCTTCTCGACCATGGAGTGCACGCCGGCGTCCAGCGCCGCCAGGGCCGCTGCCATCCGCCCGCGCGAATGCGTGCAGACGTCCACGATGTCCACCTGCTCCAGCAGGCTCTCCAGTGAATCGTGCACCTTCAGCTCGGCGATGTTGGCCTGGACGGCCTGGGCCGCCGGGGGGTGCTGCTCGGCGTACTTTTCCAGGATGGCCCGGTACTCCCCGAGGACCCACTCGGCCCGGTCGCGATTGAGATCGTAGAAGCCGACCAGCCGGGCCTTCTCCCACAGGCGCGGATACGGATGCAGGTGAGCGTAATGGAAGATCCGCCCGGTGCCCACGCCGCCGACACGAACGATGCCGTCTTTGCTTTTCATCGCGGTCCTTTCCGCTTGCCCCGCCCCACGCCGCCGCCGGCCGGGCCGGGGAATCCCGACCGGTGGAGGGATACTACCCGCACCCCGAGCCGATATCCAGCGCCCGCTCGACCTTGCCGACAGGGGCGAATTGAGATACTCTCCGCCCGACGCGGACCAGACAACCTAAGGAGGACCCATGGGACTTCCCGCCGACTACCTTCAGCGCGTGTATGCCGGCGTGCTCGGCAAGATCATCGGCGTGTACCTGGGCCGGCCCTTCGAGGGCTGGTCGTACGACGCCATCGCCGAGCGGCTGGGCGAGGTGGACTACTACGTCCACGACAAGCTCAACAAGCCGCTGATCGTTACCGACGACGACATCACCGGCACCTTCACCTTCCTGCGGGCGCTGCCGGACTGCGGCAACGACCCGGACTTCACGCCCATGGACGTGGCCCACGCGTGGATGAACTACAACATTGAAGAGCGCACCATCCTGTGGTGGGGGGGCATGGGGACCAGCACCGAGCACACCGCCTACCTGCGACTGAAGCAGGGCCTGACCCCGCCCGACAGCGGCTCGATCGCCACCAACAGCAAGGTCGTCGCCGAGCAGATCGGCGCGCAGATATTCATCGACGGCTGGGCCATGGTGGCGCCAGGCGACCCCGAGCGGGCGGCGGAGCTGGCCCGCCGGGCGGCCTGCGTCAGTCACGACGGCGAGGCCATCTACGGCGCCCAGGTGCTCGCGGCGATGGAGTCGCTGGCGTTCGTCGAGAGCGATCTGGACACGCTGCTGGACTCGGCCGTGGGGCTGATCCCCAGCGATTCGATCATCTATTCGCTCATCGCCGACCTGCGCGAATGGCGCGGGGGCGAGGACGACTGGCGCAAGGCCCGCGAGTTGCTCAGCGATCGCTACGGGTACGACCGATACGGCGGCGGCTGCCACATGGTCCCCAACCACGGCTTGATCGTCCTGAGCCTGCTCTACGGCGATGACGACTTCGCCAAGACGCTGATGATCGTCAACACCTGCGGCTGGGACACGGACTGCAACAGCGGCAACGTGGGCTGCCTGATGGGCATCAAGAACGGTCTGGCCGGGATCGACGCGGGTCCGGACTGGCGCGGACCCGTGGCCGACCGGCTGTACCTGCCCACCGCCGAGGGGGGCCGGGCCATTACCGACGCCGCCACCGAGGCCGTCCACATCGCCAACAGCGGCCGGGCGCTCGCCGGCGAAGAGCCCCTCGCGCCCAAAGGCGGGGCGCGGTTCCACTTCGCCCTGCCCGGCAGCGTCCAGGGCTGGCGATGCGAAGGCGGGCCCGGCGAGCACTTCTCGCTGGCCAACGTCGAGGGCCACAGCCCCGCCGGCCAGCGGTCGCTGGCTATCAAGTTCGATTGGCCCGCGGGCGAGGCGGTGCGGGCGTACGTGGATACTTTCATCCCCGCCGAGGCGCTGGCCACCTCCGGCTACGGCCTGCTGTCCTCGCCGACGATCTACTCCGGCCAGACGCTCACCGCCGCGGTCAGCACCGACGCGGACAACTTCGAGGCCGCCGGCGTCAAGCTCTACCTGGCCTGCTACGGCGACGACGCCCAGCTCGAGCGCGTCTACGGCCCCGAGGAGTTCCTCCCGGCCGGGGCCAGCCACGAGTTCACCTGGGACATCCCCGATACCGCCGGCAAGCCCATCGCCCGGATCGGGCTGGAGATCGCTACGATCGGCGAGTGCACCGGAACGCTGTACGTGGATACCGTCACCTGGTCGGGCACGCCGTCGCTGACGCTGCTGGGCGAGTTCCAGATGGACTCGATCCGGAAGCGCGCCTGGGTGGATGGGGCCGACCGCTTCTTCACCAGCCGCTGGCCCGAAGACCTCCGCACCCACGTCGTTCACGACGAGGGGGTCGGCGTGGTCAGCCAGGGAACCGCCGACTGGGTTGATTACCGGGCCGAGGCGCTGGTCCGCCCGCACATGGCCGCCAGCGGCGGCCTCGGCGTCCGCACCGGCGGCATGCGACGCTACTACGGCCTGTGCTGGACGCGCGGCGGCGTGAAGTTGGTCAAGGCCCGCAACGAACTCACCGTCCTGGCCGAGTGCCAGATGGACTGGCCGATGGACGAGACGCACAAGCTCGCCCTCCAGGCCGTGGGGAATCGGCTGACCGCGTGGGTGGACGACAAGGTGGTCTTCGAGGTGACCGACG
>SDBT01011491.1_pt1 | contig 14240 bp, 13 predicted proteins | sample 2277101 | NCBI WGS metagenome assembly SDBT01 (sample SAMN10404973, study PRJNA504765) | marine sediment metagenome | isolation source: marine sediment core GS10_PC15, 103 cmbsf | place: Arctic Ocean: Southern Knipovich Ridge | collected 2010 | reverse complement strand
ATAGGCATGGCGCAGTTTACCGCCCGCGATTTGCTGTTGCAGCATGTCTGCCGCCCAACTTTGTCCTGCGATGTTCCAGCTCATGCCTGCCATTGTAGCGCAACGCTCCTCTTTTGGCAATCATCCTCCCAAAATTGCTTGCGATTTTCTCCGTCTACCGTTAAGATTGCGGTGTATTAATCTGTACACAGGAGATTTTTCCTATTATGCCAACTTTATTAGATCGTTTCTTACGGTATATTAAGATCAACACACGCTCAGACGAGGCCGTGACTGACCGCACACCCACCACAGAAAACCAGTGGAATCTTGCTTACCTGCTTGAACAGGAAATAAAGGATATGGGGATGCAGGATGTGATCCTCAACGAAAAATGCTTTCTAACCGCTACTTTGCCCTCCAATTCCAGAAAAGATCTTCCCACGATCGGTTTTTTGGCGCATATTGATACCAGCACTAGCTTCAACGGAGAAGGGGTCAATCCGCAGATCATCGAAAACTATGACGGTAAAGATATCCCTCTCAAAGGGAAAAAGGATATGCGCTTATCTCCGCAGGAGTTCCCAGAAATGCTCGCTTACAAGGGGCAGACCCTGATCACCACTGACGGAACTACCCTGCTTGGCGCAGATGATAAAGCCGGCGTCGCGGAGATTATGGCCGCCATGGATTACCTCATTACCCGTCCCGATATCGAGCACGGCCCAGTCAGGATTGCTTTCACCCCGGATGAGGAAACCGGATTAGGGATTGTCCACTTTGACGTGGATGCTTTTGGCGCGGATTTCGCGTACACGATGGACGGCGGGAAAATCGGCGAGATTGAATACGAGAATTTTAATGCCGCTAAAGCCGTTGTTAAAGTACACGGAAAATCTGTCCATCCCGGCTCTGCCAAGGGTGTGATGAAAAACGCCATACTCATTTTCTTCGAGTTCAATGCCATGCTGCCAGTCGAACAGCGCCCGGAATATACCGAGGATAGGGAAGGTTTCTATCACTTAGAAAAAATAACCTCGGGGTCAGTTGAGAATATAGAGGGATTTTATATTTTACGTGACCATGATCCGAAAAAATTTGAGGAAAAGAAACGGTTGGTGCTTGAGAGCGCGGAGTTCATCAATCAGAAATATGGAAAAGGGACTATTGAGGTGCAGATAGTGAAGCAGTACCGCAATATGAGCGAAGTGATCGAACCAGTCATACACATCGTCGAAACCGCTCAGGAAGCCATGCGCGCCCTGGATATTGAGCCAATCACCGAACCTATCCGCGGCGGCACCGACGGTGCTCGCCTTTCTTATATGGGCTTACCCACGCCAAATATCTTTGATGGCGGGCATAATTTCCACGGCCCTTATGAATTCGTCTGCCTGGAATCTATGGAAAAAGCTGTCGCAGTTATCCTCAAGATCATAGACTTGTATATGAATAGATAAAACCAAAAAGCCCCTCTTTTCAGAAGGGCTTTTATTAATCCAGAATACTATTTTCATTGTAATAACGGAAATCTACAGTGCAGAATCCAAATATTGACTATATTAAATATGAATCATTGAGGGCGATTAAGGTACAATCATCTCTCGTGTAAATAATGGACATTCTTAAGAAACTCAATCCGCAGCAGTATGAAGCGGTTACCTCTCCCGCACGTCAGATTCTCGTTCTGGCAGGACCCGGTTCGGGAAAAACACGTGTACTCACTCAGCGCATCGCTTACCTTATAAATGAACAGCGGGTCAATCCGGGAAATATTCTCGCGGTAACCTTTACCAATAAAGCTGCTCGTGAAATACGGGGGCGCCTTGAACGCATGCTTGGAAAAACGGTTGACGCGCTTTGGTTGGGGACATTCCATTCTATTTGTGCCCGCATCCTGCGCCGCGAAGCGGAAGTACTTCCATTTGATGCAAATTATGTCATCATGGACGCTGATGACCAGAAGTCTATCGTAAAACGCATTTTAAAAGACCTGAATTTGGATGATAAGCTGTATCCACCCAACGCCATGCACACCATCATCTCAAATGCCAAGAACCAACTCATCTCCGTTGACGATTTCTCAGCCCGAACTTATCGCGAAGAGATAGCCAAACGTATCTATGAGCGTTATGAGTCCACTCTGCGCAACAGCAATGCGGTAGATTTTGACGACCTGCTCCTCTTAACTGTCAAATTATTCGAAGGGCACTCTAATATTCGCAAACGGTACAGCCAGCGCTTTGAGCATGTACTTATTGATGAATTTCAAGACACCAACCAGGCGCAGTATGACCTGGTCAAGCACTTTGCCTCCCACCATCAATCGCTGTTCGCGGTGGGGGATGAGGACCAATCCATTTACCGCTGGCGCGGCGCGGATTACCGAAATATCCTCCGTTTTGAAAAAGAATATCCGCAAACATCCAAGCTGCTCTTGGAGCGCAATTACCGCTCTACGCAGAACATTCTTGATGCCGCCCAGGCAGTTATCAACCAGAACACTACCCGCACACCTAAAAATTTGTTTTCCAAGCGGGGCAGCGGAAATCCAATCGTTCAAAATGATGCGGTAGATGACCATGCGGAAGCCGCGTATGTGGTCGCGGACATCATGGACCGCATTGCCACCGGAGAGAGTGGGGGCGGTTTTGCTATCATGTACCGTACCAATGCCCAATCACGGCTTTTTGAAGATGCGTTCCTGCGTTCTGGGCTGCCCTACCGGTTGGTTGGCGCCCAACGCTTTTACGGCCGCCGTGAGGTCAAGGATATGGTTGCCTTCCTGCGGCTGATCCATAATCCATATGACACGATCAGTTTAAACCGCACCATCAATCTCCCACCGCGCGGTATCGGCAGCAAGACCCGTGTCCGCCTTAATTTAGTCGCTCAGGAGAATAATGTATTTCTTTCCGATGTGCTGCTCTCATTGGGTGAAAAAGATCAGCCATCCCCCTTCTTGGCACGTTTCAACACACGCGGTGCCGCTGCCCTGGCAAATTTTGGCGCGCTGCTGGTCAATTTGCGAGAATTCATCCAAAACCACTCCCTGCCAGAATTGTTTGATCAGGTCATTAAAGACACAGGCTACAAAGCGTACATTGATGATGGTACGGATATCGGTGAGGGGCGCTGGGAGAATGTCCTTGAACTGCGCCAGCTCGCTTACGAATTTGAGAATCGGGGGATGACTGAATTCCTCGAGAGGATTGCCCTCGTATCCGATCAGGACACCGTACCAGACGCACCCAACGCACCCACCCTCCTCACACTCCATGCCGCCAAAGGGCTGGAATTCTCAACTGTATATATCGTCGGGCTTGACGAAGGTCTTCTCCCGCATAACCGCTCCTTTGAAGATCCGGAGGAAATGGCGGAAGAACGCCGATTGTTCTATGTGGGGATCACCCGCGCAAAAAATAACCTCATCCTGGTGCGTGCCGGACAGCGCAATAATTTTGGCCGCTATGAATACACCCTGCCCTCCCGCTTTCTTGATGATATCCCAGAAAAGCTCATCCAGAAGGAAGGCGTCCGGCTGGGAGTACGCCGAGTCAAACCGCTCAGTCAGCCACGCTGGACACCCACAGTCTTTATTGGGACCCAAAAAACTGAACCCAAAGAACTGAAAAGATTAGTCTATAAGGCTGGGATGCGCGTTATACACCTGCTCTGGGGGGACGGCATGGTTATCGAGACCCGAGCGATGGGAAACGATGAAACCGTTACTGTTATGTTCGAAACAGTCGGACTGAAACGCCTCGCTGCTTCAATCGCAAAATTAGATATCGTTAAGTAGATCCTTGAACTTCTTCTCCCACAAGCTGAAAAGAATCACCGATTTCGTACAGCATACGTTGGTAGACCTCCGGATGCTGGTTATCCTGCATGAAAGTCAGCAGGTAGAGATCAGTTCCATTCAACCAGAAAAAGGGAAATCCGGTCTGCCCGGTTGAATTGGATGTCCAGTCCAATCGGATGCGCCAATTCCGTAATACTTCATTCGCATTGATGCGTAGATCATTAGCGATTAAGTCCTTCAATAATCCGATCGCTGTCTGCCCGATATTCTGGGGAGTCAGCACTTCTTCTGCCGCGTAAATCGCTATCTGCATCTCGGCTTGCTGATCTAGAGAGCGGACAGGTTCAACACGCACAGTATCCTTAAAATCTTCCACATCAGATACTCTCCATCCCAGAGATATGCTCACATTGAAAACATTTCCTGGGTCGATGTAAGATTTCATGAATACATACAGGAGATCGTCAGAAACATAACCTGTCCGCATTTCTATACTTTCATACACAGTTTGGAATCCGGGTAAATACGACTCCCAAACTGTTTCCAGCCCGTGGAAGGAGAGCAGATACACCACTTCCCCTCGTTAAATGAAGGTGTCAAGAGCGAACCATGTTTCTCCATTCTTGATGAAGGAAGAGGTAAATGTTGCCTTCGACCCATCCGCAGTTTGTCCGATGACATCAAAATCTTCAGTGCCCGCATATAGTGCCAAGATCAGATTCTCAGTATATGCTGAATAATCTTCCTCTTCCAGAGCATATCCTGTGGTTTAAATGGCAACTTCAAACCAGGCAGTATTGTCTCAAGAGATGAATTTTGCGTAAGATGGGCTCTCTATCTGTAGCAGCCAACCCAGCGGCGGGTAGAATGCCAGCGCCCGGGAAGGTAAAGCATATAGGTCATTATCAGATAAGAGTGGAAGAATGGTTGGTGTTGGCGGGACAGCTGTTGGCACTGGTGTACCGGGGACTATAACAGTTTGCGGAATGTCCATTGCGGTTGATTCATACCCCGGTGCCATGATCACTCACGGCTCATCCGCGCATGCGGTTAACACCGTGGTCAATACGATGATAACGACTATGATTATTCCAAAAGATTTCATCGGATTTCCTATTCCTTTTCTTTATTCCATACTGAAAGATGCGCTAATTTCTTCAAGCAGCGGCAGATAAATTTTCGCTGTAGGTTCTTCCCAGATAATACTGAATACGTATAATGAACTTCCATAAGAATTAAAATATGATATTCCGTTGATATCCTTATTGGCAGCATACCACTCTAATCGTTCCCGGCCGTCCGGAAGTGCTTTATCATGAGATACTCGCAGATCATATCCGTATAATGCACGCATGATTTCCAGTGTTTTTTCCGCCTTTAAAGACTGCTCGATCAGCGCTCCATGCCGATACAAGGCTATCTGCACCGAAGCGCGCATATCAGGCGAGAAGAACTCTTCGATGATCGTCTTTTTAATAGATCTCGCGTCCTCGTACTTAACCCATGCGGTGGGGATATCGATCTCGAAAATAGCATCTCTGGCAGTGTGAGTGTCCCGGTTTGCATACAGTTGGGACAAAAGCAGCGCAGATGGGAATATATCTGCACTTTTAGCAACCTCGGTGAATAGGTCATCATACATGTTGCTTGCTCCCTGTTGGGCCGCGGTTTGCAGATATAAGACTGTTCCTCCATTACGCATAAAAACATCAGTTCCCCGCCAGTACAAATCCCCACTCCGCCAGCTTGCTGCCACTGTCAAGCGCCCATCCTCCTCAACCCGTTCAATTTCTACATACTCCTTGACTTCCGAATACGTATGAACCAATTCGGCATGCGTGAAAGAAAAGAATGCCTCCTGAACCAACTCATATCCGGTTGCAGTGACCCTCGCTTGCAGTTCCGCTGATTGGTCAGGAGATTGGCAGTTCACCTGGAATTCTCCCGTTTCACTGCAGTTCCATCCCCCGGGTAGGGTGATTTGAAATGAGCCCGATGGGGAAGTGTATGGTTGGTCGGACAATTCAACGGTTGTCTGTTCTATGGGAAGATTCTCCTTCTCAGGAAATTCCTCAGTGGACGGTGTAGTGGTTGAAGAAATATATTCTTCCTCCTCACCCGTTAGCACTTTTACAGATTCACCACTACACGCAATGGAAAAGATAAATCCGATCAAAATAAGTAAAGCAAATGCTTTTGAAAAATGAATTTTCATATAGAGGAATTATATCCTTGACGATTTTTATTTTAAAGATGGTGAAACTTGCGCGCGAGTTATTAAGGAGATTATAAAAAATATTCTCTACTGGCTACCGAGGATACTGGGAATACTTTTTATGCTCTTTATCAGCATATTCGCTCTGAATGCGTTTGGTGAAGGTATTCCATTTCCGGAAGCAATTGTCGGATTCTTAATCCATCTCGTACCCACTTATATAGTGATTGCCGTTTTGCTCATTGCCCGGACATGGCCGATGCCGGGAAGCATCGCTTTTATTTCTCGGTCTGTTCTATCTGATTCGGGCAGAAAATATGCACCTGACAGCATACCTGTTCATCACGGGCTCTCTTGTATTGACCGGTTTTCTCTTTATTCTTTCATATTTTACGATTAAGAAAACTCATCCAAAATAAGATTTTGCAATAAAAAAGAATCAAACTTAGAGCGATTCTTTCTCGTATGGGATGCCAATGGCAGCAGGTGCGCGGCTTCGTCCAACCACACCTGACAGAACAATCATCGTCAGGATGTAGGGCAGCATAAGCAGGAATTCTATAGGTACCGGAAATTTCAAAATAGATAGGTTGGTTGCAAGGGCTTCAGCAAAACCAAACAGTAAACTTGCGCCGAAAGAACCTACCGGTGTCCAGTTTCCGAAGATCATGGCTGCTAAACTGATGAAGCCTCGTCCAGCGGTCATGACCTGTTCAAAATAACCGATCGATCCCAGAACAAAGAACGAGCCCGCAAATCCTGCCAACATACCGCTAAGGATAACAGCGACATAACGTGTCCTAAAAACATTGATTCCCAATGTATCCGCTGCTTTTGGGTGTTCTCCTACAGATCGCAAGCGAAGTCCCCATCTTGTGTAAAAGAGAACGATTGATAAAAGAATGATCAGCAAATACATAAAATAAATGTAAATATTGTGGCTGAAGAAGATTGGGCCAAGGAACGGGATCTGTGATAGTACCGGTAAGTGTATTGGCTTGAAAAATCCACTGTTATTTAGATACTGCAGTTCGCTGTTCTGCAGGATCTTCGTCACGATATAGGACGTCAAGCCTATTGTGGTTATATTGATAATTGTGCCTGATATTATTTGATCAACCTTATATTTGATAGATAAAACGGCATGTACTACTGCAGTTAGACCCCCCGCGATTATAGCAGCCAACATACCGGCCCATAATCCAAACACACTTCCAGCGATTGCGGCAACCAGAGCGCCAGTGACCATCATTCCTTCGATTGCGATGTTCACAACGCCTGCCCGTTCGCATAAGATACCAGCCAAAGCACCCAGCGTGATCGGTACCGATCTCAGGATCATCACCCTTAACATGCCTCCTACATTTATTGAACCCCCGCCTGCCCCCCAGGCTAAAAAACTGGTTATCAAAAGGGAACCGATAAGGGCAAGAATAAGATTGGTGTATTTTCCGAAGCCGATAATAAGCTGATAGATCCCAAAAACCAAACATATTCCTGCGAATATATTCAACGCAGTACGCGTATTAAAAGTGATGTCTGATAATATCGATTTCGCCCCGCCGGGAGTCAAAACGAACGTCGTTTGGACATCCGGCCCAATATTTTGAGAAAAGGTTAACCATATAAACCCAGCAACAAGCAGAAAGAATCCACCCATAAAATATCTTCTTCTGGTTTCAGGCTCTATTCGCCAAACTTTTTTATTCTTAACCTGAGTTTGATTTTCCATAGCGTTTTATCTCCTGTTTCAGACTACTCTGTTTCAAACTCCTTCTTTGGCTCTTTCAAGCGGTATAATGTGCGGATAATTGCTGGTGCCGCGAGGAAGAAGATGATTAATCCCTGAAGAATGGAAATGATATCAATAGGAATACCTGTTTCCAGCTGCATTAATCTGGACCCGTGCCGCATAAAACCAAACAGCATGGCGGTCAGGATCACTCCCAGTGGGTGGTTTTTGGCTAACAGCGAAACCGCGATCGCGTCAAATCCATAGCCGGTGGAAAGCGCCTGTGTCTGTCGAAAGTTGACACCCAGCATCATGGTTGCTCCGCCAAGGCCAGAAAACCCACCGGAAAGCGTCAATGCAAGAATCGTCACAAGGGCTGCATTAATGCCACCATATCTTGAGGCGTTTGGATTTAAACCCACTGCCCGTATTTCAAAGCCCCAGGTGGTTTTATACAGCAAATACCAGGTTGCCACGGCCACTGCGATGGCGATGAAAAAACCGATATTAAATCGTAATGGATCTTCAAATAGTCGGAGAAGTTTTGCGCTTTCTTCAATATTAGGGGTTTTAAATGTACTCACCGGATCCTGAAATGGGCCGCCAACTAAGAACTCCGTCAGGTTAAAGGCGATGTAGTTCATCATAATGGTATTGATCACTTCATGTGCCCCGGTTTTTGCTTTCAACCACCCGGGAATGAAACCCCAAAAAGCACCTGCCAGAAATCCTATCCCCAAAGCCAAAGGGATATGAATAATTGGCGGGAGCCCCTTGAATGTAAAGCCAGCCCAGGCAGCCATAACGGATCCCATGAAAAGCTGGCCTTCTGCACCGATATTAAACAATCCCGCCTGAAAGCCCAGGGCGATAGCAACACCCGTGAAAATATAGGGTGTTGTTGTCACAAGGCTTTCAAGGAACGGTTTAAAGGCGGACCGCATTGCCTCCCGGTCTCCGCTGAACAAGGATGCAACCATTTTTCCTGGTTGGCCAAATGATCCGGTAAATAATGACGAGTATGTTCTCCAGATAAGATCAAGTGATTCTAATAATCCATCACCAATAGATCGTCCAAAAGCGTCGTAGACTTCTTCGGTTGTGGCGGCAGCCAAGATTCCGCCGATCACCAAACCTGTGAAGATTGCAAACAGGATGAATACAAAGGAACTCCTGGATAATTCTTCGACAAATACCTTTACAACATTTCTCTTTTGTTTTGTTTGTTTTTTTGCCATGGTTTATTCCTACGTAACAATTTCGCGAACCTTCTTGGGTTTGCGTTTCTTTCTGCGTATTTCGGTTTTGATACCTGCCATCAACAAGCCAAGCTCTTCTTTGGTGGCGATGTCTGCGTCAACGATAGCGATGATCTCGCCCCTGAACATGACGGCTATGCGGTCTGATAATTGCATTACTTCATCTAATTCTGTTGAAACCAATAGGATGGCTGTGCCTTCATCTCTCTTTTCGATCATGCGCCGGTGTATATACTCGATGGAACCAACATCCAAACCGCGCGTGGGTTGGGAAGCAATCAGCAATTTGATCGGCCGTGAAAATTCACGGGCAACAATTACCTTTTGCTGGTTGCCGCCGGAAAGACCACCAGTAATCGCAGTGATACCGGGGGTGCGGATGTCAAAGGCATCAACCAGTTCACTGGCATTGTTTTTGATTACATCAGGCTGAAGCACGATTCCCCGTGCAAATGGTTTCTGGTAATACGTGTTCAGAACAAGATTATCATGAACGGGGCTCGGCAGGATAAGCCCATCTTTCTGGCGGTCCTCGGGAATGTGGGCGGTCCCTAATTCAGTGATGTAGCGAGGTGGTTTATTTGTTATCTCTTCATCCAGAACGTTGATCTCGCCGGATTCCGCTTTCATCAAGCCGGTCAAGCAGCGAACCAATTCAGTCTGGCCGTTTCCCTGGACGCCAGCAACACCAAGAATCTCCCCCGCTTTTACCTCAAAGGAAATATTATCCACTTCGATTTTTCGGTCTTTATTTATAACGGTCAGATTTTTTACCTGTAAAACCACATCTCCTATTTTGGATTCTTCTTTTTGAATTTTTAATTCCACAGGACGGCCAACCATCATGGACGCCAATTGTTTGGTACTCGCCTCGGCCGGAATTGCTTCTCCAACCACTTTTCCAGACCGGATAACCATGATACGGTCCGCACATTCCATCACTTCTTTAAGCTTGTGTGTGATGAAGATTATCGATTTTCCTTGCTCAACCAGGTTACTCATGATCTTAAACAATTCGACCACTTCCTGTGGTGTCAGAACTGCGGAGGGTTCATCCATGATCAAGATTTCCGCATTTCTAAATAATAATTTGATGATTTCTACGCGCTGCTGCAACCCAACCGGCAGATCTTCAATAAGCGCGTTGGGATCAATATTCAACTTGAATTGATTGGAAATATTCTGGATCCGGGCGGCCGCTTTTTGCTTGTCCAGGAATCCATTGTAGCGAATATACTCATTACCCAGCATAACATTCTCCGTAACGGTGAAGACCGGTATCAGCATAAAATGCTGGTGGACCATCCCAATTCCCGCATCAATCGCGTTCCTTGGGTTGGAAATATCAATTTCGTTACCATTGATCTTGATTGTGCCTTCGTCGGGTGAGTACAATCCATACAGGATATTCATCAGGGTTGTTTTCCCCGCGCCGTTTTCCCCCAATAAAGCGAGAATTTCACCCTTATTTAAATGAAGATCAATATGATCGTTAGCGATCACTCCCGGGAATCTCTTGGTGATACCTTGCAGCTCAAGGATTGGTGCCATAATACCCTCATTCGTACTTCGCCTGGTAATTATTAGCGCATTTTATCATCAATAAAAACATCGGAGCCGATAGAAATGGCTCCGATGTTTTTATTATTTTGCATATATATTATTCGCGTGGATACAGCGCTAAGAATTCAGGAGTTAGTGAGGAAATCTCTCCAGATTGAATCTTTGCTTTCAACGCATCCACTTCTGCTTTAAGGTCGGCAGGTACTTCAATATCCGAATTATATACCAAATCTGTTCCGCCATTATCGAATTGCAGAACATAATTGCCGCCTACCCATTTGTCTTCTTCAACCAAACCCTTGATCGCATCGTATACCGGCACTTCCATCTTCTTCAATACACTTGCCAAAACAAAATCGCTAATCTGTGGATTTGTCAGCGTCCAGTCCTGATCAACACCGAAGATATATCCCAATCCGCGTTCTTCCATAACCGCGGCTGAGCCTGCGCCAACGTTTCCTGCCACTGGTAGTATGATGTCAGCACCATTGTCCATGAAGGCTTCTGTTACCTGGCGCCCTAGATCAACATCGCTCCAGGAACCTGTTGCGGTAGCATTATCCATATCGGCGGGATCATAACCGAGCACTGCAACATCTGTGTCATGTACCTTGTTATATTCCTGAACGCCATTATAGAAGCCGTCCATAAAGATCTGCACAACGGGGCCAAAGAAACCGGTATAGGTTGCCACTGTGCCAGTTGTAGTCATACCGGCAGCCAAATACCCTGCCTGGAAGGTACTCTGGTCCATATAGGCATCCACACCGAGGAAGTTGTCGTAAAACAACCAGTTGATGTCAACACCGATGTAATTAATATCAGGATTTGCCTGGACGGAAACATCGCAAGCATCTGCCATCATGAAACCAACGCATACGATGACATCCGCTTCGGTATCCACACACGCTTCCAAGTTGGGGGCATAGTCATCTGCGCTCTTTGATTCGATGTAATTTGCTTCGATACCAAAGTCTGCCACGGCGCTCTCAAGGCCCATCCATATAGCATCATTAAACGATTTATCGCCAATGCCAGCGGCGTCGGTTACCAAACAGGCTTTTAGAGATTCTCCTACTTCTTCCGCTGCGGGTGCACAGGCTGTGATCACCAGTATAGTTACCAGCAACAGACCTAATATAACAGAAAACTTTTTCATTTTACTCCTCCAATAGTTTTTAGAATCAATTTATAAAATTAAACGAAGACCTTCTATTCAACCTCCTTTATGTATATACTTTTACATACTTGTATAAACACATTATATAAAATACAAAATATTTTGTCAAATTAATGTACAGGTTCAATACATATGAGACAGTTGAGGCCAACACTGTGAGTAATTAGACTGAATATACTCTTTTGGCGTAGGGTTGTCCAGTGAATGGTGCAGCCTGACCTGGTTGTAGATCCTTTCCCATTCTTCGAGCACTTTATTCATCACAGGGATCTCCCAATCATCGGCATATACCTGGTAGAACTCTTCCACATGCATGCGGTGCGCGCGTTCCACATATCCAATCAGTTTGGGAGAACGGGGGGGCAGCACAAATAAGCGAATGTCCCTATCGCTACAGGCCAGTTCGAACTCTGCCATGAACTCACTGCCTCCATCCACCTGCACAGCCTTAACCTGGAAAAGTATCTCGCTCAAACAGAATTGTCCGATATCACTCAAGTATATGAGAGTCTGCTTACCGGCTCCCACAACCATCTTCGCTCCTTCATCGCCACGCTTCAAAGACAGACAGGTGAAACCTTCCAACCGCAGTATCTCACACTAGAAGCATACCAGGAGATCATCTCCGGAGGTTTTGAAACTGGTAGAGGCGGTGGTCAGTCATGAGGTAAAGGCCCCGGCAATCCGAGTAATTAATACATAATAAAAAGGGTTTGCCCAAGCTCTTTTTTTTTGTTTCTATCACACCATATCGATCAAAAAAGAACCCGCGCAGCCGAACAGCGCGCTCTGGTCCCCTTTTTCAGCCAGTACCATCTTCGGCATCGGGAACATTTTCAGCCGTTTTTGCATGATCGGTTTAATGCGCTCCAGCAGGAATGGGCGCCGCATGATCACACCACCGCTGAAAACAAACAAATCTACGGGGTGAAAGATCAATGTATTCAACACCACTTGAGCAGCTTTCTGCACTACGAAATCCCAGCGCGGATCATCATTAGTAACATCTCCCAAATCCATGCCAAAATACTCCCGCAGCATATCCCCACCCAAGTACACTTCTGGGCATCCTTTCTGCCCGCAGTTGCACAACTTTCCATCCCATTCCATGATGTGGTGCCCATTCTCAAAAGAGAACATGAAATAGCGTTTGTCGTCGATCTTTTTAATATCCCCTGCGCCAATGCCCGTCCCCCAGATGAAATACACAAAACGGTCGTGCCCTTTGGCTGCCCCAAACAGTGCTTCTCCGATTGCCGCACCCTGGGCATCATGGATTAATTTCACTGGCGCATTAAAGCGCTCCTGGAGCGTCTCTTTGATCGGTTTCATTGCCCAATCGGGCAGATTATTTGCAGTGGTAACCATATCATTTTCGTCAATGATACCCGGGAAGCACGCGCCAATCCCCTGAATATCATGCCCTTTGGATAATGCCGCAATATGGCTGCTCAGTTCTTTAATTCCGATGCTGTAATTCTGCGGCACTCGATGGGATTCCAGTTTAACGATGGTTTCTTTTCCTGAAAGGTCTACCAGCGCGATGCGCATGTTCGTTCCGCCCACATCAATTGCAATGTACATATAATTCCTTTTTATTTTATGGATCTATCAATAATAATTCGATTATTCGCCTCATGCAAGAAAACTTTTTTTATATATGGTCTTTAATTAATCAACGGACCACTGTATCACCTTGAACAGCTTGTAAAAGCATTTCTTCATCTATTCCTGATGATTGTGCTCTTTCGATTTCATCAATTATTCTTCCGCGCTGTAGTATCAATATCCGATCACAAAGCTCAGTAAGTTCCTCAAATTCCGATGAAACAAATATTACACCATTTCCGCTATCTGCAATTTGTTTTATCATCTGGGAAATGTCTCTTTTAGTACCAATATCAACGCCAACCGTCGGGTCATCTAATAAGAGTATCTCGGGCTCAGACGAGAGGCTTTTAGCCAGCACAACTTTTTGTTGGTTCCTCCCTGGCAGCCGCTCAATAAACTGATCAATATTTGTCGTCTTAATATCCAGTTTATTTATGAACCGATTAACAATTTTTTCTCCTTCATTTTCTCGGATAAGAAATGCGCGTGTAATGCGGTCCCAAATAGATAGTAGTATATTCATACGCACAGATTGTCCGTAGATTACTCCTTGGTTTCTTCTATCCTCAGGAACATAGATAATTCTATGTTTGATAGCATCTGAAGGATGGTTAATTTTCGCTTTCCTTCCGCGAACAAGTATCTCGCCAGCATCATACGCCAATACGCCATAAATCGTTTTTAGAATCTCGGACCGTCCGCTACCAAGAACACCAGCAATTCCAAGGATTTTGTCCTACCAAACCATGCACTTCACCTCGTTTTAAATGAAAATTAACGCTACGCAAAACTTCTACAGAGTTAAACGACTTGCTTACCTTAACTGCAAATAGTATCTCCCTTCCATTTTCCTTTTGATATTTTTCATTCATGATCACCACTCCGGCCAATTTGTT
>SDBT01011490.1_pt1 | contig 14240 bp, 13 predicted proteins | sample 2277101 | NCBI WGS metagenome assembly SDBT01 (sample SAMN10404973, study PRJNA504765) | marine sediment metagenome | isolation source: marine sediment core GS10_PC15, 103 cmbsf | place: Arctic Ocean: Southern Knipovich Ridge | collected 2010 | reverse complement strand
AATCTCATTAATGCGGTAGGGATTAACATAAAGCCCGGCATTCCCTACGACTTCTGGGAATGGGGCAATTTCCGAAACTATGACCGGGCATCCACAGCCCATCGCCTCGAGAGGGGTAAAACCAAAACCCTCATAAAGTGCCGGGTGAACAAGTAGGGAAGCTGCGCTATAAACTTTGATTAGATCGCTGTGGGGAATCCAGCCAGGGAGGGTGACGTAGCGACGCAGGAATAGCGAGTCAAGAAGAGCGTTCAATTCTGACAAGTATCCCGGCACAAACTTGAATCCTCCCACCAAAACTAGACCTATATTGGCCCGGATTTTCTGTCGCAAAAACTTATAGGCTTGTAATATCCTTTCTACGTTCTTGTTGGGCTGCAGACCACCGACATAAAGGATAAAAGGTGGTTCAATGTGATACTTATTCAATGTTTCATTCACAAGTTCCTCATTATTAACAGGACGGAACTCTTTAGACAAACCGTAATGGATGATTCTTATTTTCTTCGGGTATACCTTAGCATATTTAATGACATCCAACCTGGTATTCTCTGAAATAGCTATGATTACATCGGCTTGTCCCAATTTTCTTACATGATGATTCCAGCGCCATTTTGTCAGCTCACTGTTGAAAGATTGTTTTGGAAAAACACTATATATTAAGTCATGAATTGTCACAACCGTTACCAGAGCTGCTCCCGGATATGGCCTTACTCCTTGGTGGAGTGAATGAAAGATGTCTAATTCTTCTTTCCTCATCTTGGGAATCGTCCAAAACTGCTCTTGAGAATTGAGCATGAAACTGGAGAGCTTAACTTTCTTAGCCAGAGAATCTCGCCAAGGCAAAGGCAACAACCTGAATTCTACGTTCTTGTAGCCGTCAGTTAGTGGACGAAGGTAGTCGAGGGGCCTGTCTTTATATATGAAAACTATGTACTCGTTCTTTCTGTCAATATTGATGAGGTTTTTAATTAGATGATAACTATAATTACCAATACCGGCGAGCATTTCTTTTTCATCAGAGTGAGATAGTGTCTCGTGAAGCCAGCGAGCATCAATACCGATCCTCATTGCATTTCTCCCTTTCAAATGATCCAAAACTCTCCATCTTATATCCATAGGCAAAGTAATAAAAGCCAAGCCATTCTGCAAAAAAAGTCCCGTCAAGAAGACGCAGCAGCGGAGCTAAGAATTGAGCAGTAATTGATTCACAAAAAGGAATCAAGGGAAATCCTCGCAGAACAGGAATGCGGGGAGGAAAAATTGCTGCCGGAAATACTCCTATGTGCTGCAAATCTGCATTTTTCAAGAATCTGATTATATCTTGTTTGCTAAACTTCATCTCAAAAAGAGGGTTCCACTCACGACCCAAGAGAGGACGAACAAAATCCAAGGATCTCAGTAACGAAAATTTTCTAGGAACAATATCCGAATAGAATAACCCTCCACCTTTAAGGACGCGCACCATTTGCCTCACTAAAGGCTCAGGATTTTCAAAGTGTTCAAGTAATCCTGTGGAAAAGACTAAATCAAATGTCTCATTAGCAAACGGTAACTCCTCCGCTTTCCCTTCAACAAACGTTCCATGTACTTTATCTTTCTGAAAACACCCAATGGCATAGGTCAAAGCCTCTTCAGAATAGTCCAAGCACCACACCTTGTAACCAAGAGCAGCCAGAAATCTTGAGAGGCGGCCAGATCCTGCTCCAACCTCGAGAGTTTTGCTAGTTTTCGCAGGCATGAAAGACACGAGATGCGCCAATTTGATCCTGTCCATTAGATAGAAAGCATCGACAAAATCGTGTTGTAATCTCGCTGCATTTTTCCATAATCTCTGCCAAACCTCTAGTTTCTCACTTCGCACAACGTTTCCTCTCAACTACTGCAAACCTTTCTATAGACGTCCAGTGTCTGGCGCGTAGCCTTCTTCCAGCTAAACTTTTGAGCCTGCTCTAATCCTCTGTCTCGCAAGGCTAATCTAAGTTGTTCATCATTCAGAATCCTACACAGTGCATGGGCAATCTCATCGATATTGTAAGGATCTACAAGAAGAGCACCATCCCCAGTCACCTCTGGCAGCGACGACACCTTTGATGTAATAACTGGTGTACCACAGGCCATTGCCTCTAGCGGCGGCAGGCCAAAACCTTCGTATAACGAAGGGTAGATAAAGGCCTGGGCTGCATTATATATGCCAATCAAGTCATCCGAAACGTCCTCGATAAAGACCACGCTACTATCCAATCCCAATTCCTTTACTCGGTGCCTGAGATCCACCAACGCGTTTCTATTGTGGACCAAGACAAGTTGAACGCTGATGGACAGATTCGCTCTCACTTGGGCGAAAGCTTGCAACAGTCGATCGATATTCTTTCGATAGGATAGGTCGCCCACATACAGAATGAATTTTTTAGTGATAGTCGGAAATTTGCGACGTACTTTTGCCAAGCTTATGTTTCTATCCAGCGGTCTAAATCTTTCATCCAAGCCGTAAGGAATGACTCTAATTTTATCACTGGAACACCCCAAGAACTCGATAATGTCCTTTTTCGACGATTCTGAAGGGGTGATAATCAAACTTGCTTTTTTGGCCGCCCAAGCCACTCGACGTGGATAGTTTTCCATCACTTGACCAGGTAAAATATGGTATTGCTCAGGAAAATGAAATTGTACCAAATCGTGAATGGTGACCACAAATCTACAAGTTGTCCAGAGCGGTAACCCGTGATTCAGTAAACAATGATAAAGCTCCAGCCTGTGTCGCCATATCTTGTAGGGCACAAAAAGTTGCTCCCACTGGCGGCCGTGATTGGTCTTCCATACGACCCTCTGATGGGGCAAATCTTTCAAACAATTAATAGCGAATTCCTTATCCGAGAAAAAATAGTAATCATTATCAGGAGCCACCTGCAGCAAATGGGCCAACAAGTTATCGGTGTAGCACCCGATTCCTGTCAGCAAGCCGGCAGCACGAGCGTCAAAGCCGATCCGCATCTCATTTTTCTTTCGCCACCGTCAGATTGCGAGGCTCTTCTCACTTTCAAACGATGTACGTTTCCCCAAGTTCCCAGGTTCCTCTGTCTCTATTATACACGACCACTTGAGCCTTATCACCTAAAAGATTTCTCATCCTCCGTGAAACTGTCCCCAGCTTTTCGCGCAGTCTCACTATGGAGGGATGAGAATGTCCTCCCCCAATGCTCTCAAGCGCCTTTCTCTGCTCTTCGAAGCATTTCCTCCGACTGTGAGATGTCTTTTGATCCCCGTGAAACCGATAGCCCGACAAAGGCACCCGCACCGATACCAGGTTGGCATGCTGCCAGAACCTGGCCCAAAGCTCAAAGTCTAAGCCATAGTGGAGATCTTTAGCCAGATATCCCCCGGCCTGCTCCCACAGAGACCGCCGCCAAAAAGTAGATTCTTGACCTATGCTATGCCTAAAGCACCAATTGTCCCCGATGTTTCTTCCACGTAGGAACGCGTTCTTGTTATAGCCATCCACAAAGCGAGTTTCAATGGGAATACCCTGAGTATTCCACACAATCTGGGCACTGGTTGTCAGCCACCGCACTTCCGGTAGCGACGAAAAGATCTCGCCGACCACCTGAAGTGCCCAGGGACAGTACTTATCGTCTGAGTTTAGCCAGGCCATGATTTCGCCGGTAGACCGAGCAAACCCTTTGTTGATTGCATCTGCCTGCCCCTGATCTGGTTCACTCGCCCAATAAGCCAACCGATCTCCATACTTACGAATAATATCCACGCTGCCATCGGTGGAGCCACCGTCAATGACAATGTATTCCAGATTAGGGTAGTGCTGGTCCAGCACTGAACGAATGGCCTCTTCCAGAAACTGTACCTGGTTGTATGAAGGAGTAACAATAGAAATCTTCGGACGTTGGTTACTCATTTTAATTTGTATCTCCTTGACAGTTCTCTCATCAGCAATTCGAATCTTCTATTTTGTTCCTCACGCTGTCTTCGAGTTGCGTAGTAGTGGTATTTTCGGAATAATCCTGTCTTTTTAACAAAAGTTATGTCAACTTGAGAAAGTGCGTTATCCAAAACTCTATACTGCAGGCTAAAAATATCATAAGGGACAAACCCCCTTGACTTCATAAATGTCATGACATCGTAGAATAATGGTCCATCCCTAAAAAATTCGAAGAAGGATACTTCGAGAAGAACGTATTCGGTGTTCCGGAGAATTTCTTCTGCACCTAAAAGGATATCCAATTCTGCACCCTGCACATCTATCTTCATCAAATAAGGAGGCTCAATCCTTTTCCTATTTATCAAGCTATCAAGAGTTATAGCGGGAACAATTCTAGGAACGCCATTGACACTAGAATCCTCGGACTCAAGATATATCGAGGAACCGACCAAGTCGGGATGAATATTAATAGTAATTTTTCCTCGTTTAGCAGTAGCTGCGACTGGAATATATTCCCCGTTTGATATGGTTTCAATGACTACATTGAGAAAAGGTTTGAATTCTTCTAGTGGCTCTATGAGTATATACTTGGCGTCGGGAAACACAGTTTCACATTTCAAAGTAAATTCTCCATACGCAGCCCCGACATCAATCACTGTATTAGGTGATAGCCCTATATTTTTTGCCTGCCCCAACACTTCTATCAGAGAACTTCTCGAACTTTTTCTATGCACCTCAAATCCAAGTGCATTCAATAACTTTAGAATAACCGTTTTTAACAGTGATGAGAACATCAGGTAAATTCTCCGAATCAGTCCGCCAGCAACATCAGCGCTCCCTCTTTAACTCCCCCAGCATTGCTGTTGCCGTGCCTGCCTTGCTCACAACAAATACCAGCGGCTACATCTGCCATCGGTATAATAATCTATTATTGCATTTATATCTAATAGATGGCTTCCCACAAAACTAGTTGCACCTGTAATTAACACTCGTTTCTTCACAATATTTTTTTATATATTTTATATATTCCGGCGGCTGTCTCTTCCCAACTGAATTTTTTACTCCTATCCAATCCTTTTCTTATCAACTTTTTGCGCAACATCGTATCATCTGCAATTTTATCTAAAACACCCAATAATTCCTCTTTTGAAGAGGGGTCAAAATATAATCCGGCGTCTCCAACTACCTCCGGAATAGAGGATGTATTTGAGACTACAACTGGAGTCCCACAAGCCATTGCCTCGAGAGGAGGAAGACCAAATCCCTCGAAAAAAGACGGATAGACAAAAGCATATGCGTATGAATAGAAAACTCTGAGTTCTTCGTCCTTGACACTGGTAAATAGTCTGACCGAGTTATTGAATCTACCACGCCTTAGCAGTCTTACTTCATCATCTGACCAGTCACTGTCTCCTCCGACACAAATCAAGTCAAAATCTCTCTTCCTTTTCCACGAGGAATATGCTTTCAGCAACATCAGAAAGTTCTTATATTTCCCTCTGTCGCCAACGTAAAATATGAAAGGTTTATTTAATCCAAACTTTTTCCTCAGTTTATTCTTCTGGCTTTGAGAGGCCTCTTTGAAAAGATTGCTTGCCGCCAGATGAGTAACAGAGACTTTGTCCTCAGAGATGTTAACATATTCCAAGATAGCGCGTTTTGTACTCTCCGAGATTGCAATTACCTTATCTGCCTGCTCGATACATCTCCTCTTCTCCTTAATAAACCGTTCTGAATTGTCAAAGTAATTCGGAAATTTTTCGTGAATCATATCCGGCACCGTGACAACCAAGGGACCATCCCACGACAGCCGATCCCACAGTGGAGGCATTGTATAATATGTCGAATGCCAGATTTTCCCTTTTCCACTTCCCACCCACAATCGGTGCACAAGTTCCTTAACTTGTGGTACAATCGGTCTCCATAACCGACGAGGGCAGAGAAATCGGTCAACGGGGGGGATTGAACGATGGTAAATCTGCCGATGAACCGGGAGAACCTGTCTGCACCGACCTGATGTCAATAGCGTGATAATAAGTGACTCGTCTATGTCACACAAACGGGGGATAATTTCGGAAAAAAACTGCGAAATCCCGCCGTACGACTGCATCTGATAGATTACACCGTCGACAGTCACTTTCAGATTGTCACTCATATACCACACTCATTCCGCACATAAGTTATCATCTTGCCATCCTTGAGATGAGTCAAGCGTCAAGGCTGGTATTAATGCCAAGGTGTTCTCGGAAACGACGGGAGTGCAATCAAACGGCCCATCCCATGGCCCGTTCAGAAAGTTCCACTCCACTTGAATATCAGGGATTTTTTGCAAGATGGAGTCAAATTTCTCATACGACCACTCACGTAAGTGCCAGTAATTTTTAGGTCGGCCATCCGTTAGAGTGTATTCGGGACGCCGATTAGGCGTAGAGATAAAAGTCAATCGCCGAGCCACCCTGGCCATTTCTAAAAGCAGACCTTTGTAATCCTCCACATGTTCAATGATGTCTACACACGTTACAACATCGAACGTTTTATCCTCAAAAGGGATGTCTCTACCGTCGTATAATAAAACCTTTTTGATGCGCGGATGTCCTTTGAAAAGCAAACGGCCACGATCTACGGCTCGAGCATCTATCTCAATTCCAATAAGATTCTCTACTTTAGCGGCCATAATTTGCAAGCCATATCCCAGCCCGAATCCCACGTCAAGCACGGCATCCGTCGGTTTCAGGTATTTGTCCCGGCAGAGAAGGTAGGCTTCGACTTGGCACGGTACCTCAATGGAGCCGTCAAGAGTAGAGTACTCAGAAGGATGCGGTAAGGCAGTTGACCTTGCACTGCGCCGGACAATCTGTTGTCGTATCTTGCGAATACATTGGGTGATTATGGGGGGCGCAATGTTAAGGGCTAACCTTTTCCCATATTTTTTGGCATCCTTAACGAAACTGACTGCTTTTAACACGGTTACCTCACACTCATACACATAGGATTTTTGAGGTTGCTTTGATCCAAATAAAGATGTGCAAGATCTGGTTTGTTTTCCCCGATGAATATATATACCATAATATACTTTTGACTCACTCAGTTCTTTCTTACAACGCAAAGATTCATATGATTATGACAAAAGGGCACCTTTGCGAGTAATTTATTTAGACCTGCCCCGACAATACTGGGGTAAAATTCACAATTCTTGAACGAAACAAACAATCTGCCAAATTCATGATATATGCCGTCCATATGTGCGATAGGCACACTTTCTACTATGATAAAGCCGGCTCTCAGAAGGACGTCTTCAAATTCATTTTTAGTAGGTCTATACTCAAAGAAATCGCCAAATGTGGGCCAAATATTGTACAAATCCAACTGGTTCCTATTGTAAGAGAGCTTCTTTGCTGGTGTATTTCTTCCAAGAATTCGTCGCAGGGTATTTGATTGCTTCGCCATTCGTATTGGATGAGTGAAATGGCCTATTTCAGTAATATATAGATATTTTTTTATTTTTCGAACCAAGTTGAAGCTTGGAACAGTGATTATTGCAATCCCTCCATATTTCAATACTCGATACATTTCTTTGAGCGGCTCATCACACCCAGAGATAAAATGCTCAATAACCCCCAGCGAAACAATTCCATCAATGGATTCCGTTCTATACGGCATATCAAGTACATCTCCCTGGATGATATTCAATTCTGGTGCTATTCCTTTTATATTACGCACCGTTTCTTCGCTATACTCAATACCTTCAATATCATATCCTTTATCCGACAGGTACTTAACAAATCTCCCTAGACCACATCCAGCGTCTACTATCTTCCCAGACTTCGGCAGATGTCTTAATATATAGGGAGTGGCTTCATCCTTATCACAAGATTTTAACAAATACCCAAAATCTTCTTTTTTCCACGTGAATATAACATACATTTAACGCTTCCTTTTAATCACGGACTGCACAGCAGCCTTCATTTTTTGTAAAAAGGCGGCCTCAGAAAATTCCATCACTGCTATCTTTCGTGTTCGCCAGGACATCTCTTCGCACCACTCAGGAGAACGCTGCAATAGGTTCTGAACTACTTCAGTTATTTCTTTAATGGAGGAGGTATTAAGTGTAATCCCATAATTACCGGTCTCGATGGTTGCTTCTCGACTCACTACAGGAATCAATCCTTGATGCATACATTCCACGACAGATCCAACACACCCTTCACTGGCCGAAGGGAGGATAACGTAGGCACACGTATCTACCAAATAATAGAACTGTGTACTTCTCATTGGAATCCATCTCACCAAGTGGATGTTCGGATAGTCCTCGAGTTCATGCCGATAAACTTCATAGAAATCCGGTCTAATATCTTGACAAATCCAAAGGTGTGCACTTATTTGAGGAAACACTTCAAGCAAGAGGTCCAGACCTTTATGAACATTGCCGCCGCCGGCAAAAAAGAGAAAATTCTGGCGTGCAGAAGCAAAATCTTTTGTTGCAATATCATAATGATCGTCTGGATACGCCGCATTGTTCAAACTAAGCACAATAGGAAACTTGGGATAGGTAGCCGTTAGAAACTCGCTACCAAGACAAATTATTCCGTCGGCGTTACTATTAGCCCATTCTTCGCTTGCTGTGATGAGCCGGTCAGGAGGGGGACTAACTCCACGCCTCCTCTTAAGATCTACAAAGCGTGCCAGCTCTCGCTCATTGTGAACCTGCCAATAACAGCCAGTCGAAAAATAAATTTTGACTGTTTCGGGTGATAGGTTGCGGGTAATACGTTCAAAGTTGTGTCCTCCATGTCCTATGAAGAGATCGTAATTTCTGCGAGGAAGGAATTTAGTGTCCGTCCATTTAATGACATCTACGATGTAACCAAGCTCATTAAGAACACGCACAATACTCCGTGCGATTCCAATATTACTGAATTGGATGTTGCGAGGGTCATCTGGTGATAACGTGAACGGCATGGTTATGTATGAGAGTAGAGCTCGTTTCGGTTGACTAGTTACTTTCAAATAGCCACGAGGCAGTGGTTCACCTATGTCGAGAATAAGAGTGGGATGACTCCGCCAGCTTGAGCGAACCCAATCCTTGATTCCTCTTGGTACTTTACGTCGGATCCAAGGTGGAATCAGAGAAATAATTGCCTTCATAGTCTCTTTGCTCTTCAATGCTTTCCCTACGTTTAACTGATTTTCGTTCAAGTGATGCCATTAGTATTGTAATGCGAATTGGCAGCGATAACGTTCTGCCTTTCTTGAGCTAGTTTGAACTCTGCCCTTCCTTTCTCAACCACTTCAAAAGTTATTGTGTGCAATAAGCTCGTCCGACGTTTCATCCGATCAGTTTCTCAAGATACGCCTACAAAATCTCAAAAGTTTCCGAAAAATCTCACGATACTTCCGGAATCGATCAGGAGGATTCACAAATTGTTTGATTTTCTTAATATAATGACTACTTGGTTCAACCTTGTCCAACCAAACTATATTTTCAGACAAGTCTTCATTATCGAGGTTCATATTATAAATGTGAGATGAACCTGGTCTGCCGTGGACACCACTCTCCAGACCGATATTACGTATCAATCCTCTGGTTGGCAATAAATGCACTTTCTTTAGCCATAACGTAGAAATAGCAACTTGAACAGCCCATGTTTCCAATTTGCCTTGGCTACAGGCTCTCGCCATTACTGCTAAATCATTACCTGCAACATCAGGTACATTTTTCAAGTCGTCAAATAACTCCCAGTACCTCGATAAGTATGCGCTAATCACCTGCCACCGATCTTGCCAGGTAGCCCATCCCCAACAGAGGAATCTCGCAGTACTCACAAGGGAATACGGGTAATTCCTGAAATACTTCTGCCGTATTGGCTGATATCCTCCAATTGAAAACACCTTTTTTTCTGTTTGGTAATAAAACAACGCCTGCCGCATAAATGAATAGAACTCAGGCATGGGCAGACAATCATCTTCCAAGAACACCGCGGACTGATATCTGTTCATAACTTGGCCTATGTTGTCACTTAACCCAGGAAGGCCACGATTGTGCTCACTAAAATGGAGTTCTTTGTCAACCCAATCGACATTTCTGGCAATGGTTATGCATTTTTTGACCAGATTAACATCCGCGTCATCTCGCGGGCCATCCACGAAGACAATCAGGCACTTAATGTCTTGAGTTTTCAAAGCGGAAAAAACGCTTTGCAGTTTGTCCGGACGATTGAAAGCGAACACTACACATGGGGCAGTGTCTGTGTAGATAGACATACTCTACTTCCCTTGGCCTCCATTCACTCAAACTTTGAGGTCTCGATACTCGTGTCCGACTGGCGGCAGTCTTTCTTATGTGTTCGGTTTCACTCAATTGATGATACTCTTTGTCGCTTCCTTTGGACCTCGCAGATTAGCTCCGTCTTCCCCCAACGGCAATTCTCTATATATCATTTCTGAGTCCTCTTCTCACAAATTAACCAGTTACCTTTCACGAGAATGGGTCCCCAGGTCCATAAGTTGGCATTTTCTGTGCCGTAGAAATTTCCTCCTACCACAGTTATCGGAACAAAAACGCGCGGCCAATCGGCCTCTTCATCGGTGGTTTGATCACCATTGATCACTACTCGACAATGGACCAAGTAATTTCCTGGCGCTAAAGGAAACTCAGAAATAAGACATTTGAAATAGCCTTTTCGCGGAAGATTTTCAAAGTAAATATCAGAGAAATGACTGTAATAGTGAAACAGCCCAAATTCACGATCTGTGTGAACGCTAAAGCTAGATGACACTCGATCTTTAGGGTTACAGCCCCGATTCTCGAATTCAAAAGCGAAGACAACCGGCGCGCCACTTTTGGCTACCTGCAGGACCTTACCATCTGGCGATTCTAAACGAAATGAAACTACTCGAATTTTTCCGTTGCCTGTGCGCGGACAATTAGAGAATGGATTTCCATTTTGTTGATAATCCTCGGCTAAATAACAGGAGACAATCTTGTGAGTTTCGCCAGATAGGACGATTCGTTCCTCATCTAGAAGGAACGCTCGATTACAAAGAGTTTCTATCGCTCCCATGTTATGACTCACAAACAACACTGTCCGTCCTTCTTTGGCTACATCGCCTATCTTCCCAAGGCACCTCTTCTGGAAGACAACATCGCCTACTGCCAGCACCTCGTCCACCAAAAGAATCTCTGGCTGAAGATGCGCAGCCAAAAGTGATGCTCTGTACCCAACCGATTACCTTGATGCGCGCTCACAGATTTGATAGAGCGCCCTGCAATTCTTTGCCGCATCTCCATACTGCTCAACTGTCCGCCGCCCTTCCATACCGATCGGCTCCCAGTCTTTTCGTCGATTCCAGGCCTGTTCCAGCGCCTGGTTTAGACTCTCACTGCTTCCTGGATAATGCAACCAGCCGTTTTTGTTCTCTTTTACCAAATCAATGGCTCCGCCGGTCGCACCACATACCACCGGCCGACCACTGGCCCAAGCTTCCATAAGTGCTACTGGTACTCCCTCGTATAACGAAGGCAAGATCATGAGATGGCTATCACGCCAAATCACTCGGACGTCCTTGACAAACCCCCTAAAAGCTATTTTATTATCTATGCCGTAATATCTACTTAACCGTTTCAGCATTCGACGATGAGAACCATCCCCGTACAAATGTAGATGCCAATCGCGTTCCCGCCAGCGCGTATCTGAGAGTGCGGCAAACAATATATGTTGACCTTTTTGTTGCGGATCCAAGCGCGCGACGCAGCTCATCACGATAGAATCTATCTTCGGGAAAGGTTGAACTACATAATGATGGAGATCGACAAAGTTATAAATGACATCAGTGTTGGTCAAGTGCTCACCCAGTCCTTCCTCTAATTGTCGTCGCATAGAATGGCTTACCACCACCACACTATGGGCATTGCAGTAGGCCTCTCTGAGTGGGGCGATCAATGAATCCGGTGGATAATTATGGTCTATGAAGTTCTGATTAATGATGACGTAAGGAATAGCATGTCGCCGACACTCGTTGGTCAGTTTAAGCAGAGGGCCGAGCGAGAAACAACAGGCCAGCGAAATGATCACCACATCAGGCCGACTACTTGTCACACTTGCCGCAAGTTCCTCTCCAGGCGGCCCCTGAATTCGTAAAGCCCGGCTAATTCGGCGAAGAGCCCGTTTCGGAAGTGATCGACTTAGATTCACATTTCCAAATTTATAAGACTTTGTACCGAGCCGCAACAACTTTGCCCACTCGTCACTTTCAGTAATAATGGCTCCGCGCAGCGTCCATACGCCTACATCCGCCAATTGGTTGGCCAGTACATAATTGGCAAAACCAGACCACATGATTTCACATCCGGCCCAACGCGTGTGCATTGTAACAACAGCGATCTTCATGCTTTATCCAGGTTTTCGTGCTGAAACAAGAAGTGCTATATAGAACCTGTCTATATCTTCTCTGCCAACTTGTAAATTAGCGAGAAACCGATCCGCATATCTGTGCAATGACTCTGGCTTACGTTTAGCTATTACACGGAGTCCATTTAGCAGGACACCTGTCAGGGAAAGGCAACTCAATTTTGTTTGAAAGAGCTGATGCGCGAGAAGAAAAAGTAGCGCTCGTGGTCCGCAGGTCAATGGCAAACACTCTATTACTTCAAATCCAGCCTTCTCAAATTCATGTCTTAATCCCTGGGCAGTCCACCGCCAGAAATCGAAAGGACAAGGATGATCTTCCCAAATGCCATGTGTCGTAAGTAGCATTTCCCCACCCGGTCGCAGCATACGAAATGCATCTCGTAGATAGAATGCCGCGTCCACTACATGTTCCAAGACCTGAGTGGACAAAATCCCATCAAAAGACGCATCTCTACCTGGGCAAGGTTGCCCTGGGGTAAGAATGTAATCCACGGTCTCTTCTGAGAATTCGTCAGAATCCGTAACCATATCAGCTAACAGCAGCTTCGCATTTCTAAAGTACGCCCGATATGGGGAACTACCTGAGCCATAGTCGAGCCATACTCCTCTAGCCCGTTGTACTCGAGGCTTCACAGCATCCACTAGGTCTTTGAGGTGGATATATAAGTAATCCTTTGGCTGCGGGGTTTGGCGCTGCCGGTGATAATCTTGCGAGAATTTGGTCATCGTAACTTTACGGAATGCCGTTGTGTTGCTTCCCCTTGATCCAAAAAGCTTGGATTCTCCCTATTCTATTGAGTAAAGGTTCTTCCCCTGTCTCTCTGCAGAAAGCATAAAATGCTTTTCTTGCACCTTCCTACCAACCAAAATCATCTAAAACGACGATGCCTCCGTCAGGAATCAGATGATAGAACGTTCTAAGAGTCAGCGAAACACTTTCAAACCAATCTGCGTCACAGTGCAATAATGCGACTGATTCAAGCAGTGGTTGGTTAAAGGTTTCGCTGAACCACCCTTTACGAAAGACAAATTTGTTAATATCACAACCAAGAGATATCAAATTTGCCTTGACCTCATCCTCATTCGCACGGCATCTTCCTGTCCATTGTTGTGCTTCCATTCCTTCCTGGGATGAAGGCGCTGGCAATCCTTCGAATGAATCGTATAGCCACAGACGCCTGTTTCCAATTTTGTCATAGAGAATGACCGCGGATCCCCCTTTGAAGGCTCCACCTTCTACAAAGTCTTCACAGGCATTAACACTATTCACATATTCACCAAGATGCCGTAGGCTTATCAACCTTTCATCATCCAGCATCGTATATGGACGTACAGCATGGATTAGTTCTCTTAGTCGTCGCCAATCTCGCCAATTTTCGACCAGACCTTTCATTATTCTTCTAGCAAGAGGAGAAGCCTCAAGATTTGGGGTACGCTGGAGAAGCTCCGTATGGAGATTTGCAAGTCTCCGATATGTACACGCATCATCTATCAGGAAAAGAAATTGCCTAAACACTGATCTCATAGTTCGTTACTTCCTTCGTGAAGTGATGAGATCGTCCAATCTGATTCTGCTACCCATACGCAATCTGAAGGCCATGGAGGCCAATGTCTAGCGAGTTTGTTGGAAGGGATAATCTCGAAGCCGAAAGCTCTTTCAACGAATTCGATACGGTTCCGCCCAATCCCCTCACTGATGTTAATATTACACCAGTACTTACCAATATTTAGCCTCTGCTCGTTTATTGAACACCTGAGTCTCATTGGGCCTCGAAGAGGCAGCTCATGATACTGATCGAATGGTGTGAGATGCAGGACAGGCACATTCTGATCATTGACTATTTGAATACTCAGTCCGAGCGAACTAAGAGAGGCCGGAAAATCAAATTCAAAAGCTA
>SDBT01011489.1_pt1 | contig 14242 bp, 23 predicted proteins | sample 2277101 | NCBI WGS metagenome assembly SDBT01 (sample SAMN10404973, study PRJNA504765) | marine sediment metagenome | isolation source: marine sediment core GS10_PC15, 103 cmbsf | place: Arctic Ocean: Southern Knipovich Ridge | collected 2010 | reverse complement strand
CTTTTATAGTTCACTTCATAAGATAGTATTATGGTGTATTGAATTATCAATGATACCAATGAGTTATGTTAAATAAGGGCAAGGGTCTAATTTAGCAAAAGCCAAATAATAGGGTATAAAGTATCCTATTGTAGCCTTAAAACACGCCAAAACACCTCAAAACGACCATATTTGACCGAATTTGACGATATTTGAACACAAAAACACGCTACCCACCTCTTACTACCTATTTCTATTTATATGCCGAAAATGGCTAATTGAGTAGGCTTAAATGGGCAAATTAGGACACTAGGTAGGGGTCTTATTAAGTAAGTGGTAATTAGGTGGTAAGGTCATATTAAGCATTATGTATTATTGTATATAGTAGGTTACTAGTTGAGTTACTTAGTGATATAGTTAATACATATTAAAAGTCTTTAATAAGTGTTTTATATTATAGTTCAAGTGTCCTATTTTATAGAACGATTTTACCATTGTTTACCGCAGTTTACCATCGTTTACTACTATTTTAGTATTTAATAGTAATTAGTAGTATTATATTATAATTGTTGATAATACTCTTAGAGGGCATTATTAAGAATATTTATATATTTATTCAAAATAGTATATATTGGATATATATTTACATTAATAAGTGTATATTTCAGATAATAGACACAAATGACTACTTAGTGAAATAGGCACAATAGTTATAGAAAAGGTAATAAATATGTTATTTGAACATATGGTTACTAGTTAGTTTATTACGATAATTGTAAGGATTTATACAAGGAATTGTAGATATGAATACAATTAGTTGTAGTTGGTTCAAATTATACCTTATAGGGGTGAAATGGTTGTTATTTGTAGAAAAAGGGTTATATTTTGGTTACTTTGGGTGATTTTATACCTGTAAGGGTGTAAATTTTCATAATTTTGGTAATTAAAGGGGCGTTAAAGGGGCATTTTTATTGTTATTTACTACTACTGTAGATAAGTATTGGATACTACTAAGTTACGTTACTAGAATAATAGGTGAATTGAGGTATCCATTTATTTTAGGTTTAGGGGTTGACACCAAAGGATATATGTGGTATAATATGAGTAGGAGGAATAAAATGAAAGAATATCCTATAATCTTTAATACAGAAATGATAAAAGCTATATTGGAAGGAAGAAAGACGCAGACTAGGAGGATAATGCCACTTACTAAAAATGGTTGTTTTACCTGTTCCGCTGTAAAAGCAGACCTTGACCCTAATACTTATCAAAAAGAAGTTATTGAGGTAGAGGGTAAATATGGGTATAAAGGAGATAGGTTGTGGGTTAGGGAGGCATTCAAAGTTGAAGCTTTTGATAGTGGATACGATAATGGGGTCACAGAAGGTGGAAGCCAAGATTATTGTGCTGGTGGAGCGTTAGTATCATATTATACCGATAATAATGTTTTTAAGAAGTCAGTTGATGGAGAAGATTGGGAGCCAGAGGAATTTCATTTTAATGAAAAAAATATAGGTAAAAAAAGACCTTCTATCCACATGCCACGTTGAGCTTCTCGCATAACTCTTGAGATTGCCGATGTAAGGGTGGAGAGGTTGCAGGAGATAAAACATGAAGATTTTTGGGCAGAAGGTTATCCGTATAGTCTGGCATTAGAAGGTGTTCCTGAAGCGAGGTTTAAAAACCTCTGGAACTCAATCAATAAGAAACAAAATACTTGGCAGGATAATCCCTGGGTATGGGTAATATCATTTAGGAGAATATATAATGTTAAATATAAGATATGAACATATTGATAAGGTAGGGACTTGTAATTTGTGTAGTAGAGGAACATTACAAAAGAAAGGTATAGGGATGGATTTTCCTTATAATCATGTATTTGTTATTAGAGGGGATGGTAATTTAGAGATTAGGATGTGTAGAAAATGTATAAAGGAAATAAAAGAGGAAATATAATATGAAATTAACTAAAAATGGATTTATAACATTAGATGGCACTTTTATATGTTTAAAACCTCAAGAACATAGAACTTATTTAATGAAATCAACTTCAAAAGAAAACGATTTTAATTGGATTAAATTATCATATAGTATGATAGGTATTCTTATACATCTGGAGGGCACTTATGATATAATAGAACCCACACAAGCACAAATAGATACTTTATTTGATTGGGCAAAGAAATTTAATTTTATGGATGAATATAATGAGTTTTTAGAAAGATATGAGTAAACCTAAAAATGTCGGAGGAATAATATGGGAATAGATAATTTTAATGAACTTAATAAAGAAATAAAAATAGCAAAAAAGAAACAAGTTTTTACTAGACATTGTGTAATACCAGATGCTAAAGGTGCTATAAAAATAATAAACGATAATCCAAATATATCTGTTTTTAAGGTTATTCCAAGACTTTTTGATAATGGATGTGATGAATTTTTCTATGTTATTGAGAACAATGAAGATTTACAACAACGAGCAAGAAAAATATTATTAGAAAATTTTGGAGCAGGGAGATAATATGAAATATATAAAATATACTCCAGTTATATATTATCAAGTTAGATTAGGAACATTTATGTTTGAGAGAATTGAAAAAATAGAAAAACAAAGGTTACGTAATTTATATAAATCAAAACATTACAATGCTAGTAAAGATTGTTTTATGTTTGTGAAGGAAGATAGGAGGATTAAACCATGAGTAAAGACCAAGAATATTTGAAAACTTTATTAGATAAGATTGATGATTTAATATTACAAGCTACAAAAGAAAGAAGTCATTACTATGTGGCATCTGTTTTGAAAGAATGTAAACAAGTCATTGATAAATTTAGCTCTAAACCTAAATTTGTGAGAGATGTGGAGGGGATAAAAGATATAATAAAAAGTTTAGCGATTAGTGCTTATAATATTGGTATTAATGGAGAGCCCTTTAGTGGAACTAAAAAGTGGAGGAGTAAAGCCCTAGAACAAATCGGCTCTCTCCCCCTAACCCTACCCAAGAATAATAAGAATGAGTTGGTTGAGTTGGATGAGGAGAAAGTAGCAAAATTATTATTTGAAATAGATTGTCCTCATAGTAGTCTAAAATGGCAAGATTTAAAATATGATATAAGAAATAAATATATAATTAAATCCCAATTTGTCTGTTCTAAATTCGGTGTAAAACAACTAACACTACCTAAAGGGATTTTACCAATACATCTTAAAACTTGGGCTGAATCTTTAAGATTTGAATTAGGATACAATAGTCAATTAGTTAATACATTAGAATATATTGCCGATAATTTTTTATCTAAACCTAAAAAGAATAATAATGAATAAAATAAGTAAACTCTGGTCAAAATTTAGTGATAATTGGTTTGGCAATAAAGAAGGATTACATTGTCATTGGTGTAAACATACAGATAATTATGATGGAAGCGTATATTGTAAATATGTAGATAGAGGATTTGATGATAATAAATGGATACCTGATTGGGCTGGAACTCATTGTGCTAAGAAATGCCCTTACTTTGAAATACATGATTGGTATACTAAGGATGAGAATTTTTATATAAGTTTTCCTAAAGCGAGGAGATAAATTATGACTATTAAAGAATTGATAATAGAATTAAATAAATATGATAAAAATAAAGAAATAAAATTACACGAAAACAGTGCTTGTGGTTATCATAGTATAATACAAATTAGACCTGCATATGATAATGATAAATTAATAGTAATTACAGATTTTATAACACCCAAAAATATAAAGGATTTAATATGAAATTAGATACAAGATTAAAAATCAAAAAAATTAAAAATTTACCAATAGGCATAGTAACAGACTGTCCAAAAGAATATAGAGGGTATTATTATCTTGCTAAAAATGGAGCTTTAAAATTTAAAAAAACTTCCAAAAAGAAAGCGTGTGAGGATTTAACTTATTACATAAATACAAGAAGTTATTTATTTAAAGATAATTCTTATATAATAGACCCAATAAAAATATCAAAATTAATATGAATATACCTATTGAACTATTAATAATTATAATAATATTAGCTACTATGTTAGCATTAGGAGGGAAATAGATATGAAGGGTGAAATTTATAAAGTATTTGAGGGTTATGGCTTTATAAGTATTAAAGGATTTATTAAGCCTTCAATGATATTAAGAGTTAATATTAAAAAACTTTTAAATAAGGAAAATTTATATTATTATGATAGAGAATTATTGAATGAGATTAAATTAAGCAAAGAAGTGGACTTAAATAAAGATAATGAGTTTGTATTTTCTGAATGGACTCGAAAAAAACATACTCCTATATCTTTAGAAAAAGAGTTAAAAAGTATAAGTAAAACCACTACTTGGAAATATATAAAATATGCTTAATAAAAGAATATTATGAAATGTAACCTATGTAAAATAAACGAAGCTACTAATCATACAAAAAAGATTCATATCTGTAATAAATGCTGGATAGATATACAATTAGGATTTTCTTATTATATAGGTGGTAAAGAATATACTTATGAAGAATTTAAGAGAAAGATAGATAGAGGGGAGGTATGAAGATGACAAATAAAGGGAAAATTAAATTACATTGTGATTGGTGTGGTTATAATATAGAATTCGATATAAATTCAAAAGAGTTATTTCCGACTAGATGTAATTGTGGAAGGCATTATAAAGTTAATATTAATGATGAGAATAAATTTGAAATATATACGATAAAATCTATAATAATAGAGAAATTAAAAAATATAGGAAATAATAAGACTTGGTATGCGATTGAAAAAATAATTACAAATCCATTAAGTAGAATATTATATAGGCAATTATTTATAGAAATAGGGGGCACTATTCCTAATAGTAAATTATAAAATATGGCATTTGTTATAATTTAAAAAGGAGTTAATTATGTATTTATTAATATGTATATATATTTTCTTTATTAGTTTATACTTAATGGTATGTATGGCAAGAAGCCAGGCATATGATTATAGAGGTTCTTCTATTGAACTTCCAACACGTAAGGGAGCAATAAATCCATTTGTTTATAAACCAGTTAAATTGTCTTTACGTCCTTCAGATAAAAAAATAAAGGGTATATAATGGCAATTAGATTAAGAATAATTAGGGGACAGTTAAAAGCTTTATGTGCAAGAATTACAAAATCAAGAAAAGATGATATTTATTTAAATGATAATGTTCATGATGCGTTAGCTACCAAATTCTTAGAAGATTTTAAAGAGGTGGGTTTAATAAAAAGGAGAAATATAAATGAATAACGAAGATATTGGAAAAGAAACTCCCTGGGGAACAGTAGAACCTTTTACTGATAATAGTATTCCTATATGTGCAAGATGTAGTATAAAATTAACAAAATATAATAAATCCGCTTGGTCGGATGTTATTAAAAATACTAATAAAATTCAAGGTATTTGCAAGAATTGTTTGACGTTAGAGGAAAGAGAAGCAGAAAATAGTTATGGAGAAGATACTATAAATAAAGATTTATTATTAGAAAGAATAGCACAAATCACAGCTCATAGAGTTTGTCTTGGTTCGGAACATAATCCCTTTAAAGGGAAGCTTCATGGGTATTGTGTAGTATGTGGAGTGCCCTTTCCTTGTGATTATGTAGGGAAACCACCAAAAATAGAGAAATAGTTACTACTATATATGGTATAGTTAAAAAAAAGTTGATACTATATATGGTGTATTTTCTGATTTACCCTTGACACCAAGCGATTTGTATGGTATAATTAGAATAGAAGGGGAAAGTCTATGTCTAATTATTTTACAATTATATTATCTACAATGACAGAATCAATATCGAGATAACTCCTTTAACCGCCCATAGTTGGCGGTTTTTTTGTTTATATTGAAAACGTAAGGACACAATGTCAGAAAATCATAACACTTATAAATTCAGAGGTTTAGGGCTAAATAAACATGATAAAGTGCCAGCTCGTAAGAGATTTAATGATTATCAAGCAAAATATAGTATAGATGCTTTATCTGACCTTTTAATATTAGAAGAACTAGTATTTAGGGAAATTATACAAGATAAGCTAAAAGTTAAGATAGGTGAAATAATTAGTAGTGAAGTAATTCAAGAATCAAATATAATTCCTAGTCATTTACAAGAAGAATATGATAAGAACGAAGACCGAATATTAATTTTAAAGGATAAATTGGGGTTATTTATAGATAAAAAAGTTAATGACCCTTATGAGAAACATGAGATTTTAGAAAGAAAGGCTAAGATTTATAGACAAGACCATCCAGAAGAATTTAAGGTAACTTGTCCTTTTTGCTCTGAAATATTTTTTCTAAATAGAAGAATTGATAAATACGAAGTATCTCAGTTGAGACTTTATAAAAACAAAGTATTGTGTAACGAAGGGCTTTGGTCATTGTTTAAAGAGGGAAAAATTACTAGAGAAGATGTAGCTAAAGTGTTGAATGTTAGTAAAGATTATGTTGATTTTCTAGAAAAAAAGATTTATCCTTCCAAATAGTTATAGGTTCATTTCTGTTGTAATTCCAAAGCATATATTTCATATGCTACTTCAAAAAATCACAGAATCCGAATTAGAATTTTTAGATACTTGGTATACTCCAAGAGCTTTAGCAGAATGTCTATTTTCTGATTTTGATAACTTCGGTAGGTTTGAAGAAGGTAAATTCGGTGCAATTAGATTATATCAATTGCCAATGTATTCCGATGAACCTATTATAGATTTTAAAACCACTGCTAAATATCATAAATTAGATGAGAAAGAAACTTTTAGATTAAGAAAGAATGTTGGAGAGATTTATAATTATGGAGCGAGATTGTATGGAAAAACTTTAATTTCGTTGACTTTAGATATTTCTCTTTCGGCTCTTTATCAAAATGGATTAAAATCGGCATTTTTTTCTATAGACGAGAAAAGAATACGAGGAGTATTAACTAAAGTAGAACAAGCAATGAAATATCATCCTATATTTAAAGCTTGGGATTTTATATGCAAATATAAACCTGATGTAACTTTAAACAGTAAAAAGAATTATTGGTCATTAAAAGGTGTAAATATGACTTTAAAGGGTAAAGCACCTGGAGAACAATTTTACCAATTACATGTAGATAAAATGTGGGGGGACGAAACTTCATTCGAGACTGAAGAAGTTTATAAGAAAAGAAGAGACAGTGGAGGCGAGCTTGGCTGTATAAATCGTTTAGCAGCAATGACTAATTTTACCCGCCATTCAATAGCAGGGAAAGCGTTTTTTGATAATAAAAATAGAAATAATATTATAAATTTACCGAGATGGGTTAATCCTACTTGGACACAAGAAGACTTAGAAGATGCTTTAAAAGAATTTGGAGGAGCAGAAACTCCTAATTTCAAAGTATTTGTAGGTGGAGAAATAATAGAAGACGGTGTTAGTGAATTTGATATGGAAAGAATTGAAGGATGTTATCAAAGAAAAAAAAGATTAAAGCGATTTGAATTAAAAAAAGAACAATTTGCTAATTTTGAAAATTTAATAGTTGTAGAAAGACCTAAAAACGCAGAACGTATTTTTATTAATGCAGATGTAGGAGATGGTGGCGGAGGAACAGATATAACTATTTTTTCAGAAGTAGACGGAATTTATAATTATTTATATAATATAGTATTTTATAGATTTACAATAGACGAACAGAAAAAAATATTTAATTGGCTTATTGAAAAATTAGAAGCAAATATAATAGCGATTGATTGCGGAGATGCTTTAGGTAGAGCATTATGTGATTCATTTGAAGAAAAGTTTGGAAAAGACCATGTAGTTCGTTATGCAGGGGCATCTAAAATAAATACAGGGCTTGAATTAAATGAAAACAAAAAACCTATTTTACAAAATGGAGAGTTTATATATAAAAAAGAATTTATGTCAGAATGGTCTATTAGTAGGTTAAAAATATTATTATATGAACATAAAATTAAAATACCTTATGATTATAAATTAGATTCTCAATTAAATTCGGTTGTATCGAGTAAAGGTAGTGGTAGAATAAAATATATTTGTTTATCAGAAACTAAAGACCATAATTTTTCAAGTTTTAGGGTATTTGCAATAGCAGAATGGAAAGCATGTGCATTTGCACAAATCCCAAAAATGAAACAAGAATGGGGCATAGGAGCCAATGGATTTTTATAAAAGAAAATTAACTAAAGAATATTTAAAGATACAATATATACAAAATAAAAAGTCTTCTAGGTCAATAGCTAAAGAATTTAATTGTGACCATAATACTATTTTAAATTATCTAAAGAAATATAATATTAAAAGAAGATTAAGAAGAGATTTATTTAATAGTGAATATTTTAAATATATAAATTCTGAGGATAAAGCTTATTTTTTAGGGTTTTTATTTGCAGATGGAAGTATAGTTGGAAATTCTTTAAAATGGAAGTCTATAGATAAAGAAATTTTAATAAAATTTAAAATATTTTTAGAATCAAAAAATAAAATAAATTATATCAAAGAATATAACGAATATTCATTGCAGATAGCCTCTCCCATATTAAGAATAGATTTAGAGAAGTTAAATTTTATTCCAAATAAAACTTTTAGACTAAAAATGCCTAAAATAAAAAATAAATTATTATTTCATTTTATAAGGGGTTATTTTGATGGAGACGGTTGTATTTATTCTCAATCTCAAAAAGGAAATTTTTATTATCCTAGATTAGAATTTTATAGTGGATGTTTATCATTTTTAAAAGAAATAAATAAAATTTTTTATAATGATGGTTTAATTAGGGAAAAGATTAGGTCTAATTGTTTTACATTATGTTTTAATGGAAAAATAGCATTAAATATAATGAATTTACTCTATAAAGATGCAGATATATATTTAAAAAGAAAAAAGAAGAAATATCTAAATATTTTAACTAAAGTAAGTAAAAAAATGAGTAAAGAAATTTAAAGGAGAATACCAATGGATGCAGGAGCTTTATTTAGTAATATTTTATCGTTTCTCGTAAGAAAAATCGTAGTTCCATCAGATTTTTATGGGCAAGCAGAAGCAGTTAAAGAAATGCTTAGAGACGATGTAACAGGGTTAATCGACTCCTTAACTGATTTTGCTGTAGACAGTGCGACAGTAGACTATACAATTGAGACAGATAATAAAACTTTTAGTGAAATTTTAAGAACTTGGTTAGATACTATTAATGTAGGATATAAGGGTCAAATTCCTACAGGAGTTAAACCTTTAGCAAAAGAATATTTTAAAGAAAGGTGGAAAGCTTCTTCTTTTCCTGTATTAAAAATAGCTCAATGGACAACTATACAAGGAATTCGAGTTCCTAGTAAAATGTTTTTTGTAGATGGGGCAAGTATTAAGGCTAAAGATTTAGACGATAGTAAATTTATTAAATTAATTAATTATGAATATTATATAGGAAGTGTAGAAGAACCTGGAAATAAGTTAGGTAAAAATACTATTATCACTAAACCTTATGGTAGATGGTTTGATAAATTTCCTATTCCTTATTTAATTAAAAGAGGAGTTTATCATAATTTTAAAATTATACAATCTATAAAAAATAAAGAAACAGAGATTTTAAATCAAATTATTCCTTATATGCTTTTAGTTAAAAAAGGAACAGAAGCATTAGCATTACAAGATAAAAAAATATACAATGATAATGAATTAAAAGCTGTATTAAATGACGTTAAAGATTTAATTAAAAAAACTAAAGACAATCCTGAAGGAATACCTACAAGAGTTACTCAATTTGATGAGGACATAAAACATTTTATTCCTGATTTATCTACTATTTTTGAACCTAAATTATTTGAACAAGCAGAAAGAAATATCCTTGCAGGGATAGGGTTTATAGATGTAGTGGAAGCTACAAGTTCTAGCAGAAGAGAAAGTATTTTAAATCCTAAGCCTTTTATAGAAGAGACTCAAGCTGGAGTAGAAGGATTTAAACAAATACTCAAAGAATTAGTTTTATTAATTAAAGAAGAAAATAAAACTCATACTAAATTTTTAGGAATTAATGCTAATTTTTATATTACAGCTAGTCCTATTAAATCTTTTATGACTGAAAAATTTAAACAAGAATTACGATTGCTTTGGAAGCATGGACAATTATCTAATCAAACTTATAGTGAAATGGTTGGACAAGTGGATTTTAGAACAGAAGTATCTCGTAGAGAAAAAGAAGCTAAAAATGGAATTGATACTATAATGTATCCTCATCTTACCAATAATCAAGAAGATAAGGGTATAGATATTCCTGGGGAATCTCCTATAAGTAAAAATACAGACAAAAATGGCTCTCCACTTCCTCCTGATAAAACTCAACCTGAACAAAAGGAAGAATTTGAATTAAGTGCTTCTGTGCATGGTAAAACTACAATTGTTAATGGACATACTCATAGTTTTACTGTGGATGAAGACGGAGATGGCGAAACTAATGTCGAAAAAGAACATTTTCATGAAATTGAAAATTTTGAAGTTTTAGAAGCTCATAATCATATACATAAGCTTCTTGAAGAAAGAGGAATTCATCATATTAAGACCAAAAAGAAAAAGTTAAAAAAGAAGAAAAGAAAAAAGGATACTAAATATTCTAATTTAGAAACTGCTCCATTTAGAAATGTCCAAGAACTTCCAGCAAGAGTTAAAAATTCTATATCTAAAGACTTACAAAATATATTTATGAGAGTTTTTAATAATGCTTTCCAACAATTAAACAATGAAACTCGAAGTTTTAGAATTGCTTGGTCTGTTGTAAAAAGAATAGGAAGAAAAAATAAAAAAGGTATTTGGATAAGAAAGAAAAAACGTGTTGATGGGCAATTAAAACCTTTGCAACTTAGTCAAGAAATTTTAACTGAAGTTTTAGAAGTAGAGGAACAAGAAGCTATAGATGAAAGTATTAAAATTAAAAAATTAACACTTCTAAAGAAACAAACAGAATTAGCAGATAAATTATTAGGATATAAAAAATAGGAGAAATAAAATGGCTATTAATCCGAGAAGTGTAAATGTTACTAAAAATTTTGTTGTCAGTGGAGTTAAATATGTAGGAGATTATATCTATGTATTGCTTATTGATTCGGCACAATTATGTATAATTAAGAGAATAAAAACTGATGATTCAGAGATAAAATTTCATTTAATAGAAGAGGTAGAAACCATAGAAACACTTTGGGAGAATCCTGAATCACATTCTCCCTATGTCTGGTTTCCACAGCTTTAATAAGAGGAAATAAATGAGTTATTCATATAAATACAACCCAATATCAGATGCCTTTAATTTAGTAGGAGGACAATCCTCTCTTGCTATTAGTCTTAATCAATGTGTTTTTAAACAGACTTTTACAGGTAATGGAAGCGATACTCAATTTCAATTAAATGGAACAGAAAATGCTACTTTTACCGATGGTTCTTCATGGGCTAGTGCTAAAATTTTAAATTCGCTTCCTTCTTATATTACTAAAACTAATAAAGGGGCTATTTATGATTCTATAAATATTTTTACAAGAAACCGTATTACTGTTTCATCAATAAATGCTTCTGGATTAGTTACATTGAGCCATGTTCCTAGAGATACACAACAATTTATAATTTGGTATTGGTATGATTTAGCAACAACCGATACTATAGATGATTATTATAGAGAAGATTTTGTTACTACATTAGAAGGAGAGAAACCAGTTTTAATTGCTACAGATATAACTTTTAGTGAATCACAGACTGTAAAACAAGCTATAGATGATTTAGCTAGTAATATACATACACAGAATACTGATACACAACTTGATAGTGGAGTTTTGGCAATAGACGGAAGCGACAATTTAATATTAACGCAAAATTCAGTAGTAGCTTTTAAATCAGAAAATACAGGAGCACTTGTAAATACTTTATATTTAAAAGAAGGAAATGTTGGTATAGGGACAAATAATCCTTCTGAAAAGCTAGACATAAAACTTCCTCCTGGCAATGGTTGGGTTGCTTTGAAGTTAGATGGAAGATATAGCACATATAATGAAAGCATTGGTAGAATTATTTTTGCAAATCAATCAGTTCCCCCTCAAGCTAGTCCTTATGCAATGATTGAATGTCGTGTTGGCGAAAATAATTCTTATGGAAGTCAAGTGGCTTTTTGGACAGCTCCTGCTGGCTCTGGTTCTAGTGTAGAGAGAATGATTATTAATTCTGTTGGTAATGTTGGTATAGGGGTTACACCTACTCAAAAATTAGATGTTGCTGGAAATATCAAATTAACTGGTGATATTAAAGCCAGCACTAATTTTGATATTCACGATGGCACAAGAAACCGTATACAGATAGCCTCTAATGCTACATACATTTATTCACCTGATGGAAATGTATCTCTTTCTGTATTTAATGACAGTATTTCTTCGTTAGGGAATTTTAGACCAAATACCGATAATAGTAAAAGCTTAGGAATATCAGGAACTAGATGGACAGATTTATGGTTGAGTGGTAATCTTAATGATGGGACTAATTCTCTTACAATCGCAAATGTTAAAACCGCTTATGACCATTCTCAAATAGTTGGGGGTAACAGTGTTCATGTATCTACTACAGAAAATACCAATTGGGATACAGCTTATTCTCACGTTAGTCTAACAAATAATCCCCATGCTGTAAGTAAGTCTCAAGTGGGGTTGGGCAATGTTCCTAATATTAATTTTCAAACTTCCCTCACCATAGATGAACGTATAACTCATACTGGTGATACAGATACTTATATTAAATTTGATACTAACAGCATTGAGGTTTATGTTGGTGGGCAAAGAGAATTTGATATATTTGAAGGCTTACCACCAAATTCTTTTATATCAATCGGTTCTGGCTTAATGGATATTATCTTTAATTTTCCAAAAGTATTTATAGGTGGTTCAGAAGGAAACTATAATGGGAGAGTAGGTATTAATCATGTTCAGCCAGCCACACTTTTGGATGTTGCTGGAACTGGCAATCTTATAAGAATTAGTGATTCTACCGATAGTTATAATGAAAGGGTAATATTAGGCAATTGGACTGGTGGGGGTGGATTAGAGATATATGATTCGGCTACTGTTCTTCAAACAAAAATAAGAGGTTACGCAATTAATGATATTCAAGGATATTTTTTAGCTGGCAATATAGGTATTGGAACAGATATTCCCTCTGAAAAATTAGAAGTAGTTGGTAATATTAAAATATCCGCAGGAACTTCTTATGATGGAGATTTATTAATCGAAGGGACTTTTTCAGCTCCAGCACAACCAGCTTGTAGAGTATATACAACAGCAGGGCAACAGATTACCTTTAATTCCTGGACTACTGTAAATTGGGAATGGGAAAGTTATAACACTGGGTTTATGCATAATCGAGTTGTAAATAACCCAAGAATTATAGCTAATGGAGATGGTAAATATTTAGTTACAGCAAGTGTTACTTTTGATTATGGGAGTGCTGATACTGGTATAGGAATAAGAATAGAAAAAAATGGAATAACACAGGTAAGAAGGTTTTTAACTCAACTTGCCACATCAAATAGGTGGGCTTCAGTTCAAATTTCAGATGTATTAGATTTAGTTGATGGAGATTATATTGAAATATCGGTTTGGCAGGATGCTCCAGTAGCTAGAAATTTATTGCCTCAAGCTGACCGCAATCATTTTACAATGACTAAAATAACATAAAATATAAATTAAGGAAATAAAAACTTGATTAAGAATAAATGTAAGAAAAACGTAAGGAGGTAATAATGTTTAATAAGAAAAAGAAAGAAGAAACAAAAGTAATGACGGAACAAGACCTTAATGTAGAGGCACGAAAACTTTATCAAGCCAAAATAGCTAAAGCTAATAAAGAGATTAATGCTGTGCTTCAAAAATATGGATTAACTTTGAGAGTTACTCAAGGTATAGAATTAATTCCAAAAAGATAAAATATACCACAATATATAGTGGTAGTAAGATATAGATTAAGGAGGAATAAAATGGGAACTAATTGGAGAAAAGCACCTTTGGCAAATTATTCTGTTGCAAGAGTAGCAGAAGGAGAAAGTGGATATAATTATTTTGCTTATATTCATACTAAAGGACAGATTATTATTATGAGAGAAAACACAGCAGGAACAGAATACAAATATGCTGATGGAGAATTTGATTTAACTACATCATGGGCTGGTCGGGCAGGTCTTACATACAAAGACTTGTCTGAACTGTAAAGGAGGATTATTATGGGAAAGAAATTTATA
>SDBT01011488.1_pt1 | contig 14242 bp, 10 predicted proteins | sample 2277101 | NCBI WGS metagenome assembly SDBT01 (sample SAMN10404973, study PRJNA504765) | marine sediment metagenome | isolation source: marine sediment core GS10_PC15, 103 cmbsf | place: Arctic Ocean: Southern Knipovich Ridge | collected 2010 | reverse complement strand
GGTGAAGACGTGGTGGTCCGGGCCGTCCGCTGTCTCAATGATGACGTGGCGCCAGCGCGCCTCAGCGAACTTGACCGCGCAGGCCTCGCCGCCGACCGCCAGGCCCAGCCCTTCGGCTTCGCACGCCGAACGCCACACCAACTCGACCGACTCGGCCCCCTCCTCGACCGCACCAGTCTCCTCGACCGGATGGGCGAACTCGGGCCAGCCCATGATGCGCCTGTAGAGACCGAGCAGCACCGTGCTGGTCAGGTCCTCCAGGTCGCCGTAGTCGGCCTGCCTGAACAGGCCGAGCCCGCCGCGGTCCGTCAGCTCGTAGAACGTAACGCTGCCGATGATCTCGGGGTTGCGGCGGACCCAGTCATAGCACTCGTGCACGAGGTAGGCCTGAATGTCGGGGCCGTGGATGTCTTCGTCGAAGTTCATCTCGCCCAGGTCGATGCGGACCTGTTCGTCGCGCATCGCGCAGAGCTTGTTGCGGTAGTTGCTGAAGATATCCTCGCACAGCGCGCGCGGGCTCAACGCGAACGCCTTGTCGCGCTCGGCATCGCACGGGCCGATGACGGGCGGGTCCTCGATGACGTGGCCGGGCCAGCCGTAGTGCAGCGAGCCGTACTGGTCCAGGGAGCAGACGATGCCGGGCAGCATGTACATCGGCCCCAGGTTGTCGGGCTCGAGCTGGGGAAGGTCGCGGGCCTCCGGGTCGCCGGCGTTCACCAGCTCGCCCGGTCCGTTGAAGCAGGCCACGAACGTGACCTGCGGCGCGACGCGAGCGAACACGTCGTAGGCGCGCACGAAGAAGGCGCTGATCTGCTGATAGATGGCGCGCGCCTCGTCGCCCTTCAGGTTGCCGACGTTCCGGGCGAACCTGAACCAGGTGCAGCCGTTCGCCTCGTGGTTCAGCCGCAGTTGGATGCGGCCGAAGCCCTTCAGCGCGTCGGCCATCCGCTCCAGGTCCTCGTCGGGGGTGTCGAGGTCGGCGGTGACCGTCAGTCGGGCGTCCTGCCCGTGGCGGCGCACGTCAGCGATCTGCTGCAGCGGCTCGGTGTCGGGATCGTCGATCTCGAAGGAGTAGTAGCCGTCCGTCCACTCGTTCATGTCGGCCAGGTGGGTCTGCTCGGTCTGGTCGGCGATCGAGTGGCGGAAGTGGGGCACGTCCGGCCCGAACATGCGGCGCTCGGGCCAGTAGGTCTGCTTCGGGTAGTAGCACGACATCAGGTTGACGCCGGCGTGCGGCGCGCCGAGCAGGTCGACGGCCTGCGCCTGGGGCATGTAGGTGGAGCGCTCGCTGCCGTCGCTCATGAAGAGCCGAATCGTCGGCTCGCCGCGGGTGATACGGCTTGCTCTGGCGCCGCTCATGGGCTGTCTCCCACTCAGAGGTGCAGGTCCGGTAGTATAGGAGTCGGAGCACACGGCGTCCACCCGTGATGGCAGAACCAGGGAACCGACGATGCCACTCAAGGTCAGCCACCGCACGACGGGCTTGGTCCTCCTGATGCTGTCGCCATTCCCGTTCTTCGGCCTGTACCTCATGTTCTGGGGCATGATCTCCATCTCCTTCACAAGGGACGCCGCGATGTCGGAGGGCTGGCGGGTAGTCGCGAAGTGCTGGGCCCTCGCTGCCGGGACGATGGCCGCCCAGTTCCTGGCCATTGCGGCGGCGGCCCGGGGTGCGCCGGACGCGGCCACGCGTATCGCCCTCTGCTCGGCCCGTCGGTGGTCGCTGGTCGGCATCGCCATGGTGACCGTGGTCATGGCGGCCGTCGCGGCGGCACTGGCCACTGGGGTCTGCTGGCGACTGGCACGCCCGCAACATGCTTACATTGCGCGTGGCCTGGTCGGCACTGCGATGGTCTACGTGGTGCTGCTGTGCTACCTGCCGGTGTTCATCTCCCATCTAGAGCTGGCGCGCGCCTGTCAGGCGGCTGGTCGGGCGTGCCGGTCGCCTGCTGCGGAGTCCCTGGCAGGCAATGTTGTGTGGCTACAGTGGGTGCTGTTGGGGCTCCTGTTCCTGGCCTTCGGCCTGCCCCTTGCACCGGAGCTTCTGGATAGCGAGTTCCTGCGGTTTGGGGCGGGCGCGGCCGCGGCGATCGCATTCCTGTTGGCCTGGGCGTGGGTCCTGCTCTACGCCGGCCGGCTGCTGACCACCGGCACGGCCGTAATCCGGCACGCCGGTCGAGTCCAGCCACATGAGCCGCAGCCGCAGAAGACCCCTTGACATTGCGATGACCGCCGGTAGAATGGCCGCAAAGGCAGTAATAGGGGCAGGTTACAGGCATGTTACCTCAGCGCGCATCCCGCGGGGGGATGCGGTTCCGGGGGCATCCGCCGTGCAGAGAGACCCGAACGCTCGAACGCTGCAGTCGGACGGCCGCACCACTGGGCCGCGTAGGAGGATCCTTGGCCCGCTTCCTCGGGTGGCAGATCTGTGGAGGACCATCATGCAACGAGGCAATTGCCTGAAGCTCTTCGTGTTGGGCGTGCTGCTCCTCGGTGTGTCCGTGCTCGCCGGCTGTGCGGCACGCAGTGAACCGCTGCCGACGGTGGTGGGGACCCCCTCGCCGGCCGCCCAGGCTGAGGACACTGCCCCGGATGCGGCCGACGCCTTCCTGGAAGCCGAGGAGCCCCGGGAACTGGCCACGGAGCGCCTGCAGCGCGCCATGAAGGCCTACCATGACAAGGACTACATAGCGGCCGAAGGCCTGTTCGAGCAGGCCGCTGCCCTGGAGGAGCACCTGGCCGACTGGCGCCGGCGCGCACTGCGGGAGAGGCTCGGGGAGGTGCGCGGCAAACTGGCGGAACTGCGTGGCCACTACGCCGGGGGCAAGCGGTTGCGCTCCCAGATGGACTTCGCCGGGGCCGTCGAGCGCCTGCAGATAGTGGTCGACAGCGGCATCAGCATCGGCGCCGAACAGGACCAGGACGTGGCGATGCTCCTGCGTGGGGCCAAGGAGAAGCTGGCCGAGGAGCAGAGGAAAGAGGAGGAATCGAAGCTGGCCGGCCAGCGGCTGCGTGATCAACAGGCGCGAACGGAGCACCTGGCCGCCCTGCTGGCGGAGGCCGGCAAGCTGGTTGCGCAGAAGAGGTACGAGGAGGCCGAAGCGAAGCTGGCGGAACTCACAGGCGCGAGCGAGGAGCTGGGCGACGGGCAGCGGGAAGAGCTGCAGCGGTTGCGATCGGCGTTTGAGCGGGTCGCCGGTCGCCTGCCCGGCATGACGGAGGAGGAGGCCAGGGAGCTTGCGGCTGGTTACCTGCGGCGGGCCGTGGAGGCCCAGGAGGCCGGCCAGTACTTCGCGGCCGAAGGTCTGTTCGAACGGGCTGTCGCCCTGGAAGAGCACCTGGACCCGGAGGGCCGGCTCGCCCTGCGCACGGCGCGTGCGGACGTGACCCAGAAGCTGGCGGCGGTCCGTGCCGACTACGAAGAGGGCAAGCGGCTCTATGCGCTGCAGGACTTCGCCGGGGCGGCCGAGCATCTGCAGAAGGTAGCCGACACCGGCATCAGCATCGGCGCCGAGCAGGACGACGAAGCGGCGATGCTGCTGCGCGGGAGCAAGGCAAGGCTGGGCGAGGACCGGCGGCGGGAGCTGGAAGCCCAGTTCGCCGAGATGAGGGACCGCGCGGCGAAGGCCGAGAAGGAGCGCTTGACCGCCCTGCTGGCGGGGACGAAGGCCCTGGTCGCCCGGGGGGAATACGCGGAAGCGGCACCGAAGCTGGCCGACCTGGCGCGCGGAAGGCTCCTGCTGACCGAGCCGCAGCGGGACGAGATGCAACTGCTGCGCGAGGAGGTCGAACGGACCACCGGCCGCCTGCCCGGCATGACGACCCCGGAGGCCAGGGAGCTGGCCAGCTCTTATCTGGAACGTGCGATCGAAGCGCAGCGGGCCAACGACTACCTGTCCGCCGAGCGGCTGTTCGTGCGGGCCGCCGCCCTGGAGAAGTACCTGACCGAGGCGGCCCGGCGCGTCTTTCGCACCAGGCACCCGCAGGTGACGGAGACGCTGGCGGAGCTGCGCACGGCCTACAGCGAGGGCACGCGCCTCCATGGGGAGCAGGACTACCCCGGCGCCTTCCCCCACCTGCAGAAGATGGTGGACAGCAATGTCAGCATCGGCGCCCAGGAGGGCCGAGAGGCCATCCGGCTGCTGCGGGACTGCAAGGAGAGAATGCCCATGGTCATCGCCAGTCCCGCTTTCGGGCCGGGCGAGGCCATACCCGTCGACTACACCGAAGACGGCGAGAACATCTCGCCGCCGCTCGTCTGGGACTACGTGCCGAAGGGCACCGTGAGTTTTGCCCTCATCATGGACGATCCGGACGCGTCTATGTACGTCTTCACGCACTGGCTCATCGCCGAGATGAACGCCAACGTGCGCGGGCTCCCGGCAGGCGTTCCGACTGGCGACGGACTCCTCGCCGGAAAGACCGGCGCCGTCCAGGGAGTCAACGGCTTCCGCAAGATCGGCTACGGCGGCCCCGCCCCTCCCAAGGGGAAGACGCATCGCTACTACTTCAGGCTCTACGCCCTGGACGAGAGGCTGGACCTGTCGGGACGCTACTTGAGGAGCCACCTGCGGGCAGCGATGAAGGACCACATCCTGGGCGAAGCCGAACTGATGGGAACCTACGGCCGCTAGCCTCCAGTCCCTTCTCCTTCTCCCCTGCCCTCCGTAGCCTTGGCGAAGGAGGGTGCTCCCCTGCGCCCCGCCGGCCGTTGCTTGTCGCATCCTCGTCGCTGCCCGTAGAATGCCGGCTCCACACACTGGAGCGGAGCACACCATGACCGAACTGACAGGCGTCGAGCGCATCGGCCGCATCCTCAGACGCGAACCGGTCGACCGGATCGGCCTCTTCGAGCACTTCTGGGGCGACACGCAGCAGAAGTGGGCATCGCAGGGCCACATCCGCGAAGGCGAAGACCTGGCCACGCACTTCGGCTTCGACATGAGCATGTCGTGGGCCCTCGACCTGACCGCCGACCTGGACTTCGTGCCCGAAGTGCTGGAAGAGACCGACGAGACCGTCCTGACCCGCGACGGCAACGGCGCCGTGCTGCGCCGCCACAAGCTGCACGCCAGCACGCCGGAGCACGTTGACTTCGCCGTGAAGGACCGCGCCGGCTGGGACAAGTTGATCAAGCCCCTGCTGAAGCCCGAGCGCCGCCGCATCAACTTCGAGGCCTATACAGCGGCCAGCCAGGCGGCGGCCGACGCCGGGCGGTTCTTCTGCTGGTCGGGGCGGAACGTATTCGAGGCGATGCACCCCGTCTGCGGCCACGAGTACATGCTGATGGGGATGGCGCTGGATCCCGATTGGATCAGCGACATGGTGATGACGTACGCCAAGCTGACCACCGACCTGCTCGACATACTGTTCGAGGAGTGCGGCAAGCCGGACGGCATCTGGTACTACGAGGACATGGGCTTCAAGGGCCGGCCGTTCATGTCGCCGCAGATGTATGCCGACATCGTGCAGCCGGGCCACGCGCTGACGTTCGGCCATGCGCACTCGCTTGGGCTGTCCGTCATCGTGCACTCGTGCGGTTACGTGGAGGGGCTGCTGCCCGGCCTGGTCGAGGCGGGCATGGACTGCCTGCAGGTCATGGAAGTGAAGGCCGGCATGGACCCGCTGAAGCTCAAGCGCGAGTTTGGCGACCGCATCGCCTTCTGCGGCGGGATGGACGCGCGCAACCTGGTAGCCAACGACCGCGCTGCGATCGAGGCCGAACTGGTAGAGAAGGTCCCCGTCTTCATGGAAGGCAGCGGCTACATCCTGCACTCCGACCATTCGATCCCCACGACATGCGACTACGAAACCTACCGCTACTTCGTGGACGAAGGACTCAGGCTCGGGAATTACTGATTGCGCATTGCGGTGTACGTAGTGCGGAATGGCCGCCGCGGGGGCGTCGCGATCGTTCTGGTTCTCGGCTCACGTCGTGTCGTCGTGGTTGGGGCTCTGCCGACGTCGTTCCTCGTGTTCCTTCGTGCTCTTCGTGGTAATGGCGCGTCGTTCCTTATGCCGTTCTCTGCGTCCTCTGCGTCCTCTGCGGTGAGTGCCGTTGCCGTTCAGATCGGGTTGCGGCGGACGTCTATGCCGGGACCGCTGACCCACTTTGACTCGTCCGAGGCGAAGAAGACGGCCGCCCGGGCTATGTCTTCGGGGCTGAGGATGAGCGACTTGTCCTCGTCCGGGAAGTTGCTCATGCGCTGGTCGGTGTCGGTCGGGCCCGGGCAGATGATGTTGCAGCGGATGCCGTGCGGTCGGCCCTCCTTCGCCAGCGCGTCGGCCAGCCCCATCACGCCGAACTTGCCGGCGCAGTAGCCGCTCCACCCCGCGTGCGCGCGACGGCCGGAGCCGCTGGAGACCATGATGATGCTGCCCGCGCGGCGCTCGCGCATGTGGGGCCAGACGGCGCGCGTGACGTAGTAGGTGCCGATCAGGTTCACGTTGATCATGGCGACCCACTCGTCCGGCGGCATGACGTCGATGTCCCCGAGGCCGGCCAGACCGGCGCAGTTGACCAGCACGTCCACGTGACCCAGCGCGTCGACAAGGGCGTCCACCGCGGAATCGACGCCCGGGCGGTCCGTGAGGTCAGCGGAGGCGGCGGCCACGGGGTCGGCGCCGGTCTCGTCCCGGACACGGTCGGCCGCCCGGGCCAGCCGGTCAGGGTCGCGGCTCAGCAACCCGATGCCGGCGCCCTGCCGCGCATACTCGATCGCGATGGCGAAACCGATGCCGCGACTGCCGCCGGTGATGAGTGCGTTCTTGCCTTCGAGTCTGTTGCACATGTGTCCTGTCCGAGAGGGAGTTGTCGGTCCTCAGTTGTCGGTTGTCGGTTGTCAGTGCCCGCATGCGAGGCGGCTGCACAGCTCGAGGCCACTGTCAACTGTCAACTGACAACTGCCTACTCTCCGTTCCACCACACGTCCACCGTCCGCCCGGGGTCGTAGGGCTTGCCGACGATGGAGGGCAGCTTGCCGTCGCCGATGACGCCGGCGCGCGCGCAGTGCGTGGCCACACCGTGGTCGATCAGCACCTCCTCGAATGTGCCGTCGCCCCGGTTCACGTAGACGAACAGGCGCGGGTTCGCGTGCCGGCCCAGGCCCATCTCGCCGACGAAGATGTCGAGCAGGCCGTTCCCGTTGAAGTCCGCCAGCCCGAGGCTGTGCGGATGGAACAGGTCGTCGCGCAACACGTGCGCCTGCCAGTCCGGACAGCCATCGAACCAGGCGAGCCGCGCCGGGTCGCTCTCCCCCTCCGCCAGGACGACCGCCGGCCGGCCGTCGCCGTTCAGGTCGCCGGCCGCCACGCACGTGAGCCGGTAGTCGGGCGCGATGGGGCGGCGCTGCCAGACGCCGTCGACCAGCTTGAACCAGTAGGGCCCGGCGATGATCTCGTTATCGCCGTCACCGTCCACGTCGACCACGGCGACGCCCTCGACCTCCAGGTCCTCGGCAATCGTGTGCCGGCACTCGCGCGGCCAGGGGCTCACGCGCGGGTCCTCGGGGATATCGTAGTAGACGACCATGCGGCTCTGCTGCGAGAGGACGACCAGTTCGTCCTCGCCATCGCCGTCCACGTCGCCGACGACCTGATCGTGGTACTTGGAGAGGCCGTTCTCGATCAGGCGGCGGGGCCAGTTCTCGAACGGGGGGCCGGGATTCTCAAACCAGTAGAGTTCGCTGCCGCCCCAGTCGTTGCCGACGATGAGGTCGGGCAGCCCGTTGCCCGTGACGTCCATCATCACGCCGCCGGCCTCGCATCGTGCCGTGCCGATGGTGTGGCGGCGCCAGGTCGGCCACTCATACCAGACGACGTTGCCCGCGCCCTCCTTGCTGCCGATGACGATCTCGTTGAGGCCGTCATCGTTCAGGTCCGTGATCAGACAGACGTCGTTCTCCCAGCCGGGAGTCTCCTCGTCGATGGTGATGCGCTCGAACTCCATTGCAGGTCGCCTCTCGCCCTCGTCGTCATTGGTCTCAGTGGTGCGGGCGGCTCGCGAGCCGCCCCTACCACGCATGGTAGTCGCGCGCGACTCCGTAGGGGCGCTTCGTGAAGCGCCCGCTCGCCGTCGCCTTCTTAGCTCTGCTCGATCGGCTCCGGAAGCGGGTTGCCGTAGAGGTCCTCCGAGACGCGGCTGAACGCGCGGTACATGGTCATCTTGGCATCGGGATCGGCGCCGATCGCGCGGCCGTCACCGTAGTCGCTGAAGACGAAGCCGCCCTCGCGCGTCATCCAATGCTGCGCCAGTGCTGTCGCATCTGACTCGATGCGTGACGCATCGTGACTGGGAAGTGAAGCCTGAATGTCGGAAAGTGACTCGAACGTGATGCGCCCGCGGTAGCGCTCGCCGATCTCCTCGATGCCGAGCGCGCGGGGCTGCTGCAGGTTGACGGCGTCGACCCCGGCCTCGATGTAGCCCTCGATGATCTCGTTGACCTTGCCGCAGGAGTGGACCCAGACGTCCTGCCCGCCCTCGTGCATGGCGTCGAAGATGCGCTTGTAACGCGGCAGGAAGAACTCGCGCCACAGGTCCATCGAGATGAACGCGGCGTTCTGCGTGCCCCAGTCGTCCGTCATGCTGAAGGAGTGGAGCCGCTCCCCCATCCGCTCCTGGCAGTTGCGCACCAGGCACAGGTGCGTGTCCACGATCCGGTCCGCCAGCGCGCCGGCGTTCTCCCGGTCGGTCAGCAGTCCCATCAGCACGTTCTCGAAGCCGGCCAGCGTGTGCATGCGCTCGAACAGGACCATGAAGATGCCGGCCTGCGTGTAACGGCCCTGCTCCTCGGCCGCGGTCAGGGCCGCATCGGAGTCCTCGTAGCGCCAGTCCTCGGAGTAGTCGGGGCCCTGCGCCTTCTCGTGCTCGGCGATGCCGGCCAACGGGTGGACCTTGACCTGGCCCATGTTGGGCTCGTCAGTGTGGTCCCACCGGCAGTGCCACTCGTCGGTGGCCTCTGCGCCCTCGCCGAGCTGGCGCGTGCGGACGGGTATCGAGGCGGTGTCGTCCCGGCCGAGCCCGCCCATCTTCACGGGCAGCCGGTCCGGCGTCTCAAAGTGCACCGCCGCATGCACGATCTCTTTCGGTGATTGAGGCCTCGCTGTTGTCCCTTCCTCTTCCTCTTTCTCTTTACTCTTTCTCTTTCTCTTTCCTCTTTACTCTTTACTCTTTCTCTCACTCCCGGGCGGCTCGCGAGCCGCCCCTACGACGCCGCCTGCCCTCTCGCCGCCCGTCCCGTGAACATAGCCGCCGTATCGCCGTCCACGTGTGGTGCGTGCACGTCCAGCACGCCGGCCCTCCGGCAGGCAAAGCCGTGGACGCGACCGTTGTCCGTATCGATCAGTGCGCTGCAGCGGCAGCGGCCGTCTTCCTGCCCCTGCAGCAGCTCCAGCAGGCGCAGCTCGGCGTGCAGACCGGTATCGATGCCGCCCACGGGCAGCTTGCGCTCGCCGGTGGTGGCGTTCAGGAAGATGCACGTCCGCGGGTAGTGCCTGAGCGCGTAGCCCTCCACCTCCCACCGGCCGGATACCTCATGGTAACCGTCCGCCGTGCCGTCCTCTCCTCCGCCGCGCAGCATCACCCAGCGCGGCTTCGCCGACCGGTCGGACTCAGTGGTGCGGATGGTGCGGAAGCCGAGCCGGCCGTAGATGCGGGCAGCCGCCTCGTTGCTGGTGCCCAGTTGCAGCCAGCGCCCGTCCCCCTCGTCGAACGCACTGACCAGGGCCCGCACGAGGCTCTCGGCAAGCCCGTGACGCCGGTGCTCCTGCACAGTGAAGACGTGGCCGATCACGCCGCTCTCGCGGCAGTCGCCGGCCCAGCCCAGCCAGGAATGTGCAACGGGCCGCCGCTCGTGGAACGCCACGGCGAACAGGTCGTCGCCGTCCGCCGCCAGCCGTGCCTCGATATCGCGCATCCACGGCGCGCCCTTGTGCTCCAGCAGCTCCAGCAGCGATTCGGCGAGCCGTGACGGCAGAGGCGGCCGGAGAGCGGAGGCCGAATATCCTTCCGGCGCGTCGAGGGTCATCTCAGCGTCGCTCAACCGTCGGTCACCTCCGGGAGGACGGGCAAAGCATGGTAGGGCCGCCATTGTAACCCGCCCCGCCCCGCCCGCAAGCGACGGAGACGCCTCGCCGCTGTGCGCCGTGGCGGCCAGCCGCCCCAGGTTGACGCAGGGCATTCGCCATGCTACCGTACGTAGCGGCCAGCGGCTCGCGCGCACGCGCGACGGCTACTTCGTTCTGGGGGACCGGGAATGGCGCGTCTTGAGTACATCAAGCTGAGTCTCCAGATCGCCGGCTGCCCCAACACGTGTCGGCACTGCAAGGACGGGGGGCGCCCGCCGTTCGGCGCGCTGATGGGCCTTGCAGATACCCGCTGGGTGCTCGAGCAGTTCCGCTCTGTCGCCGACATGCTGTTGCCCTGCGTCTACTTCGAGCCGACCGCCCACCCGGAGATGGTCGCCCTGTGGGAGTTGAGCCGGGAGTTCTCCAACGACCCCGAGATGGACTGGAGTGTGTTCTCGACGAACGGTTACGGGATCGCGAACGCTGACGATCCGGAGGCCGTCTTGCAACGCTTGCACGCGACCGGAGTGCGCAGGCTGGTACTCACGCTGCACGGCGAGCGGCAACACCACGACTGGTTCGTCCGCCGGTCGGGTGCCTTCGACGACATCTGGCAAACGGCCCGCCTATGTGCGCCATGCGGGCTCAGCACGCACTCCAACTTCTACGTGGATCGGCGCAACGTGGCCGATTTCGAGCCGTTCCTCGACCGGGTGGCGGCTTTGGGCGGCGCAACGGACGGTCAGGCCGAGACGTACCTGGGCCTGCCCGACTTCCTCCCGAGTCCCCGACTGCGCACCTATGAGCAGACACTGCGGCCCCGGCCGGCCGATCTGGAGCCCATCCGACACCACGTGTGCGAACGCTGGGGCGGAGATCTCGAAGACTACACGGAGGGAAGCTGGGTGAGCAGGCTGCTGGACCCGGCCGATTCACTCGCCCTTCCAGAGCAGCCCCGCGACCAGGCGAAGGGGGCGGCGTTCATCGTGGACGCTGCTTTCGACATCTACGAAATGCCATGGCCCTATGCGTGGAGTATGATGCGGCACGGGAGAGTGCGGCACGGGAACCTGAGGGCCGATGGCCTAGACGCGATCATCGAGCGCCATTTGGCCTGGGAGCGGCCGCATTACCCGACCGCGACCGAACTGGCCCAGCGCTACGGTGACCGCAACTCGGACCTCATGCATCGCAACCCGATGAGCCTTCGCGCGAAGTGGATCGACCGCTGGCTGGCCGAGCACGGCAGCGCAGGGACCGCGCACGCGTCGGCGAGCCCGTAGCATCGGGCAGGCCTGACGGGAGGAATCGACACATGGCCGAGACGTTCCAGCACCATATGCTTGTGCGGCAGGAGCACCTGAACCAGTACGGCAGCCTGTTCGGCGGGCGGGTGCTGGCCGTCATCGACGAGCTGGCCTTCATCGCGTGCTCGCGCACGTTCCCCGGACGTAACTTCGTGACGCGCGCCGTGCTGGACGCCGAGTTCCATGCCCCCGCCTACCTGGGCGACGTGCTGCTGTTCAGCTACCACGTCGAGCACGTCGGCAAGACGTCCGTGCACGTGCGGGTGGAGATGCTCGTCTACGAAGGCGGGGACGGGCGCCCGGTGCGGTCGTTCGACGGGACGGTGGTGATGGTGTGCGTGGACGACAAGGGACGCCGCGCGCGGGTCAGATAAGGCAAAGGCATCACCGCAGAGATCGCAGAGGACGCAGAGAAAGGCAAAGACAGGAACCACGACGACACGACCAAAGGACGACTGCCGGCGTGCCATGCCTCTCTCTTGGTGTCTTTGGTGCCCTGGCCGTTCTTGCCTCTGCTGTTCTCCGCGGTCTCTGCGATCTCTGCGGTGAGTGTCGTTGCCTTTACAGCAGCGCGCTCAGGTAGTCGTAGGCCTCGCGCAGTTTGTGCTCGGTGGTGATGCCCACCGGCTTGCACGCCCAGCCGCCTCGCAGGTCTTCCAGGTCCAGGAAGCCATTGTAGCCCACGCTCTTGAGCGCCTCGATGACGACCTTCCAGTCCACGATGCCGTCGGCCAGCGACGCCCACTCCGCGGACCACTTGCCGTCGTCGTCGCGCACCCACTGGGCGTCCTTCACGTGGACGTGCTTCAGGTAGGGGCCGATCATCTCCAGGCCCATGCGCCAGTTCTCCATGCCCTCGTTGATCATGTTGCCGGGGTCGAACATGATGGCGACCCACTCCGGGTCGCGCCCCTCGATCACGCGCATGGCGGCCGATGCGCTGGGCGTGATCAGGCCGTGGTGCAACTCCAGCAGCGCGCGCACGCCCATCTCCCTGGCAATCGCTTCCACCTCGACGTAGGCGTCGCGGGCCTTCGCCAGCAGTTCGTCGTAGTGGGTCGAGCCGTTGTAGCTGGGGGCCATGACGCGGATGGCGGGCGCGCCGACCAGCCGGGCGGCCTCCATGTTGCGCCGCACGCCGTCCAGGTCGAAGCAGTTGCACTTAGTGCCCAGCCCGGCAATGGTCAGGCCGTTGTCAGCCGACGCTTCGCGCACGACACGGGCGGTCTCTTCCAGGTTCCCGGTGTCGACGTGCCACTTGCTCTTGCCGTCCCAGACCGCGTTATCGTAGTCGACGGTCCACTCGACGGCCTCGTAGCCCACGTCGGCGATCAGTTCGGCGGCGTCCTCGGCCGTGTAGTCGGCGGTGATGAGTGAGTAAACGCCCAGCTTCATCGTGTGTCCCCTCTTTCTCTCTTTACTCTTTCTCTCTACTCTTTACTCTTCCTCTCGACCGACCGCGATGGCCGGCCCTTCATACTTCACACTTCTGACTTCGCACTTCGCCGTTCACTCCCAGGCATCGGGTCCGGCGGATTATACCGGCGCCGGCCGGCGGCAACCAGTGATCGTGCCGGGGCGCAGGCCGGTGCGCCTCGCCCCGCCAGTGCATTCCCACGGGACCATGTGCTATAAACGCGGTCGCCTGGATCAGAGCGGGAGTCGCCGACATTGGCGGAGAAGGACACACCGGTAAGCGCCCTGGACCGAGAGGTCAGTTCCGTAAAGGGGGTCGGCCCGAAGCGGGCGGCCGCGCTGGGGCGGCTGGGCATCACCACGGTGCGCGATCTGCTCTTCCACCTGCCGCGCGGCTACGAGGACCGGCGCCGGCCCCGCCCCATCGCCGGGCTGCAGGTGGGCGACCGCGCCGTGGTGAGCGGCCAGGTCACGTTCGTGGAGTTTCGCCCCACGCGCAGCTATGCCCGCGGCGTCCTGGACGTCCGGATCGAGGACGGCACGGGCCAGCTATCGCTGACGTGGTTCAACGCCCGACCGGGCTGGGAGCAGGACTTCACCATCGGCCAGACGATCACGGCGTTCGGGCAGGTCAGCTTCTTCAAAGGCCCCCAGATCGTGGCCCCCGACTACCGGCGCGGCGAGGGCGCCGGCGAGTCGGACAAGTTCGGTCGCATCCTGCCCATCTACCCCGCCACGGAGGCCGTCACCCAGTCCATACTGCGGCAGGTGACGCGCGCCGCACTGGAACAGGCGGCCGACGAGGTCGCCGACATCTTCCCGCAGGCATTTGCGGACGAGCAGGGCTTTCCGCCGCCGGGCCGGGCGCTCCGGGACGTCCACTTCCCCCCCACCGCGCAGGCGGCCCAGGTGGCCCGGCGCCGGCTCTGCTATGAAGAGCTGTTCGTATTCCAGATGGCCCTGGCCCTGCGCCGCTCGGCCCTCAAGGAGTGCGCCGGGATGTCCTTCAAGATCGGCCCGAACGTCGAGCGCCGCATCCGGCGTCTCTTCCCCTTCACCTTCACCGCAGCCCAGGACCACGTGATCGAGGAGGTGGCCGCCGACATGCGCTCGCAGCGCCCCATGAACCGGCTGCTCCAGGGCGACGTGGGCTGCGGCAAGACGGTGGTGGCCGTCTACGCGATGCTGGCCGCGCTGGCCCAGAGCAGCAAGCGGCATCAGGTGGCCCTGATGGCGCCGACCGAGATACTGGCCGAGCAGCACTTCCTGACGCTGGAGAGCCTGCTGGGCCGGGCGCGCGTGCGCACCGCCCTGCTGACTGGCGGCGTGGGCACGTCCCGCAGGGAGCAGGTCCTGAACGGGCTGGCGCAGGGCGAGGTGGACCTCGTCGTGGGCACTCACGCGTTGATCCAGGAGCACGTGCGATTCCAGAACCTGGCGCTCGTGGTGGTGGA